>PVMK01114098.1_pt1 | contig 44279 bp, 44 predicted proteins | sample 1853481 | NCBI WGS metagenome assembly PVMK01 (sample SAMN08533507, study PRJNA380276) | Marine sediment metagenome, whole genome shotgun sequencing project.
CTAGAGGAAAAGGCCGAGATCGAATTGCTCGGCGGTTTCGAAAAGCTGATGGAAACGCTTAAGCAGCGGCTGGCCGAACAGAAAAAACGGCACCAGGGTGGGAGCAAATGGATCGGTACCGGCGGCCGTTCACCCTTCGGCGCTTACGGCTACAACCCGGAAGGGATACGCATCGGCCAGGATGGCTCACGGCATCGTCGGGCGGTGAAAGTCTGGGACCGTCGCGAATTTAAAAACCTCGACGGCTCGGTGGAACTGGGGACCCGTAACATCAAGGTCGCCTTGCGGCGATTGCGACATTTCGCCCGGGAAGGGGCACCGGAAGTCCTCGATATGCCCGGTACTATCCGCGCCACCGCCAACAACGCCGGCTATCTTGACCTGAAGCTGGTTCCCAAGCTACACAACAAGATCAAGGTACTGCTATTCTTTGATGTCGGCGGTTCTATGGATGAGCACATCAAGGTTTGCGAAGAGCTCTTTTCCGCCGCCCGGGTCGAATTCAAGTATCTGGAATATTTTTATTTTCACAACTTTGTCTACGAGAGCGTCTGGCGTGATAACCAGCGTTATCGGGCAAAGCGGGTCGATCTCTGGGACCTGATGCATACCTACGGCCCCGATTATAAGTTGATTTTTGTCGGTGACGCCGCCATGAGCCCGTACGAAATCTCCATGGTCGGCGGCAGTGTCGAACACATGAATGATGAAGCGGGCTACGTCTGGCATCAACGCCTGACCGATACCTATAAGGATGCTATCTGGCTCAACCCGACCCCGCAGGGTTGGTGGAACTTTACCCAATCGGTTGGTATGGTTCAACAGCTTATGGAAAAGCGTATGTTTCCCCTGACCCTTGAAGGTCTCGACGCGGGGATCCGGTTGTTGAGTAAGGCGGCCGGCTGAATGAAAGTCACCTGACATGCTCCCTTCCCGACTTGGTTTACCGAGCCTTTATCTCGCCATCTTTCTCTTGGCACTCACCGGCTTGTTCGCGAAACTGATCCCCCTCGATGCGATCTCGATTATTCAACTGCGTGGGATGGTGGCAGCTGTCTGTCTTGCCCTGTTCGCCCTGTTGCAAAATCGCAGCTTCCGGTTAAGTGGAGCTCGAACCTATGCAGGTGTTTATGCCCTGGGTCTGCTGCTCGGTTTACACTGGGTGACCTTTTTTCATGCGATGCAGATTTCTTCCGTGGCCGTTGGCATGCTATCCCTCTTCAGTTTTCCAATGATCACTATTCTGCTTGAGCCACTGTTTTCCAGACAGAGGATGAAATCTGGAGATATTGTCGCTGGAGTGATTATGCTTACGGGGCTTGCGGTAATGGTTGGCCAAGGCTTGACTGACTTTCAAGGACAGGTCATACAGGGAGTTTTATGGGGTGTTTTTTCCGCAGTTCTGTTTGCACTGCGCAACCTTTTTCAGAAATATTATTTCAATAATGCGACTAGTGACAGCTTGATGTTTCATCAGGTGGTTGCCGTTGGCTTGATGCTGGCAGTATTTGTTGATTACCCGCAGGTGCGTGCTTTGGCTCCAGTTGATTTCATTAAGCTGGCTCTTCTCGGAATACTCAGTACTGCAGGAGCGCATACCCTGTTGGTTTACAGCATGAAACAGCTGCCGGTAAAATCTGTTGCTTTAATCAGTTGTCTGCAACCCGTGATTGCTGCACTTCTCGCCTGGTATGTCATCAAAGAGATACCAAATCTGTCAGTTCTGATTGGTGGCGGGATAGTCTTGTCTGTCGCAGCCTATGAGTCTTTGCAAAAATGGCGATCAAGCTAGGAGCCTGTCGGGCTATACGGGCCAAAGCGAAAATTCGGAAGTTTGAGGGCAGATTTTGGCTCATTTGAGAGGAATAGCCGTAGCTATTGGTCAAAAAGAGGCTGAAATATGGACCAAACTGCCGGATTTGCAGCTGGCTCATGGATAGTCCGACAGGTTCCTAAACAGACAGGTAGCGCCTTTTGATCTCATCGTTTTGCTGTAGTTCTTCACTGGTCCCCGCGAATCTGATCCTGCCTTTGTCAATCACGTAACCGCGAGCAGAGATTCCCAGTGCGAAGTGGGCGTTCTGTTCGGTCAGCAGAAGCATTTTGGGCTGGCAGGCGAGGGCTCTGGCGATGGCGACCATCTGCTGTTCACCACCGCTCAACTCGCCACCTTTGCTGTGACGAATTTATCCAGTAGTGGGAAGGTTGCAAAGAGATCATCGATTGATCAGAGGTTCTCCGTGGCGGCGTGAGAACTTTGTGTGATCTATTGATATCATCTGAATCGCCAAAGTAATTGACGCTATTAAGGTGAGAATGGTCATTGGTTGCACGAAGCACGGTATGTGAGCATAATGACAGACACTGTCAAATAAGCATCATTAAGTAACACGGTGCCTACTCTCCCGCGAGGTCCTCATATGAGCAAGCTGTTTACTTCCATACAAATGCGTTCATTGACCCTTCGCAACCGTATTTTCGTTGCTCCTATGTGCCAATATTCCTGCCGCGACGGTTTGCCGGATGAGTGGCACCTGGTTCACCTTGGAAGCCGTTCGATCGGCGGAGCGGCCCTTGTGATGGTGGAGGCAACAGCCGTGACCCCAGAGGGCCGCATCAGCCTCGGCGACTGCGGTCTCTGGAACGACGCTCAGGCCGAGGCTTTTGCGCCGGTTGCTCACTTTATTGCAGCACATGGAGCGGTTCCCGCCATTCAGTTGAGCCATGCCGGACGCAAAGGCTCTGTGCAGCCCCCCTGGCTTGACGGTGTGACCGTAAAGGTGTCTGCGGGCGGCTGGCAACCCTGCGCGCCCAGCCCGGTGCCGTTTGGTCCCGGATCGCCGGAACCACGTGAGTTAAGTACCGCCGATCTGGAGCAGATTTGTACAGAATTCGAGGCATCGGCCAGACGGGCATTGCAGGCTGGGTTCCAGGCGGTTGAGGTGCATATGGCCCATGGCTATCTGCTACACCAATTCCTCTCACCGCTGAGTAACCGACGCAGCGATGTTTTTGGTGGCAGTCTCGAGAACCGCATGCGCTTCCCCTTGCAGGTGGTACGTCGCGTGCGCGAGACCTGGCCGCAGGATTTGCCGGTGCTGGTACGTATCTCGGCTACAGACTGGGTTGCCGGCGGCTGGGATCTGACGCAGTCACTGGAACTTTGTCGGCATTTAAAGGAACTGGGAGTCGATCTGGTCGATTGCTCCTCAGCCGGTCTGGTGCCCGATGCAGCCATTCCCGTTGCTCCTGGTTTTCAGACGCCGTTCGCTGCAAAAATTCGCGAAGAGGTCGATATTGCCACAGGTGCCGTTGGTCTGATAACCGCTCCGGCTCAGGCCGAACAGATTGTCGCCACCGGTCTCGCTGATGTGGTTTTTATGGCGAGGGAACTACTACGCGATCCTTACTGGCCCATGCATGCTGCACAGGTCCTCAAGGCGGAGCACACTTGGCCGGTACAGTACGAACGCGCCAGACTTTGAACGCAAGATAATCGGACATCAACAATGTAAGAGAATAAATAGGGCCCCATCACCTTTGACGTCGACTCCTGACTGGTGTAATATTTCGAAGTCTTAATTTTTGTAACTCTCGGAGGTTTTCGATGGAGTCAAACTCAGAAGGACCGACTACTGAAGAACCTAGAGAACGCTTGAAAGCTGAGTTGCGTGTCTACCATGGTCCATCTCAAGAAATGCTTCTTTGTAGCTTTAGTGTTGACTATGGGTAGCGGCGGACTTTTCCTCAAAACTGAAACTCCATTTTCTGTTAATGACAGACTCGTGTTGAGTTTCACCCTCCCAGATGTAAACAAAATAGTGACCTGCAGGGCAAAAGTAGACTGGGTGAACTTGAAGGACGAACCCAGGAAACCTGAACTCCCTCCAGGAATAGGCCTCCAGTTTGTAGATCCTTCTACAGAATACTTGGAGTCAATTCAAAGCCTTTTGAAAAACAACGGAGTAGAACTCATTAGTTAGCAGCCTGTCGGACAATCAGGGCTGAAGCGAAAATTTGGGTGTTTGAGGCCAAGGTTTTGTTCCTTTGAGAGTAATAGTCGCAGCTATTGGTCGAAGAGGAGCTGAAATATAGGCCAAACAAGCGAATTTGCAGCCAGCTTATTGATAGCCCGACAGGCGGCTAGTGTTGATCCCTTGAGGCGACCAATGCAGGAAGAAACCGGAAACGGTTGTGAAAACAGCGCAAAAATGGGGAGGATCGGGTATCGCCCCTACTGGGTTCTCAGTCTATCCCTTCTGATCAGGGCGGTACATCAGATCGGGGCGGCCGTCTTTCTCGCGGCCTACCTGCTCGACGCCATTCCCGGGCCGCCGGAAGTCTATGTGATTATTGTTTTTCTCAGCGGCGGCATGCTCTTTGTTACCGAATGGATGCGGCATCGTCAAATTTTCAGGGAGCTCTCGGGAACAATCACCATGGTGAAGCTTCTTCTCCTGGGGGCAGCGTATCATGGTTTTCTGCCTGCGCAGGGAACGATACTGCTGGTCTTCTTCATCGCTTCGGTCGGGTCTCATGCGCCGAAGAAGGTGCGACACAAACTTCTGTTTTAAGTCTCAGCCTCAAATAAGTCCCCCAGAGTAAAACACCACAGTGTCCTGGGCGCTTCCTGCTCCTTTCCAAAACACCACCAAGGTTCAAAACACCATCAAAGTAAAGTTTAGCAGCCTGTCGGCCCATCAATGAGCTGGCTGCAAATTCGCCTGTTTGGCCCATATTTCAGCTCCTTTTCGACCAATAGCTACGGCTATTACTCTCAAAGGAGCTAAAATCTGATCTCAAACATCCAAATTTTCGCTTCAGCCCTGATAGTCCGACGGGCTGCAAGCAACCCAATTTCGGGACTGATAGAGAAGTTTTTTGCGTTTTATCAATTCCACTATACGGAATTGAATTCCAAAAAAGTGTTGACTAATTGTTTCCCCCATGCAAACATACAATCAACATTTTAAAAGAAAAGGACTCGATATCCGAGCTGCCAGGAACGATAGACCATGAGTGTCGAAAACGAAACAGCTACAGAAGGAAAAGACCGCCAGATTGTCACCGCCCTGGCGCGGGGTCTGAGTGTCTTGCGCTGTTTTCGCCAGGGAGACCACTTCCTGGGTAACCAGGAGATTGCCGAGCGTGCCGGTCTGCCCAAAGCGACCGTCTCTCGATTGACTCACACCCTGACGGTTCTGGGTTATCTGAACCACTCCAAGCGGTTCAACCAGTACAGCCTGGGTGCAGCGGTCCTCTCTCTGGGCCATTCCATGCGCGGCAATATGGATATTCTCAAATCCGCCCGACCATTGATGCAGGAACTGGCCGATCACGCAGAAGCCTCTGTATCCCTGGCTGCCCGCGACGGTTTGCACATGGTTTACCTGGAAAACTGTGTTGCCAGTGCCAACATGATTACCTTGCGCATTGATGTAGGAGCACGCACCCGCATTTCCAATACTGCTATGGGTCGAGCTCTTCTGTGTGGTTTGCCAGAGGAAGAACGCGCTGACCTGATTACCCTGATTCGTCAGTCCACTCCGAAAAAAGAGTGGCCGGAGATCAAGGCAGGGATTGACCAGGGAGCCATCGATTACCAGGAAAAAGGCTTCTGCTTCTCCCTTGGGGACTGGCGCGAAAACGTGAACTCCATCGCCGTCCCCATGATTCAGGCGGACAGGTCTGTGCTGGCTCTCAACTGTGGAGGGCCAGCCTGGCAACTCAGCGCCGAAAAGCTCGAGAAGGATATCGGGCCGCGGTTGGTCGAAATCAGACGGCGACTTGAAACTCTCTAGGAGGCTGCCAGGTTAGAGTTTTGCGAAATACAACAAACTATAAAAATATCAAAAAGCTTTTCTAAGGAGGTCGAGATGCAGTTTGGATTAACAGATGAGCAACGAATGATGCAGGAAATGGCCAAGGATTTTGCGCAGAAGGAAATCCTTCCGAACCAAAAGGATGATGAGGCGAATCACAGATACCGCCCTGAACTGGTCAAGAAAATGGCGTCTCTCGGCTTCTTCGGTTGCGCCCTGCCCGAGGAGTACGATGGTAATGGCTTCGGCTTTCTTGAATCGGTTCTTCTCGCTGAGCAGATCGCCAAGGTCAGCGGTTCGTGGCGTCTGCCCTTCAATATGCAGAATATTGGTCCTGCCGTAACCGTCAACGAGTTCGGTAACGAGGAACAAAAGCAACGTTTCATCCCTGACTGGGTCAGTGCCGAGTCCTGTGGTTTCTTTGCCATCACCGAGCCCAACTCCGGCTCCGATGTTGCCAGCATGGGAACCACGGCCACTGATTGTGGTGACCACTGGGAGCTCAACGGCCAGAAAATGTGGATTTCTAACGCCCAGGTTGGTGACTGGGGTCTGGTTTATGCTTTTACCGACAAGAGCAAGAAGTACAAAGGAATGTCCTGCTTTATTGTTAACCTCAAGGATAACGAGGGGATTGTCACTGCCGCTATCGAGACCAAACTAGGATTGCACTGCGCTCCCACTGGAGAAATAGCTTTCGACAAGGCGAAGATTCCCAAGGATTCTATTCTCGGTGAAGTCGGCCAGGGCTTCAAGATCTGTATGTGGCAGCTCAATAATACCCGGATCAGTTGTTGTGCCGGAGCCCTCGGCATCGCCGGAGGCGCAATCGATGCTGCTATCGACTATGCCAACGAGCGGACCCAGTTCGGCAAGAAGATCGGAGACTACCAGATGATTCAGGCCCAGATCGCCGATATGGTTGCCGAACATGAGGCAGCACAGCTTCTCGTTTATCGGGCTGCTTGGCTCAAGGACCAAGGCTTACCCAATCAGAAACAAACCTCTATTGCCAAGCTTTTCTCCTCCGAGGCCGCTGTTCACGCTGCCGGCGAAACAATGAAGATTTTTGGCAGTTATGGTTTCTCTACGGAGTACCCGGCCGAGCGTTTCTTGCGCGACTCCCAGTCCCTGCGGGTGGTCGAGGGAACCAGCAACATCCAGAAGACCATCATTGCCGGTATCGCCATGGGGGATGTTGCCAACCGTTAGTGTGATTTCCAAATCAGGAAATCACACTAACAGTTTCACTTGGAATTCAAACAGACACGGTAGTTATTGAAACGGTAGTTATTGTAAAAGGAGTGAAAAATGGAGACCGATTGGCCCAAAGTTTTAGAAGTCTTCGGTAGCGGCATCATCGGTGTTTTTCTGGTCATGATCCTTCTTCAGCTGCTGACCCAACTCAGTACCAGGGTTATCGACGTTATCGAAAACTGGAACAAGGGCGAGGATGCGGAAGCTGAGCCGAAGAAATAAGCTGTTCAAGTTATAAAGACTTTAAGGGGATACACCATGTTCAACATACTCAAAGAACTCCTATATTCAAGCGGCGCAGTCAGCCTGACCGGTGGTAATCTGGTGATGTGGATGGTGGCCTTTGTGCTGCTCTATTTGGCTATCAAGAAAAAGTACGAGCCGCTTCTGCTGCTACCGATCGCCTTCGGCATACTGGTCGTCAATCTGCCGCTGACGTTTCTCATGGAGCCCGAGCACGGTCTGATCTGGTTCTTTTACCATTATGGTATTGAGCAGGATATCATTCCGCCGCTTATTTTTCTTGGGCTTGGAGCGATGATCGACTTCGGTCCTTTGATCGCCAATCCCAAGACCCTGCTTCTGGGGGCGGGGGCTCAGGCCGGTCTTTATGTCACCTTCTTCGCCGCTATCCTGTTCGGATTCGATCTTCAGGAGGCCGGCTCCATTGCCATTATTGGCGGAGCTGACGGCCCGACCACCATCTACCTGACCTCCAAGCTCGCTCCGCATTTACTTGGTGCCACGGCGGTCTCTGCCTACGCCTACATGGCCCTGGTACCGATCATTCAGCCGCCGATGATGAAGCTGCTGACTACTGATCATGAACGCAAAATCGTTATGACCAAGCTGCGCCCGGTGAGCAAGTTACAGAAGATCTGTTTCCCCATTGTCACCGGTATGACCATCATGCTGGTGGTTCCTCCGGCGGCGCCGCTGATCTCCATGCTCATGCTTGGCAACCTCTTCAAAGAATCGGGCGTCGTCGAGCGCCTGACCAATGCTGCTTCCAACGAGTTGATGAACATCGTCACCATTTTTCTCGGCCTGTCCATCGGCGCGACCATGACCGCCTCGACCTTCCTGAGCCCCAAGGTTTTGTTCATCTTCTTCCTCGGCTTGTTTGCTTTCGTTATCAGCACCGCGGCAGGGTTGCTCATGGCCAAGTTCATGAATCTGTTTCTTAAAGACAAGATTAACCCGCTCATCGGCGCTGCCGGTGTATCAGCCGTGCCTATGGCTGCACGCTGCGTCCATAAGGTCGGCTCCGAAGCCAACCGTCGCAACTACCTGCTGATGTATGCCATGGGTCCGAATGTGGCCGGTGTGATCGGAACTGTGGTGGCTGCGGCTATCCTGCTGAAAAATCTCGGATAATGTTGTTATAGTTAAGAGCCTCAAAACCATCCATGAAAAGGAGAAAGCCGATGCCTGAACTGATTGCACCTCTTGCCGGAAATGTCTGGAAAGTCCTCGTCGCCGTGGGTGACAAAGTCGAGATGGACGATGAGGTGATTATCCTCGAAGCCCTGAAGATGGAAACCCCCATCTATTGTGATGACAGTGGTACCATCACTGAGCTCAGGGTCAAAGAAGGTGACGCGGTCGAAGAGGGGGCTGTTCTGGTCGTTATCGACTGATTCTGCCATCTTTCGTAAATCATAATTTGTACCTGAATCCATGAGTAACTGATGAATTCAGGTTGTCGTTAATCCAGTGTGAATCTTAAACACTGCGAAAGGGATTTGTTATGTCACGTAAACAAACACCACTGCGCCCGTATTTTGAGAAAATGCCTGCAATCGGCAAGGAGCTGAGGGAAGGAGAGGTGCGCCGCTCCCAGGCCAACGTTGCTCTCGTCCGGGAGCAGGAGGAGATTATCGCCCAAGAAGTCCTGCGGGTGAAAAACGCGGGGATCCCCGCCGAAAAGATTCATCAGCGTGGTGGGATGACCATCTACGATCGCCTCGAATACCTGGTTGACGAGGGCAGCTGGAACCCGCTGCACACCCTCTACAATCCGACCGAAAACGTGGAGGGCTGCACCGGGGTCGTCGATGGTCTCGGTAAGATCGAAGGCAAGTGGGCGGTCATCATCGGCTTTGACAATAAAGTCATGGCCGGCGCCTGGATCGCCGGGCAGTCCGAGAATATCCTCATGGTCACCGACCTGGCCAAGCGTCTCAACATCCCTCTGGTCTGGCTGACCAATTGCAGCGGCGTCAAGCTTATGGAGCAGGAGACCGTCTATGCGGGGCGTCGCTCCAGCGGTGCTCCTTTCTATCGTCACGCTGATCTCAACCACCTTGGGATACCAATCCTTAACGGTATCTATGGCACCAATCCGGCCGGTGGCGGCTATCAGGGAATCAGCCCTACTATCCTGATAGCGCACGACAGTGCGAACATCGCTGTCGGTGGCGCCGGTATTGTCGGTGGTATGAATCCCAAAGGACACATCGATGAAGAAGCGGCTCGCGCACTCATCGAAGGCACCAGGAACTTTACAGGCAAGGCTCCGGGTCGGGTGGAGACCCACTTCGACCAGACCGCCTATTTTCGCGAAGTTCATGACACCGAGGAGGGCGTCCTCGATGGCATCAAGGACTACATGCGCATGATGCCCGCTTATGATCCGACCATGTTCCGGGTGGCTGAACCCGCTGAGCCGAAGCTGGCGGTCGAGGATCTCAATCTGCTCCTCCCCGCCAATCAGAAACGTCCCTACGATGCAGTGCAGATCCTGGCACGTCTTACCGACAACAGCGAGTTCATGGAATACCGCCCCGATTACGGTCGTGAGGTGTTTACCGGCATCGCCAAGATCGACGGCTTTCCGGTCGCCTTCGTCGGCAATCAGCAGGGTGTTTTCCCCGGCTATCCGGACTACGCCAATGGCGAATATCCCGGAGTCGGTGGCAAGCACTACCGCGAGGGGCTCATCAAGCAGGGGGAGTTTGTCACCCTCTGTGGCCGTGACAACCTGCCGATCATCTGGTTGCAGGATACCACCGGTATTGATGTCGGCGATCTGGCCGAAGAAGCGGAGCTCCTTGCTTTGGGCCAGTCGCTGGTTTACTCCATCGAACAGACCGAGCTCTCAATGATGTGCATTGTTCTTCGCAAAGGAACCGCTGCTGCTCATTACATCATGTGCGGTCCTCAAGCTAACAATAACAATGCCTTCACCCTCGGCACCCCGCTTACCGAGATCTATGTCATGCACGGCGAAACTGCCGCAGCTGCTTCTTATGCCCGTCGCCTGGTCAAGGAAGACGATGCCGGCAACGATCTCACGCCGACCCTGGATAAAATGAACCAGATGATCCAGGACTATCAAGACAAGTCGACCCCGGCCTACAGTGCCAAGAAGGGTTTTCTCGACGAAATTGTCTCGCTGCCCGAGTTGCGCAACTACATCAAGGCATTTACTTGCGCCAACTACCAGAATCCGAAATCGATTACTCCTGTGCACCAGATGCTTTTGCCGCGCATAATCAAAGGGTAATTGCTTTGCCACACACTGATAGCAGAAACATACCCGGCCCCGGACGACATCGTTCGAGGCCGGTATTCTTCTGCTCTGAAGGGTTCCCTGTATGAGTTTGGTTGCTAACAGAGTAGAGGCTCACTACTCCCATCAGGATCTTGAAGCTGCGATTCTGGCAGCGCTGGTCGCGGCAGGGAAAAACCCTGACCATCTCAGCCTGGAAGACCTGGCCCCCATTGATCAATTCCATATTCGTGGCCGTAAGGCGACCCTTGAGCTTGCCCGTCAGATCCATCTTGATGACAGCCTGCAGGTCCTGGATGTCGGCAGTGGTCTCGGTGGCGCAGCAAGGCATCTTGCGAAGGAGTTCGGCTGCCACGTTACCGGACTGGATATTACCCGGGAATATTGTCAGGTCGCCACCATGCTGGCCCAACGACTCGGTCTTGACTCGCGTGTCTGCTACCGTCATGGCAGCGCTCTTGAAATGCCCTTTGAAGATGCAACTTTCGACGTCCTGTGGACTCAACACACGGCAATGAACATCTCCGACAAAGCCAGGCTCTATCGTGAAATGTGGCGTGTCTTGAAGCCTGGTGGTGTGTTGGCCAGTTATGACGTTTTTGCGGGAGAAGGTGGGCCGGTGCATTTTCCCGTACCCTGGGCGCGCGAGCCTTCCATCAGTTTTTTGATAACGCCACCGCAGATGCGGGAAATTTTTGATGAAATCGGTTTCGAAATCCTTCACTGGCAGGATACTACGGAAACAGGCCGGTCATGGTTTCGACACATGGGCAAAAAAATCCGCAAGGAGGGGCCCGCGCCTCTTGGTATCCATGTCTTGCTTGGGCCGGATTTTCCAACAATGGCGCACAACCAGGTGCGGAACCTTGAAGAGGACCGGGTTGTTCTCATCGAATCAGTCGTGCAACGCCCATCATCACTGACCACAGGTTATTGATGACACCTTTCAGTTTGCCCGAAGATAAAACAATGTTATTGTCTGTTGCCATAGTAGGAAATGTCGACGGGGAGGCAGCCGGATCATGGATAGTCCGACAGCCTCCTAAGGTTAACCTGGGAGAGAAGTACCTCTTATGAGATCGTCTTCGTTGCGAAACTTGGATGCAGCTGGCAAGTCAGCAAAAGTGAAACCCTCTCAGTTTGTTCTCGGGCTTGACCGGAATCAGAAGATTGTTTCGGTTGATGGAAACAACCCTTTTGATTGCCAGGACCAACCGGTTCTGGTTGGCAAAAGCCTGGAGCAGGTAGGTGACTTACGGCACTTCCACGCGCTGCTGGCCCAGGGCTTCGGCTTCAAGTCTTTGCCGGTCCCTGTCGCTGATCGCTGGTATCTGGCAGAGTACCTGCAGACCGACTCCGGAGACGCCCTGGCCGGAGGTGAACTGGTTCTGACGGCTCTTGGTCGCAGTAATGAAGCCGCTCTGGTCGTCCACGATTTCGTGCAGGCTATCGATCCTTTCTCCCTGGATGCCGGTGGAGGTTTTCTGCTGGTTGACCGTGCCGGCTTCATCTTGATGGTCAACCGGGAATTTGCCGATATTCTCGGCTTGCAGGTTATTGACATGGTCGGGCTCCATGTCAACGAATCTTACCCCGATTCAACCCTGTCGCGTTTACCCAAGGTCATGGATTCCGGAAAGGCTGAAATTGGCGAACCGCACGAGTTGAACGGTCGGCAAATTGTAGCCAGTCGCTGGCCGCTGATAAAAAACGGTAAAACTTTCGGCGCCTATGGCAAAGCACAACTGAGGGAAGGTCCGGATATGTCCCGTTTTTCCGGAAAACTTCCGCCAGCCGAGAGCAAGGCGAGTCGTCGTGCTATTGCCGGCCATCGTCCGACCGCCCTGTACGGTGTCGACCAGATTGTCTGTCAGGGTCAGACCATGCTGGATATCAAGGAGCGTCTGGTGAGGATTGCCGATCGTTCTTCAACCGTGCTGCTGACCGGTGAGAGCGGAACCGGTAAGGAACTCTTTGCGCATGCAATTCACTCGGCCAGTCGTCGTAGTAACGGCCCCTTCGTGAGGGTCAACTGCGCCGCTATCCCCGAGAACCTGCTGGAGGCCGAGCTTTTCGGCTACGTTGAGGGGGCCTTCTCGGGGGCCAGGCGCGGCGGACAGATCGGGAAATTCGAGCAGGCTCATGGCGGCACGCTCTTCCTTGATGAAATCAGTGAGATGCCTCTCGCTATGCAAGCCAAGCTGTTGCGCGTGCTGCAGGAACGTGAAGTCGCTCCTCTCGGCAGCCAGGATATCCGCTTTGTCGACGTGCGTTTCATTACGACGACCAACCGTGATGCTTTGACTCTTGTCAAGGATGGCAGACTGCGTTCCGATCTTTATTATCGCATCAATGTTGTGTCGCTGCCGATTCCGCCGTTACGCGAGCGTACGGAGGATATCTTCCGATTGACCAGATATTTTGTCGGGCAGTTCAATGTTGAGTTCGATTTGAATGTTCAGGGGCTTAGCTCCCGTGCCTGGGCAGCGTTGAAAGCCTATCCTTTCCCGGGGAATGTTCGTGAATTGCGCAGCGCTATCGAGAGCGCCTTCAACATGGTCAATGGCCCGTTTATCAGGTTGTATGATCTTCCCACACCGATTGCGGAACTCCATCGTGCTGAAGACCTTGCTGTTCCCACCGGCGGTGTATTCAGCCCGGGAGTTGTCAAGAATCTGGGTGCTGTCAAAGACCTGGGACAGAGGTCTTTACAGGAAATTATGGAGGAGATTGAAAAGGCGCTGATCCTTGCCGCCATGGAAAAGGTTGGCGGCAACAAGCTGGTCGCAGCCAATTTGCTGGGGATATCCCGTCCCGGACTCTATAAAAAACTGCAGAAATATCATCTTCACTAAAAACTTTCGTAACTACTTCAGCACCATAAAAAACTGTCATTCCCGAGGGTGTCATCGGGAATCCAGACTTTAAAGCATGGATCCCCGATAGAATCATTCGGGGATGACAGGCATCTTTGTGAAAAATACAGATTGTGCTGACGAGTTACAAACTTTCACGATTCTTCTTTCATGGCTGTCACTTTTTGTGATTTCTCTGTGCGTAGCTTGCCTTCCTGCTGTTTTGTGCCAACATTGTCGGAATGTTATGTGGGCGCTGCGATGTCATCGCTTTTAACAGTCGTTATATCAATGTAACAATAGGTGACATATTCAGTTGAAAGTGAGTTGCTGAGGAGTTTTTAATCTGGCTGTATTACGTTTTAAGTACGAGAGTTTACCCCGAGGATTAAACGTTTCTATTATTATAAAACATTGTTTGGTATTTGTTTTGCAGATTTGTTATGGTGCAATGCTCAGAGCGTTATGGTGCAATGCTCTAGGGCGTTATAGGTGCAACGCTCAGGACGTTGTGGAGCAGTGACAGGCACGATGCCATGCTGTACCAGTTGACCCCGGCAACTCTGGAAGGAAGTCTTTTATGAGTGAAACCCAGCCGCTACTAAAAGTTGATAATATCTTTCTGTCGTTTGGTGGTGTCCATGCCCTGCGAGAGGTCTCCTTTGAGGTTCATCCCGGAGAGATCTTTTCGATAATCGGGCCGAATGGTGCAGGTAAAACGTCGATGCTTAACTGTATCTCGGGACGTTATCAACCCCAGAAAGGGCAGATCTCCTTTAATGGGCAGAGCGTTATCGGTATGAAGCCAAATGTCCGCTGCAAGCTCGGTATCGGTCGAACCTTTCAGAACCTGGCGCTCTTCAATCATATGACAGTGCTTGACAACATCATGGTCGGGCGCCATCACCTGCTGAAGAATAACTTTCTGACCGGTACGTTGTACTGGTTTTCCGGTGCTCGCAAGGAGGAGTTGGCGCATCGCCGGGAGGTTGAGGATATTATCGATTTTCTGGAAATTGCCTCGATCCGCAAGAACATTGCCGGAACGCTTTCCTACGGTCTGCGCAAGCGGGTCGAGCTGGCCAGGGCGGTGGCCCTGAGGCCTGACCTGATCCTGCTTGACGAACCGATGGCAGGTATGAATCTGGAAGAGAAGGAAGACATGGCCCGCTACATTATCGACCTCAATGAAGAATGGGGTATGACGGTGGTCATGATTGAGCACGATATGGGCGTGGTTATGGATATCTCGCACCGGGTGATGGTTCTTGATTTCGGCCGGGAAATCTGTACTGGGCTGCCGGATGAAGTTATGGCAAACGAGCAGGTCAAGACCGCCTATCTTGGCGTCGGTCTTGACGACGAGATGCAGGAAACAGCAGGAGAGGTGGCTTGATGGCTATGCAGCAGACGGCATATGTAGACGTAAAAAAGTTTGACACCTTTCCCAAGTTGCTTGCTTACAACGCCGATAACTACGCGAACGAAGTGGCGTTAAGGGAGAAGGAGTTCGGTATCTGGAATGCCTTCACCTGGGCCGACTATCACCGCAACGTCAAACTCTTTGCCCTCGGTATGCACAAAATGGGAATTGTTCACAACGATTCGGTCGGCATTATTGGTGACAATCGTCCCGAGTGGGTTTATGGAGAAGTTGCCTCACATGCCTTAAGGGCGATGATCTTCGGTATCTATCAGGATTCTTTGAATGAAGAGGTTGCCTACCTGATCAACTACGCCGGTGCCAAGATCATCATCGCCGAGGACGAAGAGCAGGTCGACAAGGTTCTTGAAATCACCGAAGAGTGTCCCTGTGTCGAACATATTATTTACTGTGACCCGCGTGGTATGCGCAAATATGACGATCCCAGGCTGATGAGCCATCTGGACTTGATGGCCAGTGGTCAAAAGCTCGATGAAGAACAGCCGGAACTCTATATGCAGTTGGTCAACCAGGGTAAGGCTGAGGACGTGGCGATTCTCTGTCCGACCTCGGGAACGACCTCCAATCCGAAGCTCGCTATGCTTCAGGCAGGTCCCATGCTGGAGCATTGCGTCGCCTACCTGGAGGCTGATCCGAAATACCCGAGCGATAACTATGTGTCGGTGCTGCCGCTTCCCTGGATTATGGAACAGGTGTATGCCGTAGCTCAGGCTTTGATCAGCAGGATCATTGTCAATTTTGTTGAAGAGCCGGAAACCATGATGGAGGACCTGCGCGAAATCGGACCGACTTTTGTCCTTCTCGCGCCGCGTGTATGGGAAACGGTCGCTGCTGATGTTAAGGCCAAGATGATGGATGCGACCAAGTTCAAGCAGATGATGTACCGGTTCGGTATGAAACTGGCTGAAAAGGCAGCTGCCGAGGAACAGGGCAAGCAATCAAAACTGGCTTATTGGCTGCTGTTCAAACCCCTGAAGGACCGGCTTGGTTTCACCTACTTGCGTTCCGCTGCAACGGGCGGCGCTGCCCTTGGCCCAGATACATTCAAATTCTTTCTGGGTATGGGGGTGCCCTTGCGCCAACTCTATGGTCAGACCGAGCTGGCTGGCGCCTATACGATTCATGAAGCCCATGATGTTGACTTTGACAGCGTCGGCATCCCGTTCAGCAACGCCCAGGTGCGTATTGACAATCCGGACCATAACGGTGTCGGCGAAGTGGTGGCCAAGACTTGCGGTATGTTTCTTGGCTACTACAAGAACCAGGCAGAGACCGATGCTTCCCTCGAAGACGGCTGGATGCATACCGGTGACGCCGGCTACTTCAAGAAAGAGAATAACCACCTGGTGGTCATCGACCGGATCAGTGACCTGGCCGAAACCTCAAACGGCGATAAGTTTTCTCCCCAGTTTATCGAGAATAAGCTCAAGTTCTCTCCGTTCATTGCCGAGGCGGTGGTCCAGGGCGATCGCCGCCCCTACCTCTCGGCAATCATCTGTATCCGCTTTGAGATTGTTGCCAAATGGGCCGAGCAAAGAAATATTGCGTTTACCAACTACATCAACCTCTCCGCCCAGGAGAGAATCTACGAAATGGTGCAAAAAGAGGTAGAGACAGTCAATGAAACCCTGCCTGCTGCGCAGCAGGTTCGCAAATTCCTCCTGCTCTACAAGCAACTTGATGCTGATGACGGCGAATTGACCAGAACCAGGAAGGTACGTCGTGGAGTTATTAAGGAAAAATATGCCGGCATCATCGACACTATCTATTCCGACCAGGATATCGTTCATATCGACACGGTGATTACTTTCCAGGATGGTAATAAGTCGCGTGTCCAGACCGATGTTCGGATTGTGGACCTGATGTCTCCGAGTACAGTAAAAGAAGCGGTGTAGGAAGGTCCGTAACCGGTGACGGGAGAATATCTATGAATTTTGAATTGTTGTCACAGCTGATTATCAACGGACTCGTTGTCGGCACCCTCTACGGGGTTGTGGCTATGTGTTTTGTCCTGATCTACAAATCGACCCGTGTGGTCAATTTCGCCCAGGGGGAATTTCTGTTGATTGGCGCCTGGACCTGCTGGGCCATGCTGGTCAAATTTGAGCTGCCCTTTTACATTGGCTTTCCGTTGACCCTGGTCTTTATGGTGGTTTTCGGAATTCTGCTGCAAGTGTTGGTACTGCGACCGATGATCGGTGAGCCGATTATTTCCGTGATCATGGTCACTGTCGGACTGTCTATGTTCTTTCAGGCGCTGGTCTCCTGGATTTTTGGTGGTTACACCAAGGCGTTTCCGCAGGTTTTTTCAGTTAAAACGGTGACTATCGGCGGGTTACGGATAGAATCGGCTTACATCATGAGTCTGGTTGTTTCAATAGTCATCATGATTGCTTTTTACTTCTTCTTTAAATATTCACGCATGGGGCTGGCAATGCGTGCCACGGCGTTTGATCAACAGATCGCGCAGAGCCTCGGTATCTCGGTTAAGCATGTCTTTGCCGCTGCTTGGGCGATTTCTGCCGTGGTTTCGGCACTTGCCGGGGTGGTTATCGGCATGGTCAACGGCGTCTCTTCAGCTCTCTCCTTCATTGGCATCAAGGTCTTCCCGGTGGTCATTCTGGGAGGTCTTGATTCAATCGTCGGCGCGATTGTCGGTGGCCTGCTGATCGGCGTGCTTGAGAATCTGGCCGAATTTTTTGACAGTCAGTGGCTGCACATAGGCAACATGTACGATATTGCACCCTTCTACGCCCTGGTTATTATTCTGATGATCAAGCCCTATGGCTTGTTCGGCACCAAAGATATCGAGAGGATTTAAACGATGGCTTCTGCTCATTCTCGTATGCGCTGCGGAGAATTCCGCACCACCTATCAGGCAGACATGACCATCTTCCCGACCCCTCTGGCGCGGCGGGTTGCTGTTGTTTCAGTGCTTCTTCTGCTCCTGGCACCGCTCTGTCTCAATGCCTACTATCTGAATCTGATGATTCAGATTGGCTACTACGGTATCGCTGCTCTGGGTTTGAACATTGTTGTCGGTTTTACCGGGCAGATTTCCCTGGGGCACGCGGCTTTCTTCGGCCTGGGGGCCTTCACTTCGGCGTGGATCAGTAACAACAGCGGTATTCCGGTCTTTTTCACCATCCCCCTGGCTGGCTTATTGACTATGGCTGTCGGTCTTATGGTCGGCATTCCAGCAGGTCGCATCAAAGGTCTCTACCTGGCTATTGCTACTCTGGCTTCGCAGTATATCCTCGAGGATTTCTTTGCGCGGGCCGACTGGTTTACCGGTGGTTCCGCCGGCGCTATGGCCAATCCGGTTTCGATCTTCGGCTATGAAATGTACACCGACCAGTCTTATTTCTACGTGGTTCTCTTCTACGTGGTCATCATGTTCGTGGCCGGCGCCAACCTGATGCGCTCCCGCGATGGCCGTGCGTTCATTGCGGTGCGCGATCACTACCTGTCTGCCGAGATCATGGGGATCAACCTGACCAAGTACCGAATCCTGTCCTTTGGTATTTCTTCTTTTTATGCCGGGATCGGCGGTGCTCTGTTCGGCCACTATCTGGGCTTTGTTTCTGTAGAAGGATTCACCTTGATGCTCTCTATTCAGTTCCTCGCTATGGTAATCATCGGCGGATTGGGATCGGTAATGGGAGCTATGCTGGGGACCATTTTTATGGTCCTGCTGCCGGAAATAATGGAGTTCGGCGTACACCTGGTCGGCAGCAAGAGTACCGCCATGACCCTGGCCCTGTCCTATATCAAGGAGATGGCCATCGGTCTGGCCATTATCCTCTTTCTGATTTTTGAACCGGACGGTCTGGCTCATCGCTGGAAGATGATCAAAAACTACTGGAAGCTTTATCCTTTTTCATACTAACCCCCGAACCGGGGGTGTGCAGAATTGTGAAATTCTCAACGGGGGAGTCGTTCCCCCCGCGACTTGATAAAGATCATAAACAAAGAGAAGGAGGAAGAAGTCATGCGCAAAACGTTACTCTGTGGGACCGCATTATTGGCAATCTTTGGTTTCTCAACCATGGCAACCGCTGCCGACACGATACCTGTCGGTCATCTGGCCTGTTACACTGGACCAACCTCGGATGTCGGCATGCCCTACGGTAATGGCGTCGCCGACGCTATGAATTACATCAATGCGAATGGTGGGGTCAACGGCAAGCAGCTCGCCTATGAAACAGTTGACTATTCCTACAAGGCTCCGCAAGCGATCGCTACCTACAAAAAGTGGCTCTCGGGCATCAAGCCGGTGGCAATCCAGGGGTGGGGTACCGCCGATACAGAAGCGCTGGTCAAATTTATTGCCAGGGATGAAATCCCCTACTTCTCTGCTTCCTACTCCGGTCACTTGACCGACCCGACCGGCAAATCACCCAAGACCAAGGCCCCGGCCCCCTATAATTTCTTCTATGGTCCTTCTTATTCCGACACTTGTCGCGGGCTGGTACAGTGGGCAGCAGATGACTGGAAAGCCAAGAACGGCAAAGGCAAGCCTAAGTTCATCCACATGGGCGCCAACCATCCCTATCCCAACGCACCCAAGGCAGCCTGCGCCGCATATGCCGAAGAACTCGGTTTCGAAGTTCTCAACCCGATCGTCTACTCTCTCAAGCCCGGCGACGCCAAGGCTCAGTGTCTGACCCTCAAGGACTCCGGCGCCAACTATGCCTATATGGGTAATACCGCTGGTTCCAACATCTCCCTGCTGAACTCCTGTGGTACGGTTGGCGCCAAGCCTCAGTACCTGGCAAACGTCTGGGGTTGGGATGAAAATGCCATTAACGCAGCCAAAGAAGCAGGCGACGGTGTTGCTGTACCTCTGGGTTCCCCTTACTGGAAGTCTGATGCACCGGGAATGAAAACTGTTCGCGAGATTTCCAAGATGTCTGACCCAAGCGGTGAGACCTATCGCAACCTGCATTACATGCGCGGTGTCTGCGCAGTCTACTTCATGAAGGACGCTATGCTGGCTGCCGACAAGATGAAGGGTGGTATCACCGGCCCTAACATCAAGAAGGGTATGGAGCAGATGGTTAATCACGTTCCTGCCGGTCTGGAAGGCGTTTGCAAGCCTTCAACCTGGACCAGCGAAGATCACCGTGGCACGACTGAAGTGTCGGTCTATACCACAACCTATAATGGTGGTGATTTCACCTTTAACCCACAGTCGACGGTAATCGTTCCCCGTCGTCCTGACTGGCTCGGTTGGTAAGATGAACAACGGAGGGACGGTGCTAGCGTTGATGCGACACTAGTGTCGTCCCTCCCGTTTCAGCTCCCAGCTTGCCCTTTTGGCAGAATTCCTGGATTGGCAGAATTCCCGGAGCGGCAAACTGGAACCTGAAGCACTTCGCAGAGGAGCGTGAGCTATGGCAGAACCCGCACAGAAAACTGAAGCCAAAGAATCGATCTTGTCGATCAATAACATCGAGGTTGTTTACGATGATGTCATCCTGGTGTTGCGGGGCATCAGCCTTGAAGTCCCCAAGGGGGAAATAGTCACCCTGCTCGGTCCGAACGGCGCCGGCAAATCAACCACCCTCAAGGCGATTTCCGGCCTGCTTCAGACTGAGGATGGCGAGGTGACCCGTGGCTCGATTCATTTTAAAGGTGAAAGTATCGCCAACAGTGCTCCCGACGAGATTGTACGCAAAGGGATTTTTCAGGTTATGGAGGGCCGACGTATTATCGAGGATATGACGGTTATCGAAAACTTGCGTCTAGGTGCCTTTACCCGTCGTGATAAATTTATCAAGGACGATATCGACAAGGTCTTCCACTATTTCCCGCGCCTGAAGGAACGTACCGGCATGGCCGGCTATCTTTCCGGCGGCGAGCAACAGATGCTCGCCATCGGGCGGTCGATCATGGCGCGACCGGAGATGATCCTGCTCGACGAGCCCTCGATGGGTCTGGCGCCGCTGCTGGTCAAGGAAGTGTTCAACATTATCCGCACGATTAACAAGGAGCAGGGCATCACCATGCTGCTGGTCGAACAGAACGCCAACATGGCTTTACACTGCGCTTCCTACGGCTATGTCATGGAGTCCGGGAAAATTGCTCTCGACGGCACCTGCGAGGAACTTCTTGCCAACGAGGACGTGAAAGAATTCTACCTCTCCGGTGGTGACAAGGATCGTAAATCATTCAAAAACCTCAAATCGTACAAACGCCGCAAGCGTTGGCTGTGATCATGGACAACTTTTACGATACTCTGGAAACCCGCGATCACGCCGAGCGTGAATCTGCACAGATGGCAGCGCTTAGCTTTCAGGTTGAGCATGCGCAAAAGAATGCCCCCCGCCTACAGTCGCCTGTTTGCCGATATTGATTTCAACGATATCAACAGCCGGGCCGCCCTGGCAGGCTTACCACTGGCTCGCAAGGAAGAGCTGATCGAGCAGCAGCGTCAGGATCCGCCCTTCGGTGGTTTGGCTGCAACCAAGGCCCCTGAGCTGAACCGGGTCTTTGTTTCGCCCGGACCGATCTATGAGCCAGGCAGTCGACGAGAGGATTTCTGGCGCTTTGCCCGTGCCCTCTATGCCGCAGGTTTTCGTGGCGGTGAACTGCTGCACAACTGCTTCGCTTATCACTTTACTCCCGCCGGTGCCATGGTTGAATCGGGTGCCCATGCGCTGGGATGCACTGTTTTTGCTGCTGGTCCCGGTCAACTTGATGGGCAGGTTCAGGCGATTGTCGACCTGCGCCCGGACGGTTATGTTGGTACGCCGTCGTTCCTTAAACTGATTCTCGACAAGGCAGATGAACTTGGAGTGGAGGTTGCCAGCCTGAGCAAGGCGCTGGTCTCCGGTGAATATCTGCCGCCGAGCCTTCGCGAGGCCTTCGCCGGACGCGGCATCGCGGTGCTGCAGTGTTACGCCACCGCCGACCTTGGGCTGATCGCCTATGAATCGCCGGCTTGCGAGGGGATGATTGTCGATGAGGGCATTATTCTCGAGATTGTGCGCCCGGGAACCGGTGATCCGCTGCCGGACGGTGAGGTCGGTGAAGTGGTTGTCACCTCTCTGTCCCCTGAATATCCTCTGATCCGTTTCGCCACCGGCGATTTATCAGCCATCCTTCCTGGCGAGAGCCCCTGTGGCCGGACCAACCGACGCATCAAGGGCTGGATGGGCCGTGCCGACCAGACCGCCAAAGTGCGTGGGATGTTCGTTCACCCTTCGCAAGTGGCAAAGATTTTGAGCCAGCACCCGGAAGTTCTCAAGGGACGCTTGGTTGTTGAGCGTGTTAACGATGCCGATTCAATGGTGCTTCACTGCGAACTGACGAGCGAGGCACCTGCTCACCTGGCAGATGCTCTTGTGGCCACTATCCGGCAAGTCTGCAACTTGCGTGGCGAAGTCTGCTTTGTTCCTGCCGGAAGTCTCGCTAACGACGGCAAGGTTATTGACGATCTCCGTCCTGTCGATGTCTGAGCGGAAGCCGAGTATTGACCATGCTTGATGATACGCTGCAAGGCTACCGGGTTCTCGATCTCAGCCAGTATCTTCCCGGCCCATACGCGACGCGCCTGCTTGCCGACCTCGGAGCCGACGTGGTTAAGGTCGAGCCGCCGGCAGGCGACCCGATGCGAACCTTTATCCTCCTCGATGATGACGGTCTCTCCCCACTTTACAAACAGGTCAACGCCGGCAAGACGGTGGTCAGGATCGATCTGAAAGATGAGCAGGGCCGCGCCCGTTTTGCCGAGCTGGTGAAGGCCGCCGATGTCCTGCTCGAATCGTACCGGCCGGGAGTCATGGATCGTCTCGGTTTCAGCCACACCCGTCTGCGAACCCTCAACCCTCGCCTGGTTCACTGCGCCATCTCCGGCTTCGGTCAGGATGGCCCTGCGAGTCAGCGGGCCGGTCATGATCTGACTTACATGGCTCTGAGCGGCATGTTGCATCATACTGGGACAATGGAGACACCGGTGATTCCCTTTCCCCCGGTCTCCGATTACGCCAGTGGGCAACATGCGGCCAGTATGATCCTGGCGGCTTTGCTACGCAGGGAGCGGCAGGGTGAAGGCTGCACTATCGACACCAGTCTTTTTGAGACGGTCCTTTCCTGGCAATCGTTTGGTCAGGCGGGAGTGGGCGGTCCAGATCGTGATTTTGAGCCTGGTCACGGCTTGATCACCGGTGGTGTGGCCTGTTACCAGATTTACCGGACTGCTGATCAGAAATTTGTGGTTCTTGGTGCGCTCGAGGAAAAATTCTGGAAGGCCTTCTGCACTGCTGTCGAGCGACCGCAATGGATCGCCAGGCAGCACGAGAAAATGCCGCAGACAGCTCTGATTAATGAACTACAAGCACTCTTTGCCACATCATCGCGTGATGATTGGGTCGCCTTGCTTGCCGAGATTGATTGCTGCTTTGAACCGGTGCTCGCCCCGGAGGAAGTCGCCGGCCATCCGCATGTGGTACACCGGCAATTGTTGGAACCCTCATGGGATAGCGCTCTGCCGACTGAAATCCGGTTCCCCGTCATAGTTGATCAGAGGACACCCCGCCGTCGGCAGCCGCTGCGTGAAGTTACTGTTGAGGATGTTGCTGCTGGTTGGGAGATGGGGTAGGAGGAGGTATAACTCGGCTGGCCGCCTGCCATAACTGCTAAGTTTTGAAAAACCCCGTGTTCCCAGAATTACAGGACCATCAAGACAGGAGCATTTCTACTAAACCTCGTACCAATGATTTTGGTGGAGGAACGAATAGCACACATAACGTCCAATTATGCTTCGTTCTAACCTGCTAAGCTAATTGCAACAATATGATTCCTAAGCTATATTTCCAGGAGTTGCATTGATCAATAAGATCAGATGTGATTTCCCCTGTACTTTATAAAGGAGGACTTGTTATGGCCTTAAAAGCAGCTTTCATATTTCTTGCACCAGGTGCGGAGTCAAAAAAACATCGTAGTCTAATTACGACACCGGAGGTTGAACTGGTTGTAGTCGGCGTAGCCGATTATACGGGTGCCGAGAATCTTGCTGTGGAGTTGGTTGCAGATGGGGTTGCAGCCATAGAACTCTGTGGCGGTTTTGGTCATGACGGGACGGCTCGCGTTGCCCGGGCAGTAAAAGGTAAGGCCTCGATAGGCGTAGTTCGTTTTGACATTCATCCCGGACTGGAAGGAAAGAGTGGTGATACAATTTTTTAAACCAGTTTTCAGTGCGCTACAGTCAGAAATCAAAAACAATCAATAGCGGTATTGTGCCATGTGCGTGCCTGATTTGTTTCCGTGAAAATGATCAACGGTCTACGCGTTAGGATAGCATTTAAGCAGTACAGATTTTATATATCCATAGATAGCACCTATAGTTTCCAATGACCCAGATAGACCCGATTCGATGATCTTAAAGATGGGATAAGTATGGGCAGCGAAGCAGTTAACAACGATACGGTAGGCATTATTGCAAATCCTGCTTCAGGACAGGATATACGACGGTTGATAAGTGCTGCCTCGGGTTGTTCTATTGCTGAAAAAACAAATATTGTACGAAGGCTATGTCTGGGAATGGGGATCCTGGGAGTCAGCAAGGTCTGGATGATTCCTGATCGTTCCGGCATCGCCGGCAGCTTGTTGCGCAGTCGGGATCAGGGGGAGGCGGTTCTCGGCGAAGGTTGGCCGGGGATTGAATTACTCAAAATGACGGTTGAAGAAAAGGCCATTGATACGATACGCGCTGTGGAATTAATGGTAAATGCCAGGGTGCGTCTTATTATTGTATTGGGAGGGGACGGAACCCACCGACTAGTGGCTAAGCATTGTGGCGATATCCCTATGATTGCATTGTCGACTGGCACCAACAATACCTTTCCTCATTCTCAAGAAGCAACAATTGCCGGCATTGCCGCTGGTCTGTTCGTAAAGGGAGCAGTCTCTTGCAGCGAAGTAACCAGCCGCAACAAGGTCTTGCATGTCGAGATTAACGGTCTCTGCAAAGATCTCGCCTTAGTAGATCTCTGTCTGACTGATGAGATATGGGTCGGTAGTCGCGCTGTATGGAATCCGGAAAGGGTTAAAGAGATATTTGTTGCTTTTGCTAAAGCCGATGCTATCGGATGGTCTTCGGTTGCGGGGCTAATCAATCCTGTCCCTCGTGATAGAGGACAGGGGCTTCATCTAACTCTCTGTCCGCCTGGAAAAAGTCAACTGACCGTATACGCCCCAATCGCACCGGGGCTTATTGTTCCCGTTGGAGTCACTGAATTTAAGTTGTTAAATCCTCTTGAAATCCTACCGGTGAAAATGTCGAAGGGGGTTATCACTCTAGATGGTGAACGAGAATTCGCGTTTTGCCAGAGTGATGAGATACGGATCTGGTTGGATCTCAATGGACCCCTTACCGTTGATGTTTTATTAGTGATGCAAATCGCTGCTGAGCGCGGCCTCCTGAATTGTCCATCACAGTTTTTCCCTTCTCCTGTACACCCGTCTTAAGCAGACGATCACAAAATTGGCCATTGTGAATCAGAGCCCAAGATGGTTGGGCTGTCAATTTATCTCTCCCAGTAAAACCAACTATTACGCTGGCCAAATCCAAAAAGAATCGGTCAGTCAAAAAAACTATTTATTTAGTGATACTCTTAAAAAGATTATTGATCGCCCATGTAAGCAGCAATGCTCCTTGATAGTAACAACACAGGTACTTTAAAAGCTAAATGGTTGTCGAAGCTTGGTGGAAACACCGAATTACCATTCAATGTCACTGACTATTGCAAGAAAGGAGAAACACATGAGTATCCAGATATCCAAAGAGGGTCTTCTCAAAGCTTATCGAAAGATGCGACAGATTCGTGAATTCGAGGAACGTATCCACACCGAGTTTGCTACCGGTGAAATCCCTGGTTTTGTTCATCTCTATTCGGGTGAAGAGGCGATTGCCGTTGGTTTTTGCGAGCACCTGACCGACCAGGATCGTATCTCCAGCACCCATCGTGGACACGGACACTGTATTGCTAAGGGTGTCGACATTATGGGGATGATGGCGGAGATCTATGGAAGGAAAACCGGTTCATGCGGTGGCAAGGGTGGCTCAATGCATATCGCGGATATTAATGTGGGCATGCTTGGAGCTAATGGCATTGTTGGTGCGGGGCCTCCACTAGCTTGTGGTGCCGGATTAGCTTCTAAACTGCGCAAAGATGGCAGCGTTTCAGTGGTCTTTTTTGGTGATGGTGCTGCGAATCAGGGAACCAACTTTGAATCTATGAACTTGGCTGTCACTTGGAATTTACCGGTTGTTTTCGTGTTGGAAAACAACGGCTACGCTGAGACAACATCCCCTAAATTCACTGCGCGTATCGGCACTGATAACATCTCTGACAGGGCACGTGGATTTGGTATGCCCGCTATTACTATCGATGGTAACGATTTTTCTGCAGTATACGAAGCTGCCGGGGAAGCTATTGATCGTGCCCGCAAAGGAGGTGGACCAGCTTTTGTCGAGTGTAAAACATTACGCTATTTCGGCCACTTTGAAGGTGATGCCCAGGCATATCGTCCTAAAAGTGAAGTCAAAGAAGCCCGTGCCAACAACGACCCTCTGAAGCGTTTTGCCGAAACCGTCACCTCTGCAGGTTTGATTGAAATCGCTGAACTTGAGATGATCGATAAGGAGGTTCTCGCACTGATCGAAAAATCTGTGCAGGCAGCCAAGGCGGCTCCTGAGCCTGACCTTGAAGCCCTATTGACCGACGTCTATGTCACTTACTGATCTCTTTTTAGATTTATCATATTGAAAGAAAGGAAAGAACAATGGCGAGAAAAATAATGTTTAAAGAGGCAATCAATGAGGCTATTCGTTTGGAGATGGAGAGAGATGAATCGGTCATCCTTATGGGTCTTGATGTTGCTGGCTCTGCTGGAACGGATCAGGAACGTGATTCCTGGGGTGGAGTGCTGGGTGTGACCAAGGGGCTCTATCCGCTTTTCCCTGACCGTGTTCTCGATGCTCCAATTTCCGAGTCTTCTTACATCGGTGCAGCTGTGGGTGCCTCTGCCTGTGGTATGCGTGCCATTGGAGAATTAATGTTTGCGGACTTTCTCGGAGTCTGTTTTGACCAGCTATACAATCAGGCCGCTAAATTCCGTTACATGTTTGGTGGGAAAGCAGTTACTCCGGTGACTATCCGCACTATCATCGGCGCAGGTTTCTGTGCTGCCGCACAACATTCGCAAAGTCCTTATTCGATATTCACCCATGTTCCCGGTTTGAAATGTATCATTCCCTCGAATGCCTATGATGCAAAAGGTCTGTTGGCTACATCAATTCAGGACGATGACCCTTGTATATTCTTTGAGCACAAAGCTCTTTACACCGTTAAGGGTGAGGTTCCTGAAGAGCACTATACGATCCCTTTAGGTAAAGCCAATATCCTGCAAGAGGGCAAAGATGTCACGATAGTTGCTTTAGGCCTTATGGTCGATATGGCAAGCAAAGCGGCCAAAATTCTTGCGAAGGACGGCATCAGCTGTACGATTATCGACCCAAGAACTACATCGCCATTAGATACGGATGCTATTTTCTCCAGTGTCGAGAAGACCGGACGACTTGTGGTCGTTGATGAGGATAGCAGCCGTTGTGGTTTTGCTTCAGATGTCGTCGGTATGGTTGCGCAGGAGGTTTTTAGCTCACTGAAATCGGCACCGCAGATGGTGACACCACCCTTTGTGCCGGTTCCATTTGCTAAAAATCTTGAGACGGCATACCTGCCTAACCCTGCTAAGATTGCAGCTGCAGTACGAAAAGTTACGGAGTAAATAAATATGAGTGATAACAAGATCTTTGCTCTAACCATTCCCAAATGGGGTCTGACCATGGAAGAGGGGACCATTTCCAATTGGTTGTTGGCTGAGGGGGCCGTGGTTGAAGTCGAAGACGAGATTTTGGAAATTGAAAGTGATAAGATCTCACAGGTTTTAGAAAGCCCGGTCACAGGTGTTCTTCGTCGGATTCTTGGTGAGGAGGGGGAAACCTACCCGGTTAAAGAACTAATCGGAATTATTGCTGATGCAGAGGTGCCAGACGATGAAATAGAGGCCTTTATTGCCAGTTACAGGGGCAGTCATGGTGTCACAGATACAGATGAAGAAAGGGTCGATACGGAGGATGCCATAACAGTGAAAACGGATCATACCGTTAGAACCAAAAAACCTATATCAAAAATGCGTGCATCTATTGCTAAAACAGTAGTTTCATCGTGGGCGACCCCGCAGTTTCCGGTCACTATGGCGATTGATATGGGGAAAGCCAAAGCCTTACGTGTAAAGTTGAAAGAGACGGATCAAGCGATATCCATGAATGATATCGTCATCAAAGCCTGCGCAAAAGCAATTGAAAAATATCCCATGGTCAACGCACAACTTGGGGATAAAGAATACGTCCTTAATCCGAATATCAACATTGCTATCGTAGTCGCTGTTGATGAGGACTTAATGATGCCGGTAGTACAGAGGTGCGAAGCGTTAAGCTTGAAAGAGGTTGCTACCAAGTCTTCCCAATTGATCACAATGGTCAAAGACGGTTCAATAAGTGAAATAGAACTGACCGGTGGGAATTTTGCTATATCAAATCTGGGTATGTTCGGTGTGGAACAGTTTGCTGCCTTGGTGCCACCAGGTATGGCTGCAATCCTTGCGGTTGGTGGTATCCGGGATGAAGTCATGGTGATAAATGGTGAGATGACCCCGGTGTCCATAATGCGGGTGACGTTAATGTCCGACCACCGAGTGGTGGATGGAATGTACGCTGCCCAATTTTTGGTCGAACTGAAACGTCTGCTAGAAAGCCCTGAAACACTGTAGCCGTTGCTACTCGTTTCAGAACAAACTAAGCCTCAACCTCGTTATGTGGGCTGAGGCTTAATTCCATGTTGATCAATAGTATGATCTGGTGTTTTTTAGGGGATTAACCTGACAGTATTGATATTTCAAAACTCTAGATTTCACTTATGAAAACGTCTTGGATATTGTGTTGCATTGATTCCTGAGCCTGTAATTTGAGGTCCTCTAAAATTATTGAATATCCTGATACACAATAAGTGCCTTGGGAACAGATCCTGGTGGCCATAAACTTGTGCATCAATCAGCTTCCTAAATGTCTCTATCAAAAAAAGCCAGTTTTCATCTCAGAAGTCGTGATCAATAAGAAAGGCAAACATCCTTTTTGGGGTTGGTCTTTTCTGTGTTTATTTATTAAATGGTGAAATGTAAGTAGTAATATTACCTCTCTTGATCTTTCACGTTTTTATTGGCAGAGTAAAACTAAATACGCTACCTCGACCAAGCTCACTGTGGGCACTGATACTTCCGCCCATCAGCTCAGTCAATCCTTTTGAAATAGCCAATCCCAAGCCTACGCCTCCATGTCTGCGAGTCGAAGAACTATCCACCTGCCTAAAAGACTCGAAAATCTCTTTCAACTTATCCTTGGAGATTCCAATACCGGTATCGCTCACGCTAATTTCCAAGTGGTCACCATGGCGTTCAACCTTTACTGTGACATCACCTTCATTGGTGAATTTGATCGCATTTCCGATAAGATTCAGCAGAATCTGGTCAAGGCGGTGCGGATCGGTCGATACCTCCTCAGGAACTGAGGGTAGCACGTGAAGAGATAACGTGAGATGTTTTTTTTTGGCTCTATCCTTCATCATCTCGATAGTTTCATTCAGACGTTTTTTCAAGTTGAATGATTCGTTATTCACTTCCATTTGATGGGCTTCAATCTTTGAATGATCAAGAACATCGTTCAGCAATACAAAAAGACGATTTGACGAAATGCTTGCTAAATCAAGAACTTCTCTACATTTCGGGTCTTTATTAATTTCTCGAAGATATTCAATAGCGCCTATAAAAACGGTTATTGGAGTTCGGATTTCATGACTTATGTTGGCTAGAAAATCGCTCTTGGCAGCATTTGCCTTCTCTGCTATTTTTTTTGCTTCAACCAAATCAGCTCGAACCTTTTTTCGTTCGGAAATATCATGAAACGTAACAACCGATCCGATCACATCTTCTCCCTTGAATATAGGGTAAGAGCAGTATTCTGCGTCAAATTGGCTCCCATCCGCCCGCCAAAAAACTTCACCGTCAACATGAACCCCTTCGCCCTTTAGAAAGGGCAGGTAAGCCTTGCCTTCCTTCTCGGGATATTCTGTTCCTTCTGGTCGATAATGGTGAATAAGTTCATACATGTTTTTTCCAAGAAGATCATTTTCCCTTTCATAACCTAATATCCCTACACAAGCGGGGTTGCAAAATGTGCAATTTCCCTTGATGTCGAGACCGTAAATAGCTTCAGCCGTAGAATTAAGCAAGAGCCTGAACTTCTCTTCACTTTCCCTCAATCCACTTGCAGCAATTTTCTGCTGTTTGCGGATTGTATAGACCAATATGGGAACGATACCAACAAGTAGGAAATAAAGATAAGTTGACCTCGTAGAGAGGTGCTGAATCTTGTTCTGTGCTTTGGTGAGGGTCTTTTGGGTTCTTGTTTCAACGGCGGCCAGAAAATCATTAATCGGCGTCATAATGTTTTTCTTTGCCAAATGATATTCCTTGCTGAAAAGGATGTCTGTCGCTAATCGCTGATCCTGGTCTCCTCTGAGAGTGTAATTCCCTTGAGTATCTTTTAATATTCCTTTCATAGCAAACATGGCTTCGTTTTCCAATTTAACCAACTCGTTTGATCGCCGTTCTGCTTCTGACAATAGCTGAAGTTCCGAATCGGTAATCCCCGCTTGAGCCATCAACTCCTTTAGAGAAATCATCTCACCATCTGAGGGAGCAACATCAGTCTTCTCAACAATTTTGAAATCCCAGAAAATGCGGTCGTAATTTTCAGGTCTCGGGGCTTTCCCCGCACGAATATCTAGGATGGCATGAAAATAGTCCTCAAACCGGGATTCGCCGGTCGCAGCATAGGTTCTAACCATGCGAGTAAGGTCATCAGAGCTTTGGCGTAGCTGGTCAGCCAAAGAAAATGATGTATGGCGAAGCTGGATCGCTTTGTCCAACTGCTTGTGTGCTTGATTTTGCAATGTTAAGACATAGATGGTTGAAGTCACCAAGACGGCTATAAACACGATCTCCGCAATGATCAGAATTGGTAACGATTTGTCTTTTTCCTGCATTCTCGAAAAGTCCTTTTATGATAGAACTTTGCTCTGAGAGGTTGTGAGAAACAATTCGAAAATTTGCCAAAGTTTGTAAGTCAATCCTGGCAAATTGTTGCCATTGATTGTTAGCTGCAATCACACATACCTCAAAGACTAGTATGTTTTAGAAAATCTGCAACGATGGCTACTTGAAAACGTGTGGTCATAAATAAGTTGATTTTAAAGAGTTTCACAGTTGGCTTGATATTTATGAAGGAATTTACTGCTGGCTTGAGATAGGCTTGGATATCTAGATTCTTATTCACACTGTTGCAGAGTCAAGTGTCTTTCAAGTTTACATAAATGCAAAATTCTTACTGACCCTGACAAATAAGAAATGGCCACCCATTATCAGGTGACCATAATTATGTGGATTAAACTTACACTCAAATATCTCTATCAATAAGAAGCCGTTTTCCTCTCACAAGTCGTGATTAATGCGACAATCTCTACCCTTCAGTCAAGAAATGTGCTTCATATGTATCTTCGAGCTGTTGAAGATATCGAGTTTGATCGTCGCCGAGTGTTTTGAAAAGCTTTGCCATCGGCGCACCGCTGCATTGATCGGTCATCCCTCGATAAAACTCAAGCGAATCCTTAGACATCTGGATAGCAAAGGCCAATGCTTTGCGATTGTCTGCATTGGCATTAATTTGATGAAGGTCGCAGCAACGGATAGAATGTGCCAGATTCATGATTGGGACGGCGCCTTGGATTTCTTGCTCGTCAAGTCCCCCCTTGAGAGCAGCCATCTCCAGTTTCTGCTTAATGCCAATCCTCACGGTCGCAGCATCCTGAAGAATCTCATTTGCGGCCTTGTCTTTTACAATACGGATGGCCTCTAAAAATAATTTGTAAATTTGAGTTTCCATCTCAATCGCCGCATCGCAAGCAGCGTCAAATGTAAAGCATGCATTGCCTTGATTTGTCATAATAGACCTCCTCTGATGCTGCTTGGCAAATTCTGAGGTATCCCAGGGGCGTGGTTTATAGGACGCCTAGCAGTCTGTCGGACTATCAATAAGCTGGCTGCAAATTCGCTTGTTTGGCTCATATCTCAGCTCCTTTTCGACCAATAGCTACGGCTATTACTCTCAAATGAGCTAAAATCTGGTCTCAAACACCCAAATTTTCGCTTCAGCCCTGATTGTCCGACAGGCTGCTAATAGAAATTATACCCTTGACGAACGAAACGACAATCGCCATGAAAAGCAAAAGTCCGTTAGCTCCTGGGATAAGACTGACAATTTCTGTCTCCGACTGACTGATCAAATGTGGACAATTTCTATAAACCCTGCATTCCAGTAACGCAAAAAGCTTCCTGGCAGTCATGATTTTTAAGAATCCAGCCATCCCGGCCCGAATTAAAGTGTGAGCGACCTTCCCATGGTAGCTCTTTCCTTTTGTCCCCTGATTCATCTCCGATCCGTTTCTAATTCTTTCGTAAGTGATAGAGTGGCCTTTTGCCCGATAAGGCTGCTAGAATTATAGCCATGAAGCAGAAAAGTAAATTCATGTCATGGCGACTCAAAGTGATTCTCCTACTGGGTTGTTTGGGAGGGTTGAGTGTTGCCCTGTTCGGTATATACGTCAAATCTATATCGGACCTACCACTAGGGCCAACACCATTATCCTGGACATTCAAATCTTCCAGCGCTCATGTTGCGGAAATTTTTTCCAAAGGGAACTCAAACATGGAATCTAGCGCCTTGAAAAACCCAGAGGTTCCGGCAACAGACAAAGCTTTTCCTGATGAAACAGAAATGGCTTTGTTTGCCTTGGGCTGATTCTGGAGTGTCGACTCCCGGTTCGGGAGTCTCCCCGGTGTCGTCAGAACCACGGTCGGTTACTCAGGCGGAACCACGGCATCTCCAACGTATAGGACTATTGGTGACCACAGCGAGGTGATTCGCATTGAGTTTGATCCCACCGTGGTCAGCTATAAGCAGTTGCTTGATGTTTTCTGGGACAGCCACGACCCAGAGTACGATGCATACAGCCTCCAGTACCGTAACGCTATCTTCACCCTGACTGAGAAACAGCGACACGAGGCAGAATCCTCGCTAAAGGAAATGAAGGGAGTGGCTCACAATGCTTTTTTTACGGCTGTTGAACCGGTCGGAGAATTTTACGCTGCTGAGGATTATCATCAGAAATATCTCTTACGCAAGGCCAACGGAATCCTGCGGGAGTTTCAGGCGATCTACCCGGATTCGCAACGATTGATAGCATCAACTGCTGCGGCAAAAATCAACGGATACCTTGGCTGCAATGGCAAACTTGAGGTATTGGGAAAAGAGTTGCCCCAACTTGGTCTTTCCCGACAGATGCAGGAGCTATTAGTTGAACATGTCTCGGTAAATTGCGGCAACTTTTTTGGGCTGACTTGTCCATCACCTAAAAGCTCTCCATGAATTCTGGAGCATGGGGGTGCCGGTTCAATTCCAGTCATCCAGATTACTATTTATCCTCTCGCATTGTTTTGAGATCTCCAGATTAGCAAAAACGTATAGTTCTTACTGGCCCTGACTTACAAGAAACGGCCACAGTGCTTATATTCCCAACAGTTTTTTTCGACATTTGACATACGGCCTTTTAGCACACCCTAAAAAGGTTTCATTTTCACTGCGTGCCACACATTGGTAACGGAGTCTTATATTGAGGCATAAATAAGATACGCTCAAGTATACCCAGACAGGAGTTAACGGCAAAGATAATAGAGTGTTATTAATCCTCCTACATTCTCTTGCGGACCTCTAACTGGCCAAAACTCGGGATTCTTACTCCCCCTGCTCCTGACACACGCTCAGGCAGCGTGTAAATCCTGATGGTTTCCTGTCCAAGGTTAGCTTCCCTACCCCTTACTATTCAAATTAAGTTTGTCAAAGGCAGTTGACAACTACATGTTCTATGATTAATTAAACTTAACAGAGCAAACAGAAGGGTCTGTTTGTTATCACTCGAACGATGTAAAGAAGGCTGATCATGAAAAACGTAGCGTTAATTCTGGTATCTCTTTTCCTGGCGGGAACTCTCTCAGCCTGTGCAACTTCGGGCTCTTCTAATGGTACGAAAGTCAAGTGTCCTGCATGTGGTCACGATTTTAACGTTGAGGAAAATCGACCAACTAGCGGGTAATTAGCTATACAAATAAAAGCAGAAGATCACCTAACTAATGAGGCAATGCCAGATTTAGCATAGCCCCAAAACAACAAGCGGCAGCGGCAGCAACTGCTTTATTCTGTCCACGATGTGTTGGCACTCAACACCTAGAACCTTTCAGAGCAAGGTGTTTGGTTCGACATATCGTTAGTTGGAGTTATGTCAAATAGATATAACATTAAACTCAGAATCCGAAGATTGTTTATTCTCTGCGAATTTACTGCGAGAGAGTTATGAAGTTAAGGGTTTTAGTTTTCGATGACAAAGAAAGCATTCTTGTAGCACTGAAACGGTACTTGGAGATTCAGGGCCATGAAGTGATTTGTGCGCATGAACCAACTGCCTGCAAAGCTTTTCAAGGTAAAGTATGTAACCATGGGTATCCGTGTGGTGACATTCTCTTAACTGACAATAAGATGCCGAACATGACGGGACTCGAATTCATTGAGCATATGAGAAATAGAGGCTGCAAAGGACTGAGTCAGAACAAGATTGTAATGTCTGGATTTTTCTCAAAAGACGATATTGATAAAGCATATGATCTGGGATGCCACATTCTCAACAAGCCGATAATTGTGGAAGAGATTGATGAGTTAATTGAGAAGATACAAAAGACCATTATGCCTGGCCGGACATTAATCGACTTGTCATATCTTATTAATTAGTCTGTTTTGTAGCTAGCAGCCTGTCGGACTATCAATAAACTGGCTGCAAATTCGTTCGTTTGGCCCATATTTCAGCTCCTTTTCGACCAATAGCTGCAGCTATTACTCTCAAATGAGCTAAAATCTGATCTCAAACGACCAAATTTTCGCTTCAGCCCTGATAGCCCGACAGGCTGCTAGGGACGAAGTGCACTTGGTTTGTTAGGCACTCATCACATATCATTAAGTTAAAAAGCCACCTGCAGTCGTGTAGGTGGCTTGTCGTGATTCAGTCTATGCCCGCCTAAAATCTCATTCACCAAGCAACTGAGACAGTGGTCAATATACGCTCATTAAGGGCAGAGGTCAAAATTGTGGCTGTCCTATAAGTTGTTCCAGCCAGCGACTCATGAGAGCCAAAATCTGCTGATCTGAGCAATTCCTAGAAACCCTGCATTATGAGAAGAAGCCGCCCGTTTCCAGGTGGCCATTATTTATGGATTAAAGAGATCCCTACATCTCTCTATCAATAAGAAGCCAGTTTTCTTCTCAGAAGTGGTGGTTTATGAGGTGCGCAGGCGGTTCCCTTCTTTCTTTATAGCCAACCTCTAAATACTATTTTGCCAAGTATTGCAACAGCTCCCTCGCGGCACTATGGCCAGGAAATTGACTAACAATATCAGTGGCTAAAATTCTTGCTTTTTCGGATTGACCTGACTTGAGATAGTAATCAACCAGTGCGACAAAGAACTCCTGCTCCTGAGGTTCCAGAGACAGGGCTGCCAACAAAGATTTTTCCGCTTTTTCCGGTTGGTTTAGAACCAGCAGAACCTGTCCATGATTGTAGTGAGCGCGACCATAGGCCATCCCCGCAGCAGCCTTGGAAAGGTAGCTTTCCGCGTCTTTATACTTCTTCATCTCTGCCAATAACAAACCAAGAGAATAGGAGACCTGATAGAGCTCCGGTTCCTGATCAACCACCTCCCGTAATAGCCGTTCAGCTCTTTTATTGTCCCCCTGCCGATTATAAAGCATGGCCAGGTTAACCTTGGCCGGATAGAATTGATCATCTATGGCGATTGCCTTCTCGTAATCCACTATTGCCTGCGGATTATCGCCGAGATTTGCAGCCAGATTGCCGAGGCTGTAGCGCTGGGCAGCAAGGTCCGCGTTGTAAAGCATCGCACTGCGGTAATCATCGAGTCCCTTTTTGAACGCCTCCCGATCATCCTTCCGCAAATTTTCTTCCGGCAGACGGGACAACATCATCGCCGCTTCCATGCGTACAGCCTTAACCGGATCGTAGAGTTTTGGCGCAATACGTTTCAGGCGAGTCTCGGCATCGAAGTATTCGAGACTGCGAATCGCCGTGTAGCGTAACAAAGCATCATTAGCTTCCAATGCCTTGGTCAAAGTTTTCTGACTGGCCGGGGATGGATAATCTCGCAAGAGCTCCAGGGCTGTCGCCCGTACAATAGCAGGCATCAACGTATCCTCGGCCAAACGGATCAGGTCCACTTCAGCCTCCGGTTGATAAGTGCGACCAGCTGCAAGGACAGACCCGTAATGCGGCTTGCGGGTCTCACCATACCACTTGGTGTAATGCTCGATATTCCATGACAGCGGCTTGTCGGCATGGCAGCCTAAAGCCGAGCAGGCGTTCGGGGTGCCAAGCTCGGCACTCAGGTCGGGACGTGGAATGCGCAGACTGTGATCGGGTCGATAGTCGGCACCCATATAAAGACGGCCGGGCATATGGCATTTGACACAGAGATGCCCTTCGCTCGGTTGGCCGTTGTGAACTTTTTTGTGAAAGTGATGTTGCTTACTGTCATACGTTTCCGCCCGATGGCACTGGGTACAGAGGTCGTTTTTTTCCTTGTGGCGCTTGAGACTGTGGACATCATGACAGTCGCTACAACGTACACCGTGCTGGTACATCTTGCTCTGCACAAATGAACCGTAGACATAGACCTCTTCCAGAATCTGGCCGTCCGGATAATAGAGCCCTTCTCTCAAGAGTTGCGGCACCATCACATCCAGCAAGTCACCCTCGACATGTAGATTGTCGCCGAGCTGAAACCGCCGCGAGTGACAGGGGGCACAGAGTTTAATTTGATCAGTGGTATCGAGGCTGTTGGTATGGACCTCAAGCTCGTAATTTTCTGTCTTTGCCCTGGCAAAGGGTGGTTTATCAGCCCAGGAAAGATGTTTCGACCCCGGTCCATGGCAAGCCTCGCAACCGACATCAATCTCGAACCAGGTGGTCTGGTATGCACCTGTATCAGGATCATAGCCCTTGGTCAGACGGGTCGAATGACATTCGGCACACATGACGTTCCAGGTCTGCCCACCACGAGTCCAGTGCAGCCAGTCATTTGCATCCTTGACCTCATATGGTGGCAGACGATACCAGGATTTTTTCTCGATATCCCAGGCGATGTTCAGGCATTGCAGGCGACCGTCCGGGAAGGGTACCAGATATTGTTGCAAAGGATAGAAACCGAAGGTGTGAGTGATTTCGAAATCACCAGGTTGGCCGTCCGGCCCCTCGGTCTGGACGAAGAACTTGCCATCCTTGCGGTAGAAATGGGAGGTGACGTTGTTGTGCGGATCGGTATAGCTGACATCGGCAAAATCACCCAGCACTGTGGTTTCGTTGGCCACATCCATGGCCAGGTCGTGGTGTGATCCGCGCCACTTGTTGTAGTCAGCTTCGTGGCATTTTTTGCACTTCTCACTACCGACAAACTCCGCTGGACCAGCAGCAGGCAGCGGTGCAACCGTCTGCACCTTGAGCAGGTACAGCACCGGTGACAGCAGAATGACGATCGCCGCTATCAGGGCGATGCGTTCCCAGCGTTTTATGTCGTTAGTAGATGAGTTATTCATATTTTTTGTTATTCCGGGGACAGGCCCCAAAACCTTGGGACAGTCCCCTGGCTTTTCGCGTCCCGCGTTCCGGGGCTAAATCCTTGTCGCCTGACCCGGCTCAAAACGATCACGCTTTTGCACCGAAGAAGTGTCAACCTTAACGATGCCATTCTCAATCCGCACCGGATAAATATCCAACGGCCTCGGTGCCGGTGCCGTCAAGACTTCACCGTTCAGACTGAATGTGGAGCCATGACACGGGCAGACAAACTTGTTCTTCTCTTCATCCCAGGGAACCGAGCAGCCGAGATGAGTGCAGATCCGTGACAACGCAAGGAAACTTCCATCTCCTAAACACGCCAGGTAGAATTGGCCACTTGGGACAGCAGTCACCGTACCCAGTGCGAACCTCTCGATTGGTCCAGCGGTAATAATACTTTCAGTTTTAACCGGCTGATTCCGCTCTTTACGCGAGTTCATAAACGACAACCCCAGAAAGCCAAACTCCACCGCAGCAATAACACCGAAAAACGCCCAGATCCGATTCAGAAATCGACGGCGATCAGGATTCGATGTCTTTTTGTCTTTATTATTTTCCACCATCACCCAAGCCTTTTGATCCATAAGGTTTTCCGCGTCCCTCGTTCCGGTTTTAAAACCAAACCAAATGCATCTCCGCCCCCCGAAACCAGACACCAATAATCGTACAAACCGCCAGCGCAACCAACACCAGAACGATACCAGCCATCACGGCTTCAGCGCGGGTATATTTCAGTTTCTTCACCAGTAGAAAGTAAAAACCGACCAAAAGAGCGATCAGAAGAATCGTTGGCAGCAGACCACGTGTAATGAGGGTATTAGCCGCAACAGAAGTACTTGATCGAAGCAACTGGTTGTCGATCAGGATAATAGCCAGGGTTGTCAATGCGCCAACGAGCGCCGTCCATATGACCAGCTTCCGGCCACGCTCTGAGCCGAACCAGACACCAGTCGGCAACGCTGAATTCCGCCAGAACGGAATCCAAAGTAAGGCAGCAACACCGAGCAGTGGCCAGAGGAAAGAAGCAAAGATCGGGTGCAGGTGCAGCAGGAGTTCCTGGAAACCCATGAAGTACCAGGGGGCTTTTGCCGGGTTGGGACTCATCCCCGGGTTGGCCTGCTCCAGCAATGGTGCATCCCAGACGATCGCCAGAATCAGAACAAAAGCAACCAGCGCCAGACCGACAGCCGCTTCACGCACAATCAGGTTAGGTACAGTCGGAACGCGCTGTGCCGGGGCATCTTCCTGACCGTCCTGTTCTACCTGCACCAGGCCACCTGCCCTGCGGACTAACCAGAAATGCCAGAGCAGCAGGATGAACAGAGTTGCGGGAATAAAGGCCACGTGCAGGACAAAGAAATTCGCCAGGGTTGCAGGCCCGATCTCTGCGCCGCCACGAAAGAGCTCCTGAAGCCATAAACCGCCGACCGGAATATAGCCAAGCATACTGGTACAGATGGTCACCGCCCAGTAAGCGAGTTGATCCCAGGGCAGCAGGTAACCTGTAAAGTTGGCAGAGAGCAGCAGGAAGAGCAGAAACAGTCCGATGATCCAGTTGAGCCGCCGCCCCGGCCCGAAAGCACCCGTCAGCACAATTCGAAGCAGATGCAACATGGCGATCACAACCAGCAGGTTGGCGCTCCAATGGTGGATATTGCGTATCCAGAGACCGAAACGAACTTCACGGGTCAATGTGAGAATCGAAGCATAGGCGTTATCGGTGGAGGGTTGATACGTAAGCAGCAACAGGATACCGGTCAAGAAAAGAAGACAGACCAGCATGGCAGCCATACCGCCAAGCCCCCAGCTCAGAGTCAGCCTCAGAGTCTCTTCCGGAACAGTTCGCGGATGGAGATGCAGCAGGAAATCGGAAAAGGATCGACGGCTTTTAGGGGGGTCTGGAGTCATCTCAATCGTCTGATGAATTTCATCATATCTGAACCCACAGATTCAGGTCACAGGTTCACAACAGCCATCAATTTACCGCTTAAAATACCAGAATTTGGCCGGATCAGCAATCACAAGCTGGTGAGAGATTACGGGTTTGTCATCTGGCGCACAAAGGTTACTTCATAACTTTGCTTGCTGACGGGATGAAAGTAGATGCCTTGCAGAAGATCCTGCGGGCGATCATAGGCGAGGACATAGGTTGAGCCAGGATAATTGACATCCTGCAACTCAATAAGAATCTGAACCAGACCACCCTGCTCCGCTGTTTCTGTCTTGCCTACCTGGATCGGCTTAGGATTGAAATAAGCCGCCTGTAATGAACCATCCTGTGCGTGACTGAGTTCAATCACGTAAGGGGCATCAGTACGAACCCAGCGACCCTGCAAGGCCAGTATTTCCGGCGAAAGAACAGCAACCGCGTCGGCATTTGTAAATCCAACCCCTGCCATTAAGACGACAAAGAGAGAAATTGCCAATAACCTCCTTGTCGCCCTCACAAACCACAACTTCGTCATGATGCGCTCACTCCTTCAGCGGGTTGCTTTTCCTTCCTTGTCTCGCAACTCAAGATACCTCCTTTATTGAAGTTCCTCTGGCAGGACCTTGGAACCAAAGTGGTAGGAGAGACCGAATCCAGCAAGAAACTGATTCTTGTCATCAATAATGGGGCTGTCCGCTGCATCACCCACTAATCTCTTGTACTCAATTTTGCCACCGAGTCGCCAACGGTTGGTAAGCGGGTAACCGGCGGTCATGCTGATGTTGACGTCCTTGATCCCGGATTCTGCTTTGTATTTCTTATGTCCGGAGTTCGCCGACTGCTTCGCATCAATGCCGAAAAAGCTCTCCATGTAATCGTCGCTTGCCCAGGTCGTTCCAATCGCGGCAAAAACAAGCGGGTTTTTTAACGGCAGGGAGGTGCCGCCACTCAACTCAACAAGAGCGCCATCATGCTCGGAGCCAACATCCTGGCGAGCTTCCAGCCTGAAACGCCAGGGCTTGATTCTGTAAGAGACAAAACCACCAGCTTCGATGGTGCTGTCAATATCACCCAGGCCATCCAGCGTATCGTTGTCGTCTTCGTCACGTCCCGAGTTCCATGTCAGGATGGGGCCAATTTTAAGATTTTTCTGCCTGATGAGATTGGCTCCCAGAGTCTTACCCCTAAAGAAAAGTATATCGCGCCAGGAACCTGCGAAATTAGGACCGAGCCCGAATTCATAGGTATCTGAACCCTCATACTCGGGAGAGACACCACCGGCAAAACCAATACTGAGTGCCCACTCACGCTTGCTGTCCTTGGGGTCTTCATAACCCGGGGCTTCATCAATATCTTCGGAAACGTCTGCCCAGAGGCCCATTTCATCCGCGTCACCCAGACCAGCGGAAGCAGAACCAGTGACAATCATGGTTGTAAAAAGAATTGTAATGAGAAAGAGAGATAACCGAGGAAAAACTTTTTTCATAGCGAGCCCCTATATGATAGACAAACAAATTACGATGTCGACTGACATCATCAATACCCACGTCTTACGTTTTCTTATTGTAACTTCACCCTTAACTATTTAACTGAGTAACCACGGCCTTCCATACATGCCGAGTAGGCACGATTGTAGTTACTGCGCCCCTGTTTATACTGATTCGTCTGTTGTTGCTCCCAGTCTTTCTGTTTTTTTCTCTTCATCCTTCACCTGGTTATTGCGACGCACACCACCAACGACCGCACCCGTGGCAGCACCAGCTTTAAGCCCTGTCCGAGTGTCACTTTTGGAATTTCCGGCGATCGCACCAACTGCGCCTCCAGCCAGTGTGCCCAGGACTGCCCCTTTTGCAACACCACCCTTTTTAGCCTCTTTCTCCGATGGTGGCTCAGAGGCTGTCGGCAGAGCCATCGGGTCGAAACCGCTCTCCCCTTTCGACCAAGTATAGCATTGAAACTTGTCCTGTTCCATCTGCTCATTACTCTGTCCCTTGCTGGGATAGATAACCAACTCCTGAGCTGAAGTGGCACCCGTCAAAAAGTGTAACAAATTACAACGTTAATCGCTGTGGTTCAGTTGGGCCTTTCTTTACATGACGTTCATTTAGGCGTAGATTGATTACGCCTAAATTAGATGCTTCCCATGGGGGTGGAGATGGTAATCGGCCTTGCAAGATATTCCGGGACAATTTACTGACCGCTGTTGTTGGCATAATGCTGACCGGCGGTTTTTGTGCTTCTGGTTTTTGACTGCCTGTTATTAGGGCGCAGATTCAACTTTCTGGTGCAACAGGTGGGAAGCTCACTCCGTGAGATGGCAAAAGAACCAGTTAACTGCTAGCAGCCTGTCGGACAATCAATAAACTGGCTGCAAATTCGTCTGTTTGGTCCATATTTCAGCTCCTTTTCGGCCAATAGCTACGGTTATTACTCTCAAATGAGCCAAAATCTGGCCTCAAACATACAAATTTTCGCTTCAGCCCTGATTGTCCGTCAGGCTGCCAGGGAGCCGATAATGCATAAAAAAATTGGAATTATTGGCGGTTTAAGCCCTGAGTCAACAGTAAGTTACTATCTACATATCACACGTTCTTTTGTTGAACAATTCGGTAATTACAGCTACCCGGAGATTATAATCTACAGTGTAAATTTAGAAAACTACCATAATTGGCGTGAGGCAAATCGGTGGGATCTCATTGCAAACGACATGATTACAATAGCCAAAAAGCTAAAGGATGCTGGTGCCAATTTGGGCTTGATAGCTACAAATACAATGCACAAAGTATTTGATGACGTCCAGCGGTCCGTAGACCTTCCTTTGATCCATTTGATTGATGCTACTGTGGAAAAGGTCAAACTAAAGGGAATTACTACGGTTGGATTGCTAGGTACTATATATACAATGACAGATGGTTTCTACACCGAGAGGCTCAGCAAAAACAATCTATCCGCAGTTGTCCCGGAGATAGAGGACCAGGAAACAATTCATCGGATTATTGTTGAGGAACTTGTCAGAGGTAAATTTTCAGATGTTTCCAAACAACAATACTTGTCAATAATAGAAAAGTTGAAAAAAGGTGGCGCAGAAGGGATCATTCTTGGGTGTACGGAAATCCCGCTTCTCATTAATCAAGACGATTGCGATATCCCAATATTTGATACGGCTACCATACATGCTGAAGCAGCACTTGAAAGCGCTTTGAATTTTTCTGTTCTGGACTAGATTTAAGCCGCGAGTACAACATAGTCCTCTCTCTCTGAGTTTCCTCAAAGAGCACATAATTTGAGATTCAGATATGTAATAATATTTTAGTGGAGAAAACATTGAAAAAAATCCGCATTCTCCCTGTTCATGTCGGGGGTACAATCGCATCCGCTGAATCCAAAATCGGGTTCAGACCAAAACTCTCCTTTGCGGATCTACTCAGCAGGATCGACAAGGGACTTGCAGGGGACCGCCTTATCGCCCACGCGCAATCTCCTTTTGGCAAATTTGGTATTGACAGTGCCAGCATGCAGATACCGCACATCCAGAAGATTGCCAGGACGATTTGCGGGAGTTACGACCACCAGGATGCATTCATCGTTACCCACGGAACGGACACACTTGCCTACACAGCGAGCATGCTCTCCTTTATGCTTCAGGGAATCCAGAAACCTGTCATTGTCACTGGCGCCCAGAGAACCTTTGAAGACAAGGACAGTGATGTGATCGAGAACCTGGAGACAGCCCTGCTTGCTGCATCGACAAATAATTGCGGCGTATGGGTGGCCTTTAACGGGAAAATCATCAGGGCGGCCAGAGCCACTAAAATGGATATTGGTGTAGATTGTTTAGACGCATTCGTCTCGAATCTTAGGGATGAGATTCACCTCTCCGAATTCCTGCTCAATGACTGTTCTATCAATAAGGGGCAGTTAGAGGCATTCAATACGGAGGTTTCCACGGCAGTAGATATTTTCTGCCTGACACACACCACAAACCCGCTTTGGCTGAGTCATTATCTCCAGAATTCAGACCTCAAAGCATTAATAGTCCTTATCTATGGAATGAGCGGGCACCGCGAAGACTTGATTGAAGTTCTTTCGCGCTGGGCCAATGACAATGAGGCCTTCGTTATCGCAAAATCACATTCAGCCTACGGTAGTACTGATTTGTCGAAATATGAGTTGGGTATCAAGGCCCTTCGGATGGGTATTCTGTCGTCACTTGATATGACCCTGGAGAGCGTCTACGCAAAAACCAGTCTCCTTCTCGCTCGAAGAATCGAACACCGCGAATTTACCAGGCAGTTTTACTCAAACATCTGTGGCGAACTTGATGAGGCCGGTGCGCAGAAATTTGCACAAAAGTCTGATTTCTGGCTCTCCACTTCCTAGGAGGCTGTCGGACTATCCATGATCCGGCTGCAAATTCGGCTGTTTGGCCCATATTTCAGCTCCTTTTCGACCAATAGCTACGGCTATTACTCTCAAACGAGCCAAAATCTGGCCTCAAACTTCCGAATTTTCGCTTCGGCCCGTATAGTCCGACAGCCTCCTAG
>PVMK01189050.1_pt2 | contig 44274 bp, 56 predicted proteins | sample 1853481 | NCBI WGS metagenome assembly PVMK01 (sample SAMN08533507, study PRJNA380276) | Marine sediment metagenome, whole genome shotgun sequencing project.
ATGAAGTGCCAGCGACCATCAACAGGGCTTTGACGCTCAGTTTCATGGGTCTGGCCGTCTTTAAAAGCCATAAGGGCACCACACCCTTCACATGGTTCATCCCTTTTTGCTGCAGCTTCATAGCATATCTTGCCGATGAGCTCATCCCAGGGCAGGATACCACGGGTCACTTCATTGACCCAGGCAATTGTCAAGTCTGAATTGATGAGTGCCAGGCCGGTATTAAGCGAGGAAAGAATGAGTTCGAAGTTCTCTCTTCCATATGGCGACCTAGAAGCCTTCTTTTTGTCTGCTTTATCCATGGTTATTATTATAAATGATTAAGGGCCATCCTCTGCAGATTATCATCAATTATTCTTAAATATCAAAATCAAGATTTTTTGTTACAATGTTGACGTATTTCCTGCTTTAAAAGACAGCAGGAAATTTTATGGAGAGGCTTGCCTTCTGCATCATAGCGGAGATTGTCGGGTTGCAGTATCTTATTGATCACGCAGCCTTCAGGAATATCCAGGGAGAAAAGTTTGTCCTCAGTAAAACCGGTGTTTTTGATCAGCCGGTTCTCTTCGATCCTGAATGCGTTTATCGGGTAGTCCTCACAGAGGGGGCACTGGTAGACCCTGCCGTTCGGAAAGATAAAATAGTTTTCCGCCACCCTGCCGGCGCATTCAAATTTTTCAAGTGGCTCCAGGAATACCTTGGGGTAGATGGCCGTTATTCCTTTTGATGCTGCATCTGCTGCGACCTGCGGAATTCTTTTCAGCCACTCTTCCGGCGTGATCTGCCATTTGTCTGCACCGTTTTCAGCTGTTTTCCCCCTGATACCGATTACCTGGATAAAAAATCGTTTGACCCCCCACTTAACAAGTAAAGGCACCATTTTATGCAGATGGTCGATGTTTTGTCTGCTTACCGTATAGATCAGGCTGACGTTAAATCCTCCGGCAACAGCAGATTGCAGGTTTTTTGTGCACGTGTCAAAAACGCCGTCACCACGAAGGGCATCGTTAACTTCGGGATTGGGGCCATCGAGGCTGAAACTTAAAAAATCGAGGTCGGATGGTTCGACTTTATCGAGAAAGGTCATGGAAGAGAAAAGCCGTTGGTGTCAACAGTGACAGATGACTGTACCCCAATTTTTTTGCAAACCGTATGGCATGGTCCAGGTCTGGATGCATGGTGGGTTCACCACCCAGAAAAATAACATTGGATGGTTTTTCTTTGTTTTGAAAAAGCTCAAGCCATTTTTCCAGGGTCTTTTTTGATACTGTATCGGAGCCGTGTTGTTCAGGGTTTATATAGCAGTGTCGGCAGGACAGGTTGCAGGCAGTGAGAAGATGAAAAAAAATATTTCTCTCTCCTTGTTTAAATCCTACTGTCCTGGCTTGCGGCAGGTTCATTTCTCAGTCTCCTCAGCTATCTGGGCAACTGTATAGCGGGCCAGGGGGACTGTCTTTCCAGTAGGTGTTGTCCTGGTCAGCAAAGAAGGCATTAAAAAGTTCCAGGCTTTCCCTGCGCAGGATATGCGGAATAATTTCAACAGACATTTCACGGTACAGCGGCTTGAGAGTTTGCAGATCAAGGTTGGTGCCACCGCCCATAATATCCTCGTATCCATAGACGATTCTTCGGATCCCGTTTAACAGCAGGGTTACATAACACATGAGGCAGGGTTCCATGGTTGAATAGACAACTATTTCGCTGCGGGCTATTTCCGGGTGCTGTGCAAAGAGTTCCCTGAGCGTCACTATTTCAGCATGGTCGAGTTCATTATCATTCGGGGCTTTGGAGTTAATTCTCCGGCCTCTGCTGATAATTTTATCTTCATGGACCATGATACATCCTACAGGAAACTCACCGGCAGCTAAGGCTTTGTTCGCTTCAATCAGTGCCTTTTGCATAAAATTTTTATGATCTGCCATAGTGATCTCCCATAACCTTACAAAAAGTCAGAAATGCGCTATATATTCTTTGATTGCTTCTTAAACAAGAGTTGCAATTCTACACTGTACTAATGTACAAAAAAAGTTATCAAATCATTTACAACATATTCTTACAAAAGCAAATGTACGAATGAAGGAGAGCTGAAATGGACAAATATACAAAAGGATTTGTGCTGGCCTCTTTAGTCTATTTTTTCCTGGCCGCACTATTGGGTATCTGGATGGGGTTGGCAGAGACCGGGGAATGGGTGAGATTTGGCCATGTTCATTTTAATCTGCTTGGTTTTATGGCCATGATGATTTTCGGGATAGGATATTTTATCCTGCCGCGCTTCAATTCCCGGAATCTGAAATGGCCGCAGCTGGTGCCTGTCCATTTTATTGTTGCCAACCTTGGTTTGATCGGCATGGTATTCACCTCATCTGAAAGGCCTTCGGCAGGTTTTACACTCTTTGCCCTGCTTTCTGTTGTTTCGGTTTTTTTGTTCGCAATAAACCTCGGGGTTACCCTGGCAGCTCCCCAGGAACCGGAAGAGGAGGAAGCGCCAGTCCAAGCTGAGCCTGAACCCAAAGTCGTCATAACGGCAGAGACAAGAATAGGAGAAATTCTGACCAAATGGCCGGAGACGTTAGACATTCTGGTTAACAACGGCTTTCAACCCCTGGCAGACCCAGGGCACCGTGAAAAGGTCAAAGAGCTGCCGGTCACTCTCGGCATGGGCTGCGAGCGGCACGGATTAGACACTGCCTTGATCATCAGCCTTCTCAACAAGGCGGTCGTCTCCATTGAATCAGAAAAGATGGCATCGCAAAACCGGCCTATACCTTTAAGAACCATACAGGGAAAACTTAAGCAGGGTGATGTCATAGGCCAACAGCATGTGATAGGAGATATCCTCAAGGTATATCCTGCTACGGAAAAGGTGTTTAAAAAATACTATGGCGCAGCCTGTTTTTCCTGCCCTGGTCAGTCTACCGAAACAGTCAGGCAGAGTGCGATGATGCATAATGTGGATGAAAAGAATATCCTGGCAGAACTCAACGATGCGGCCGGCACGTAAGTATGAATATGGCTTTACAGGCTGCTGAAAATTTTATCGGCCAGGATAAATCTATTACTTCTGTTGAGAAGTACGGCAGGGGGATCATTCATGATACCTACCTGGTAGAGCTTGACGGCCAGGCTGATAGTTTTATCCTGCAGCGCATCAACACTCAGGTTTTTAAACAACCTGAGTTGATTATGCATAACCTGCGATTGGTATGTGAACATGTGCATGATCTTAAAAAACTTGCCGGCCGCGGAATTGATTCAGGCTGGAAAATGCTGCACATAATCCCGACCAGGAATAACAGGGATTTTTTCATTGATTCCGAGGGCGGTTTCTGGCGGGCTTTAAGCTTTATCAGCGGAGCCAAGCCACTGGAAAAGATTGCAACCTGGATAATGCCAGGGAGGTCGGGACGGGCCTTAGGTATCTTTCATCTCCTGACAGGCAATCTTAATCCTGCCCTTTTGCACGATACCCTGCCGGGTTTTCATAATATTGAGCTCTATCTCAGTCATTATGATCAGGTTTTATCCTCCGGCATCCACAGGCAATTCACCGAATCAGAGAAGTTTTGCAGACAATTTGTGGAGGACAGGCGGAGTTGGGCGCCTGTACTGGAAAATGGACGCAAGCATAATAAACTGCAGATGCGGATTATCCATGGCGATCCCAAGATTAACAACGTAATGGTTGATAGCCGGACAGGCAAGGCTGTCAGTATTATTGATCTGGATACAATTAAACCGGGCCTGTTGCTTTATGATCTGGGTGACTGCCTGCGTTCCTGCTGCAATATCTCTGGGGAGGAGTCTGATGATTTTGATGCGGTCCGGTTTGATTTAGGACGCTGTGAGGCTTTACTGTCAGGATATATGGGTGCAGCACATGAAGGCCTTACTGCCCGGGACTTTGACTTTTTCTTTGATGCCATCAGGCTTATTCCCTTTGAACTGGGGCTTAGGTTTTACACTGATTACCTTGGGGGTAATCTCTATTTTAAGATCAGCCACCCTGCTCAGAATCTTGACCGTGCCATGGTGCAGTTCAGGTTGGTTGAAAGTATTGAGCAGCAGGAAGCTGAAATCAGGGCGATTATTGAGAAATACCGTTTTGGGTGAAATGGCAAAAACAGAAAGAGTTTTTTTATTGGAGTTGGAAAAGGTGTCAGCATGGATGACTTGAAAAAATCCTTCGGATATCAATATCTGCAGGATACGAAATTTGACCGGCAGACCATCTGGCATAAGACGCGGTTGGATATTGAGCCGGCTCCACCCTATAAACAGTATGGTGACGCGGAAAAAGTAACGCTGCCAACAGACTGGGATATGGATAGAGAGTTGCGCCAGACCTTGCAGTACAGAAGATCATGCCGGCAATTTGGCGAGAGCCCGCTCAGCATGAAGGATATTTCGATGCTGCTTTGGGCCGGTCAGGGAATTACCGGCAGGGCAGGCAACTTTTCTCTCAGGGCCGCACCCTCTGCGGGAGCCCTTTATCCGGTGGAAACTTATCTTTCTGTGCAAAATGTTGAGACAATTGAGGCAGGTCTTTTTCATTTTCAACCAACAGAGTTTTGCCTTGAAAAGTTGAGTGCGGAACTTTCTGGCAATAAAGTGGCCGAAGCTGCACTTGGACAGTCGTTTCTGGCACAAGCCGGGGTGGTTTTTATCTGGTCAGCCATTCTGCGGAGAAATTTTTCCAAGTATGGTCACAGGGGTATGCGCTATATCTTTATGGATGCAGGCCATATCTCTCAGAACCTGCTTCTGGCAGCCGAAGCCCTGGGGTTGGGAGCCTGTCCTGTGGCAGCTTTTTATGATGATGAGTTGAACGCATTGCTGGGCCTTGATGGTACGGAGGAATCAGTTATTTATCTGGCTGCAGTTGGCACTAAAGAATAATTCATGAGCCGCCAGATATCTCCCATCTACGGTGTTTATGCCCAGAATGGGTGTCATCGCCTGTCCGGCATGGGAAACCATAGCCGAACAGACTCTTCCTCGGAGTCTCCCGTTGGTCGCTTACCTGTATCTGGAATATATCTGGCGGCTCATGAATTTAGGAATGAGGAATAAAAAAAGTAAGCATTTGGAGACAGATTTGAAATCTGTCCACTTTTAAAAAACATAAAAACCTTTTACGGGAGTTGTTGAGTATGTGGAGTTCCAAGGATATTTATTATATTTCAGACAGCACCGGTATTCTGGTTACTAACCTGGGCCAGGCCCTTATCTGCCAGTTTCCGGAAGTGAATTTTAATGAGGAGAAATTCCCCTTTACACGGACCGTTGCCGAGGCGAAGAAAACAATGGCTCATATCATGAAACGTTCAGGTGGTCGGAGGCCAATAATTTTCAGTACCATTCTTGATCCGAAAATTCGTGCTGTCTTTGATTCACCGGAAGTGGAATATTTCGAGGCATATGGCATATTCCTGGAAGAGTTGGAAACATGCCTGGAAACCAAAGCAGTTCGTGAGCCCGGTTTTGCCAGGCATCCAGATGATGTGACGATGAATAAAAGGGTCGAGGCCATTCATTACTGCCTGGCCCATGATGACGGTGTCAAGGTCAGCGAATATGATGAGGCGGATGTCATACTGCTGGGAGTTTCCCGTTCCGGCAAAACTCCGGTTTCCGTTCTCCTGGCCACCCAGATGGGATTGAAATCTGCCAATTTCCCGCTTACGTCAGAGTATCTTAACAGCTACAGGCTGCCCGAGTTGATCCGTCAGAATAAAAGCCGGGTAGTCGCCTTGACAACATCGCCGGAGCAACTGCAAAGTGCCCGGGAAAAACGTTACCCTGGAAGCAAATATGCCAAGCGGAACACCTGTGTCGAGGAATTAAGACAGGCAGAGCAGATTTATATGAAGGCCCATATCCCCATTGTTTCCTCAGCAGGCAAATCCATAGAGGAGACCGCAACCCAGGTTATGCAGGAACTGAGAATTTCAAAAAAATATATTCTTTAAAAATCTTTGAGTATTAAGAGATTGTGATGGATCAACCGGTAGGTTAAATCTTCATCATTTGACTCATTTAAGTCTTGCGGACAGTGATGAATACACCGTCCGGGTTTGATATTTCATCAGTGATAACACCGTCATTATAAACGATCACACGAAGAATTCTGTTCGCCTGATTTTCTTCACACACAAAGCTGATAGTCTGGCCAGCCTTGGCCATTTTAAGACGTCGCCTGACATCTTTTACTCCCTTTCAGCAATCACCGCGGTAGTCTATATAAGTTTTTTTCATGGTTGCACAAAAAATCAATCGCTGTCATCCAACTCACTGGAGAGTGTATTATCGTTTTCAGGTTTTCTGGTAAAAAGACGGATAATGAGAATGCCTGCTTCGTATAGGGCAAACAGTGGCAGACAGAGCAGAGTAGCTGCCACGAGATCACCGGCAGAAAGAAGAAAGGACAATATTATGATGGCCGGGTAAAAGAATTTTCGTTTTGTGGAAAAATAGTCACGTTCGACCCAACCGATTTTTGCAGCAGCAACCATCAGAAAAGGAATTTCAAAGGCCAGCCCGAAGGCAAGAGAAGTGCGAGCTACAAATGTGAGATAGCCACTGAGTTTTGGCAGGGGGGTGAGTTGCTGGTTTGCAAAACCCATGAAAAAATTAAGGACCTGCGGTAGGACGATGAAAAAGGCAAAGCATGCTCCAACTGTGAAAAGCAGGGTGGCCCAGAACACAATAGCCAGGACTGTTTTTTTCTCATTGGAATGCAGCCCTGGTGCCATAAACATCCAGAGTTCATAGAGCAGGACAGGGATGCTGAAAATTATACCAACAAGGAGGGAAAGTTTGAGGTAAGAGATAAAGGCTTCTGTAAGATTTGTATAGACAAGCTTGATTACCTGCGGCTGGGCGGAAAAGAGGGGTGTCATGAAAAAACGGGCAATCTGCTCAGCAAAGAAATAGGAAATCACAGCAAAGAAAAATACTGATCCAAATGAGACCAGCAGTCTATGACGCAGTTCTTCAAGGTGGCCTGAAGTGGAGATCATGAATTACTCTTTTTCTCAGTGCTTTCTGTTTCTGATTCTTCAGGTGTATTTTGACTGATCTCTTCTGTTGCAGCGGTCAATTCCGATTCTGCTTCTGATCCTTCAAGTGTATTTTGACTGATCTTTTCTGTCGCAGCAGTCAATTCCGATTCGGTTTCTGATTCTTCGGCTGTGTTTTGACTGATCTCTTCTGTGCCGGCAGTCGATTCCGATTCTGCTCCGGATCCTTCGGGTGTAACTGTTTCAAATTTATCTGCCATGGCATCTTCCGGAAGATCTTTGTATGCCTCGAGTAATTTGTTCGGATGCTTATCAATGTCCTGCTCATCCCAGGCAGGAGTCTTCTCGTCTTCTTCGTTGAAGCTTTCCTTCAGGCTGGAGGCAGCTTTTTTGAGCTCGACAATACCTTTACCAAGAGCCTTGGCCAATTCGGGCAGTTTATCAGGTCCGACAACAATCAAAGCCACAGCCATGATAAGGATCAATTCAGGAAGTCCAATGCCAAACATTAAAGGTATATCCTCTCAGTAAACTTTTGATTTTCAGAATTTAACACCATCCCAGCTTCCCCCGTAGCGTCCGCGTCGAATTTCAGACGCCGACAAACATTAATGGTATATCCTTTTAGTAAACTTAAGAGCAGTGAAAATTAAAATTCAATCTCTGTTTAAATTGTCTGCCGCAAATGATTCATGAGGGCAAAAACTTTTTTATTTGGTATAAAAAATGTTATATTCTATCGCACAATCTACGGTATTTAATAGTGGGTGTCAAGAATCAGTGATGAGGTGAAACAGGTCTAATTGACTTTTGGGAAACCTTTGACTATGGTTGCTGTCGCTGAAGTTTCTCGATACGTTTTTTATAGCCATATAAAATTATTTTTACTGGAATCAGCTTTAGGAGAATGTAAATGGCCAATGTGGTTGTAGTCGGTACCCAATGGGGCGATGAGGGCAAGGGAAAGATTGTCGATTTGCTTACCCGGTACGCGGATTATATCGTTCGATTTCAAGGGGGCAATAATGCAGGGCATACCCTGGTAGTGGAAGGAAAAAAGTTTATTTTTCATCTTATTCCATCCGGTATCCTCTATGAAAACAAGAAGTGTATGATCGGTAACGGAGTGGTTATTGACCCGGACGTTCTCCTTGCAGAAATGCAGGAACTCGCAGAGAACGGCCTGCCGGTTACCCCGGAAAGACTGATGATCAGCGAGAATGCCCACCTTATAATGCCCTATCACAAGAGCCTGGATTTGAACCAGGAAGCAGCCCTGAAAAGCAGCAAAAAAATTGGCACCACCGGCCGGGGCATTGGACCATGTTATGAAGACAAAATTATCAGGAAAGGGATCAAGATCGGAGACCTGCTCGATGAGGATCTTTTTAAGGATAAACTAAAGGATAATGTTGAGGAGAAAAACTTTCTGCTCACCAAAAGACTTAACAGCGAACCGGTTTCTTTTGAAGACATTTACAGCCGGTTTCAGATCTTTGCAGAGAAGCTGGCGCCATTTTTAGGAAATGTTTCCGTAGAGCTTGACCAGGGCAGAAAAGGCGGCAAGCATATACTTTTTGAAGGGGCACAGGGCACGCAGCTTGATATAGATCACGGCACCTATCCATTTGTCACCTCTTCAAATACAGTGGCAGGTAATGCCTGTACTGGAAGCGGTTTCGGGCCAGTTCACATTGATGCGGTGATAGGTATTTTAAAGGCTTATACAACCAGAGTGGGAAGCGGCCCCTTCCCTTCAGAACTCTTCGATGAAACAGGAGATCAGCTGCAGCAGAAAGGCGGAGAATTCGGAGCCACTACCGGTAGAAAACGCCGCTGCGGTTGGTTGGACAGCGTGGTGGCTAACGATGCAATCCGCTTAAACTCCATTACAGGCTTAGCAGTGACGAAGCTGGATGTTTTAAGCGGTCAATCCACCTTAAAGATAGCCACATCCTATGAAGCTGATGGCAAAGAATTTAAAGCAATGCCAAGCAATATCAGGATTACTGAAAAAGTAAAACCAGTCTACGAAGATATCTCCGGCTGGCAGGAAGAGATTGGTGATGCCCGCAATATTGACGATCTCCCTAAAGCGGCTCGTGATTATATTAAACGCATAGAGGATATTACCGAAACCCCTGCAGTAATAATCTCTGTTGGCCCTGCCCGCGATGAGACACTGCTGCTGAAGAATCCTTTCACTTAGAGCTTATTTACGGGCAAGCTCTTAACAAAAAGAAGGGCGTCTATCAGTTTCACGCATTAATAAAGTTTGCGATTTCCCACGAAATGATTATATTCTACGGGTTTTTAGGATCGACACCTGAAGCCTGTTATTTTTTATGAGGAGGGTTATATCTATGGCACGTATTACAGTTGAAGACTGTTTGGAAAAAATTGGTGATGACAACCGTTTCAGTCTAGTTCACCTGGCGGTAGAGAGAATTAAGCAAAGGAGGCAAGGGTCCCCATTGTTGATACCGACCAGAAAAAATAAAGAAGTTGTTATGGCTCTACGGGAAATTGCCGCCGGTGAAGTTAAATTCGAGAATATATTAGAACTGCCGAAGCGTGGGGATGAGTATGCCGTAAAGGATGCTGAGACTGACCATGAGGCAGATACGAAGACAGAAGTGGAGGCAGCTTGACTTCCACCATGGAAATTGACTATTACGAGGTGCTTGGCGTTTCAGAGTCGGCTTCTTCTGATGGGATAAAAAAGGCCTATCGAAAACTGGCCATGAAATTTCACCCGGACCGTAATTCGGGAGATAAGGAAGCAGAAGAGAAGTTCAAGCAGGCCGCAGAGGCGTACGAAGTTCTCAGCGATAGCAAGAAACGCCGAATATATGATACCTACGGCTTTGAGGGGCTGAAGAGCAGGGGCTACCAGGGACCGGACTTTGAAGATGTATTCTCCAGTTTTGGGGATATATTTGGAGATATCTTCGGTTTTGGCAGGGCTGAGACGCGGCGCTCAAAGCATGGCCCCACGCGGGGATCGGATCTCCGCTATGATCTGTCCATAACCTTTATGGAAGCCGTGCATGGTATTTCCAAAGATATTGAGATAGAAAGACCTGACACCTGCTGGACCTGTGAAGGAACAGGTCTTCGTCCCGGATACAAGGCAGAAACATGCTCAACCTGTAATGGAAGAGGTCAGGTGGTTAGGGCTCAGGGCTTTTTTCGCATGAGCACCACCTGTCCGCAATGCCGTGGAGAGGGAGAGATAATTAAAGACCCGTGTGCTGACTGCGATGGTGCCGGTCTGGTTAAAAGCAAGAAAAAGGTCTCCCTGAAGATTCCGGCAGGAGTTGATACCGGTGCCAAAATGCGCTTGCGGGACACCGGGGAAGGTGGCCGTAAAGGCGGGCCGGCCGGTGATCTCTATGTTATAATACATGTTGAACCGCATGAGTTTTTTCTGCGCGAAGGAGACCTGATCTACTGTCAGTATCCCTTGGACTTTGATCAGGCTGCTCTTGGATACGATTTGGAAATTCCGACTATACATGGAAAAAAGAAACTGAAGATACCGAGAGGAACACAGACCGGACAGAGGTTCACCTTAAAAAATGAAGGAGTTCAACACCTCAAGGGTAATGTCCGGGGAGATATGATTGTAGAGGTTGCGGTAACGACTCCGAAGAAATTAACAAAAAGACAAAAGGAACTCCTGCAGGAATTCGGAGAACTGGAGAGAAAAAAGGAAAAGGATAACGGAGAGGGGTTGCTTAAGAAATTACTGCATTTTGGCCGCTAAGAAAAACATGCGGAAATTTTACAGGTAAGTCCGGCAAAGATAAGTAAAGCTGTTGACAAAGATATCCAAATCAATAATATTCGACTCTTTTACAAAACTGCTGAAAAAAAGATACGTATCCAAAGGATGCACCATAGAAAGTTTTGGTATTTTCAATATATTTGCTGTATTAATCGGTTTTTGAGAGGAAACATCTGGAGAATGAATTATGGACAAGAAACAACAGGCACATTTTAAGGTCAAGCTTGAGGACATGAGCCAGGATATATTGAACGAAGCTGAAAAAACCCTGCTGGAAATGACAGATCAGAGCGACAACTATCCTGATCCCGCGGACAGGGCTACAGCAGAATCCAACCGGAATTTTGAGTTGCGCATCCGGGATCGTGAGAGAAAATTACTTGCCAAGATCAAGGAAGCTCTTGAGCGTTTAGACAATGGAGCCTACGGGATTTGTGAAACATGTGAAGATGACATTTCCGAAAAACGTCTCGAGGCCCGACCGGTTACCACGCTGTGCGTTAAATGTAAGACTGCACAGGAACAGCACGAAAAAGAACATGCTCAACCCTAAAACAGTATGCCTGAGTTACGTAAGGATCCTATTCTCGGTCGCTGGATAATCATTGCAAAGGAGCGAAGCAGACGTCCCACAGATTTTGTTATACAGGAGCAGGTTGTTAAAGGAGGCTTTTGCCCTCTCTGCCCCGGCAATGAGAAAACTACTCCAGCAGAAGTCCTAGTCTATGGGCGCAACCCGTCTCAACCTGATAACTCTGCAGGCTGGGAACTCCGGGTAGTGCCGAATAAATATCCCGCCTTAGTCATAGAAGGAGACCTCAACAAGGAAGGAGTTGGGATCTACGATAAAATGAATGGCATCGGGGCCCATGAAGTTATCGTGGAAAGCCCCAACCATGAAGACACCTTTATCACCCTTTCTCCAGACCGACTATTGTATCTTTTCTGGGCCTTTCGTGACCGATTGGTCGATTTGGGGCGTGATCCGCGCTTCAAATATGTCATGGTCTTCAAGAACAGCGGCAAAGAAGCCGGAGCATCGCTTGAGCACTCCCATTCACAGCTGGTTGCTTTGCCGATTCTGCCGCGTATGATTGTCTCAGAGCTTGAGGGCAGTCTTTCCTATTATAAATACAAAGAACGTTGTATATTTTGTGATATAATTCGCCAGGAACTCAGGGAAGAGATCCGGGTGGTTTGCCAGAACGAACATTATATCACTCTCATGCCCTATGCTCCCCGCTCTCCTTTTGAGATGTGGATTCTTCCCAAAAAACATTCTTCCTCATATATAACAACCGATGATGCCTCTTTTGTGGCATTGGCGAAAATATTTTCAGAAACCATGAAGCGCCTTGATGCCTGTATTCCTAATGTGCCCTATAATTTCGTACTTCATGGTGCACCGATGCATTCGGAACCGCTTGATCATTTTCACTGGCATTTTGAAATAAGGCCCAAGTTGACCACTACGGCCGGTTTTGAATGGGGTTCCGGTTTCTATATTAATCCCATGCCGCCGGAAGACGCAGCTGTTTATATGAGAGAGGTTTTCCCTAAGTAGTTCCGATCCTGAGGTTTCAGAAATTTGCAGTTTGATAAAATAATTATTAGAATTTTAGTAAGTGACGCCGGCTGTAAATATTTACGAATAGGCCGGCATAGATTGTCGTTAAATTGTAATTGAAACTAATGCGCTGAGGCAGACAATGAAGAAAATCCTACTTGTTGATGACGAGGAGAGCATTCATCTTCTTTACCGTGAGGAGTTTGAAGAGGAGGGTTATGAGGTTCATTCGGCGCTCGGGGGAACGGACGCCTTGGAAAAGTTCAGGATAATATCTCCCGACCTGGTTATTCTCGATATTAATATGCCGGATATGAATGGCATTGAGGTCCTGCGCCAGATGAAGGAAATAAATCCGAACCTGCCGGTTATTCTTAGCACCGCATATCATGAGTACAAGCAGGACCTGGGAGCATGGGCATCGGATGAATATATTGTGAAGTCTTCTGATTTGAGTGAGTTGAAAGAGGCAGTCAGGAAATATCTCTCTTAATAATTTTAAGCAAGCGCTTCCTCCCATATAATCCTATTCTGTCATGAAGGATATACAAAGCCAGCGAGACCATCGCCATATAAATATACAGAAGGTGGGGGTTAAGGATATTACCTATCCGGTCATGGTGCTGGATAAGGCGAAGAGACTGCAAAGGACCGTGGCAAATTTCAATATGTATGTCAATTTGCCGCACCGGTTCAAGGGAACTCATATGAGTCGCTTCATAGAGATCCTGAATCAGTTTCACGGTGAGTTCGATATCAAGAATCTCAGGTTGATCCTGGAAGAGATGAAAAGCAGACTCGACGCCGAGTCGGCGCATCTGGAAATTGAATTTCCCTATTTCCTAAAGCAGAAGACCCTCCATGCCAATGCTATCGGGATCGGTGAATATCAATGTAAGATGCATGGGGTGCTCGATGAAAACTATCAACTTGTCCTGCAGATAAATGTCCCGATAGCATCCCCATTACATATTCAAAACGGAGAGGGACTGCCGCGTTCTCCAGGGCACTGGGGCAATGCTGTTATAAGTATTCAGTACCGAAATTTTATCTGGATTGAAGATGTCATTCAGATGGTTGAAGATGTCATAGGACAGAGTCATTTGACTGAAGACCGCAAAGATCTGGGAGATCACCCTCTTTCTGAACATTTATCCGGGGAGTCTTTGTTGTCAGTGGAGAAGATTGCCAAGGCAGTTGGGAGAAAGTTTTCTGCCAATAGTGATATTTCCCGTTTTTCAATAACTGTGGAGAATCTCTCGGAAGGGTATAAAACATTTGCCATTTTGGATGGTCCACAAGAACAGACAGCGAACAGCTAAATCAGGAATTTTATCCCGCCAGACCTGGATAATAAAAGTATAAATAAAAATACGAGTGATAAGAGACTATGCAGAAAGAGTTGTTACTGGAGATTGGCTCTGAAGAGATTCCGGCAGGGTTCATCGGTCCTGCCCTGAAAAATATGCAAAAAGCCATGGCTGAAAAACTGGCCGGGCTGGAATTGCAATACGAATCGATCCAGACAGCAGCTACACCGAGGCGTTTAGCTATCTGTGTCAATGGGCTGATATCGCAACAACCGGATCGTGAGGAGGAATTTTTAGGCCCGGCCAAAAAGGCTGCCTTTGACCAGGATAGCAAACCAACAAAAGCTGCAATCGGGTTTGCCCGCTCAAAGGGTGCTGAAGTTGAAGACCTGCAGGTTGTCAACACGCCTAAGGGTGAATATGTCATGCTGGCCAGGCAGAGAAGGGGAAAGAAAACTGAAAGCCTTCTGCCCGAACTCTTAAAGGATCTTATCGTCGGTTTGCCTTTTGCGAAATCCATGCGATGGGGAGAGGGAAACACCTCCTTCGCCCGGCCGATTCATTGGTTGCTGGCACTCTATGGAGGTCAAATTATTGATTTTCAGGTTGGTGATATAAAAAGTGGAGCAACTACGAAAGGGCATAGATTTATGGCTCCAGGTCTTATAGAAGTAAAAGATTTTGCTCAATATGTTGATGTGCTGAGGCAAAACAACGTACTTGTAGATATTGCAGAGAGGCGACAGGCTGTAATAGCAGAGATAAGAAATGCGGCATCTGAACGGAGCGGTGCTGAGGGAGCTAGAATACTTGAGGATGAAGAGCTTATTGATACGGTGACCAACCTGGTTGAAAATCCCCATGGAGTTTGTGGTAAATTTGAAGCCCGTTTTCTGGAATTGCCCGATGATGTACTTATTACTGCCATGCGGGAGCACCAGAAGTATTTTTGCGTTACTGATGCACAGGGTAGGCTGTTGCCTAATTTTGTGGCTGTTAATAATACCCGCGTACCTGATGAAAACCTGGCAGCCAAAGGTCACCAGCGTGTTTTGCGGGCCAGGCTTGAGGATGCATTATTCTTCTTTAACGATGACCGGAGCAGGAAACTTGAGGACCGGGTTAATGATCTGTCCGGGCTCATCTTTCAAGCGAAGCTGGGCACCATGCTTGAGAAGACCGAAAGGGTTACGAAGCTGGCTGGTAGCCTTGCACAGAAGCTGGTTCCTGAATATTCAGCCAAGACCGAGCGTGCCGCGACTCTTGCGAAGGCAGATCTGCTTACTGCTATGGTAAATGAATTCCCTTCTCTCCAGGGAGTTATGGGCCGGGATTATGCCTCGTTGGACGGAGAGGCGCCGGAAGTGGCCTCAGCTATACTGGAACATTATTTGCCGGTCAGGGCTGGAGGCAATTTGCCCACGGAAATTACTGGTGCCCTGGTTGGCATGGCAGACCGTTTTGATACTATTAGCGGCTGTTTTGGCATTGGTCAGGTGCCTACGGGCACCACTGATCCATTTGGCTTAAGAAGACTGGCGTTAGGCTTGCTGCATATTATAGAATCACAGAATTTTGCTCTGTCATTGCCTGAAGCAGTCGAGGCGGCTTTGCAGCTTTATGACAAAAAGTTGACGGAAGACAAAGGGGTAGCAAAGAGCAAGATCCTCGATTTTATCAAAGGCAGGTTTGTTAATGATTTAATAGGCAAGGGAGTGCCGGGATCAGCAGTTGAGGCTGTAACTTCTGTTTCATTTGATAATGTGGTTGACTGCCGCGCCAGGATTGATGCGCTGGCCAAGATACGTAATCAGCCGGCTTTTACGGTTCTGGCGGCAGCTTTCAAACGAGTCATGAACATTATAAAGGGACATCACGCATCAGAAGTTGCGGTGGAACTCCTGCGTGAAGATGCTGAACGTAATCTTTACGAAGCCTTTAAAGAGGTGCAAAATGAGACAAAGCCGTTATTGGAGGCAAAGGAATACGGCAAGGCCCTGGATGTAATCCTGCGGATGAAAGAACCCGTTGATGTCTTTTTTGATGAGGTTATGGTTATGACCGAAGACGAAAGTTTACAACAAAACAGGCTTAACCTGTTGAGCGCGATTTCAGGGTTGTTTCTCCAGGTTGGAGATTTCTCCAAGATGCAAGCAGCGGTTAAATAAGACAGCTTCTTTTTTACTATCTGTAAGACATAAAAAAGCCGTCTGGATCAGGTGGCTTTTTTTATTGATAAATTGTGTGAACTATGGGAGAGGCTGTCTGCTACTTAATATGGCAACCGGAACATCTGGTTGGTGCTTTGTCTTTGTTCTTCTTGTGGCATTCTTTACATAAGGCATGTGCAATGAGTTTGAAGTTGTTCAGCTTCGGGTTGTTCATTTCGTCTTTATTGTGGCAAACAACACATTTTTTGATCTCCATTCCATCAACATACGGATATTTAGTACCGTCGTCAGATTTGGAATGATGGCATTCTCCGCATTCAAAGGCTTTCTGATGCTTTCTGTGAGGGAATTTGGCGGCTTTTCGTGCGGTAGCGGTCTTTAATATCATTTCATCAGGACCAGTATCAGTCGCAGTTTCTTTTTTTCCGGCAATGCTCATACCGCCTGCAAGTGCCAAACTTAAAATGAAAACCAATAATTGTGTGAGAGTCAAAACTTTTTTCTGCATTACTTTCTCTTTAATTGGGCATATTTATGTAGCAATGAATATTTTTTCCATTTTTTGAGTTGAAGTTTTTTTATTCACAGCAGGGTTATTTGTCAAGGTTCTTCTTTTTGTATTTTCTTTTAAAAAGGACAATGTCTTCTGGGGATAAATTATTATGGGATGTTTTTTTATTAATGAGACAAGTCCCTGACTTGTCTATTGGAGGTATATGTCTTATTTATTAAATTTAAAGCATTATAAAAGATTTAAGCCGTTCGGTTAAAACTGAAATGTAAAATAAATCCGAATATTCGGCTGCTTTTATTTTGGAAATTTTGCATGCAGAAATGTTGAGCTAATTAATTAATTTTTTTATGAATTGGAGGAGTTATGGCAAAGCAGAAAAATCCTGAAGGTGACTATGTAAAAAAAGAAATTATGCTGATAGTTGCCCTTATTGCCTTGGTTATAGGTTTTTTGGGCGGAATTTTTTATAGTGCCTTTCAGGCCGGCCCCACAGGAAGTGTGCAGACAGCGTCTGCTCCTGCCGGCCCTCCCCAGCAGCAACAGTCACAACCTAACCTGTCAAACGAGCAGGCAAGAAATATTTTATCCCTGGAGCAGGAGGTGGCTATCAATCCAACCAATGTTGGAGCATGGACAAATTTAGGCCACGTTTACTTTGACACAGGGAGTTTTGCCAAGGCTATACGTGCCTATGAAAAATCCCTTGAACTAAGCCCTGACAATCCTAATGTCCTCACAGACCTGGGCGTTATGTATCGCCGCAACGGCCAACCTGAAAAGGCTTTGGAAGCATTTGACAAGGCTATAGCTATTGCACCAAGCCATGAACAGTCACGCTTCAACAAGGGTATAGTGCTGCGCTATGATATGAATGACAGGGAGGGTGCTGTGAAGGTCTGGGAAGATCTGCTCAGAATTAATCCTTCTGCTACCGGGCCAAATGGTCAGCCCCTCAGTGAGGTTATAAAAAGTCTGTAACGAATGATCCCGGCGCTTCATGCAGTTAGAGCTTCTTCTAGCGCTTTGGGATTGATCGCTGCCACTTTCAGTAATGCTCTAGCCGGACCTTCAGGTCTACGGCGGCCTTGTTCCCAGTTTTGGAGAGTGGAGACACTTACACCGATCATCATGGCAAATTCTGATTGAGATTTATGCAATTGGTCACGTATTTTCTTAATATCAGCAGGCGCAAACTCATAGATGCGGCTTGCTTTCATTTCTCCTCGCCTAATTTTCCCTGCCTGCTTAATGCTTTTTACTAAATTATTAAAGTCTTGATTCTTCATTTTAACTCCTCCTTAACCAACTGGCTTAAAATCTGGAGCTGATCTTGTGAAAGATCATCTTTTTTGCTCTTTGAATAAATAAGCAACATGTAGAAAGATTCCGTTTTGGGGTCCCAATAATAGATTACCCTGAGACCTCCGCGTTTCCCTTTTCCTTTTATTGCCCAACGGACTTTACGGAGCCCACTTGAGCCAGGAATAATAGAACCTTGCTCAGGACGCAATAGCAATGCAATTTGCAAGGATTTATATTCATCGTCTTCGAGTAGTGTTTGGACTTCTTTTGTAAATATCGGAGTCTCAATGAATTTCATATATTACACTATACGCCAGTGGCGTACGTAAATCAAGGGCTGAAAATAGAGAAAGAGTAGTTATTGTTATTTTCTGACTAATGTTTGAGCTAACTTGGCGGGCCAGAAGCGCTTCCGTTAGCCACGCCTATTTCTTCCCGTCAAGTTCGGCGACTGGTTAGCTTTTCATTTATTGTCAAATGCTATGTAGTCGAGCCTGAAGAACAGGCTTTTTGGTTCAAGAAGCCTGTCTCTGTTTTTTGTCTGCTATAATAATGGTAATCACCTATCACTATCACCTGACAAGACTGCATAGATGTGAAAAACTGGCAGGTGATGTTTCAGTCTTTTTCAGCGACAAGCCATAAAAGATTTTCCCTGGGCTTCACGTGGGCAGCCGGATATGCCAGTGCCTTTTTCGGTTCATTAAGGACAGTATCGAGAATTTCCCTTTTCTTGTTTCCTGAGAGAAGAAAAAGAATGTTTTTTGCCTGGTTCAGAACAGGCAGAGTGAGAGTAATGCGCGGTACGGGAGGTGATCCTGCATCTTCTTTGACGGCTGTAACCCATTTCTTTTTTTCCTCAAGAAAGTTTGAACCGGGAAACAGGGAGGCGGTATGGCCATCTGCGCCCATTCCCAAAAGGATGAGATCAAAACTGGGGAAGGTTGTATTTTCTGAGATTCTGATGGTTTCTGTCAGGGATTTTGAATGAAAAAAATCACGCAGGTGTTTTTCATACATCTTCGCACCGATTTCGGGAGCCTGGTGCCCGGTGGGTATCTGGTGAATATTCCGGGGAGGGATATGCACCTTTGAAAACAAGGCATTGTGGGCCATGGAGAAATTGCTGTCCGGGTGTTTAGATGCAAGCCACCGTTCATCACCCCAGAAGAAATGACTCTGTTGCCAAGGCATTTGATCTGCCCATGAAGGTTTGCTCAGAAGTTCATAAGTTTGCTGCGGCGTTCTCCCTCCTGCCAGGACAATGGTGCAGAAACCTTTTTCTGAAACTGCTGATTTCGCACTCTTCACTATCTGGTCAACTGCAGCAATGCTTGCCTGTTCAAGATTTTTGAATTGCTGGAACAATGTCGTCATCATGAGGCCGCTGAAAAGAGTTCTGCGCATTTGTAATGGATTGTTTGAAAATATATTTACCTGCCTGACACTCAGGCATTGATAGAGCCGCCTCAGGTGAATCCTGAACCTGCTGTACAGGTATAGCAGTGTTCGGATACGGTAATACTGTCATGAGGGCCTGGCAGAACATGCAGGTCCGAAATATGCTTTTTTCTGCCACCCATGTAAAGGTTGAGAGCCTGGTTGAAATCACAGTCAAAGAGATAGCCGTCCCAGGATACGGATATGAGAGAACGACACATTAATCCATCCAGTGAGCAGGAATTGAAGTTGGCGGCCAGCTTGAGAACATAACTTTCAAGGTTGCCTGTAGATTCCAGCCAGGTAAGAAATCTGCCAAGCGGTACATTGGCAAAGGTATAAAGATTGTTGAAAGACAGGCCCCATTTCCGGGCAAGTATCTGGCGAAAGCGTTTTTCTGTCTGTTCCTGAGAGGAAGGCAGAAATGCACCGGTAGGGTTGCTCACCAGGTTTAATTCTAAATCGGTGTCCGGCAGGCCATACCCGATTGAGTTCAATTTTTTGATGGTGTTTATTGAGGTGGCAAAAGAGTTTTTCCCGCGTTGTGTTTCTGATTGCGCTTCATTAAATGAGGGGAGGGAGGCAATTATTGTTACTTTCTTGTCAGATAAAAGTCGCAGAAGCGGCTCCTGATCTTTTTCTGCAATGGCCGTCAGGTTGGACCGAAAAATAAGGGTCTTGCACATTGGAGCAAGTTTGCTGATCAAGGTCTGGATGTGAGGATTCATTTCCGGCGCTCCGCCGGTGATATCTATGGTTTGAAAGTCGAACCTGGCAGCCAGGTCAAGGACATCATCCACAGTTTTTTGGCTCATTATCTCTTTTCTTGATGGTCCCGCGTCAAGATGACAGTGTTTGCAGGACTGATTGCAGAGCATGCCGACATTAACCTGCAGGGTGGTGCAGACGGTCCTGCTTAAATCAAGACCATTGTTGTCAAGATTTTCTCTGAATGTCTCTAAAGCAGGTATCTGGAAAAGATTGCTGTTTAGATTTTCTGCTGCTTGCAAATTAGACATGATTCACTATTTATAATGATATTTTTCCTGCAACATTGCGCATTTGAACGCCATGTACCAATGAGGCACCGCCGCGTATCGCTGTAGCGACATGGATTGCCTCAGTCATTTCACTGACGTTGGAGCCTTTCTCCAGGCAATCCTGCGTGTATGCATCAATGCAATACGGGCACTGAACTGCATGGGCTACAGCCAGCGCAATGAGGGATTTCTCCCTTTGGGTCAATTCACCTTCCGTAAAAACTGCAGTATAATAGTCGAAAAATTTTTGGGCAAGCTCCGGGGCGCCTTCACTGATTTCGGCAAACTTTGGTAGATCCTTCGGTTTATAATATGTTTCCATTTTATCCCTCATTAATGTATTGATTTTGTTATAAGAAAAGAAAAGTTCATCGGTTGTGTTTTTTGGGAATTGTTACTAGTTTATTCGTATTATCTGGAAACTACAAGAGATCGGATAAGAAGTAAAATAATTATTCTGCATTAATTTAAGTTTTTATTTAATAGTTTGGGGAAGTTTTTACTGATATAATGATAAATTTACATCGTTACGGAATTGCTTATCTAAGCGATTATTGGTATAGCGGAAGCGGTTACTTTTAAAATTAATTTTGTGATTTGAACAAGAATTTTATGCAGATAGTTTTGAAACAGATAGAAAATCTGGGAAAAGTCACCTTGTATCATATTACTGATCTGGGTGGAATGGGATTGTTTCTTTTATATTCTATTCGCGGTATTTTCAAAAGACCTTTTCGTTTTGCTGCTTTTCTCAAAGAACTAAAGTTCATTGGGGCACATTCATTTGTTGTTATTTTTTTTACAGCCGCATTTACCGGTATGGTCCTCGGTGTGCAGGGATACTACACGCTGAGCAAATTTGGCTCTGAAGGACTCCTTGGTTCTGCAGTTGCGCTGACTCTTATCCGTGAACTGGGCCCTGTATTGACAGGCCTCATGGTTACCGGCCGGGCCGGATCAGCCATGTGCGCAGAACTGGGGATTATGAGGATAACCCAGCAGGTTGACGCTCTGGAATGTATGTCTATTGACCCATACAGGTTTCTTATAACCCCAAAATTTTTGGCAACCCTTGTGGCGGTCCCACTGCTTACCCTGATGTTTGATGTGGTTGGAATTTTCGGTGGATATTTATCCGGTGTCAAGCTTTTGGGCGTAAATCCCGGGGCCTTCTTTTCCGGCATGGAGCAGAGCGTGGTCAACAAGGATATTAATCTGGGTATTATTAAATCATTTGTTTTTGCTTTCATCATCGTCTGGATCTGTACAGGCAGGGGATTTCTGCTGTTTAAGAGTCGTTCGGGTTTCGGAGCAGGAAGTGTCAGCAGGGCAACCACCCAGGCAGTAGTACTTTCGTCAATAACAATCCTGATGTGGGACTACCTATTAACGGCAATGCTGTTATGATCGAGCCGATTATTCAGTTTGTTGATGTGCACAAATCCTTTGAGAGTGGGAACGGTGTTGTGCAAAAGGTCTTAAGGGGGGTCAGTTTTAATATCCGGCCTGGAATGACAACGGTTATCGGAGGTGCGAGCGGTCAGGGTAAAAGTGTTGCAATTAAACTCATTCTCGGGTTGATGAAGCCGGACTCTGGGAAGATTCTTGTTGAAGGCAAGGACGTTACGGCTATGGGTCCAAGAGAACTCAATGAAATAAGATCCAGTTTCGGAGTCGTGTTCCAGGGGGTGGCCCCATTTGACTCGATGACAGTCTTTGAAAATGTCGCTTTGCCGCTGGAAGAAAAGACCAAGCTCAGCAAACAGGAAATACGCAATCGGGTTATGGAATCCCTTGAGCAGTTCGGCCTTGTTGGGCATGAAAATAAATTCCCGGCCCAGATTAGTGGCGGTATGCTGAAAAGGGTCGGCCTGGCACGGGCATTACAACTTCAGCCCAAGATCATGCTGTTTGATGAGCCAACCACTGGGTTGGACCCTGCCATGTCACTGGAAATTTATCGGTTGTTTTATAAAATTCAAAAGGAAATGGAATATACTGCAGTGATTGTCAGCCATGATATTCCCAAAATATTCAATCTTGCCGACCAGGTTGTGGTAATGCATGAGGGCAAGGCCAAGGTGTTCAACAGTTCAGAAGAGATTCAATGGAGTAATGATCCAGTAATTCAGGATTTTGTTCAAATGACAATGGGCCATATTTATCAAAGCAGAGTGGAAAATGAATGATGAAGAATTTTAATACGGAGTTGATTATTGGATTGTTCATGCTTGGAGGGTTTCTGGCATTCAGCTACCTTTCCTTGCAGATGGGTGAGTTCTCTATTTTAAATTTTGATAAAAATTACAGTTTAGAGGCTGAATTTGAAAGTGTCTCCGGCCTTAAAGTCGGTGCAGCTATTGAAATAGCAGGAGTGAACATCGGTAAGGTTGCAAGGGTTGGACTGGCAGAACAGGGTCTTGCCAAGATTACCATGCTTATTAACTCGGATATCAAGATCACCACGGATGCCATTGCCTCAATCAGAACACAGGGGTTTATTGGTGACAAATATATAAAAATTATTCAGGGGGCAGATGAGGAGATGCTCGAAGAAGGAGACTTGATATTTGACACCGAATCATCAATTGATTTTGAGGAACTTATAAGCAAATATATTTTCAAGTCGGATTAATTTTTTTTCGTTCAGGTACAATTGAATTATTTTAAAACAAAAAAAAACATTATATCACTGTTGTATATAGCAGTTTTTTTTCTGCTGCTTACTGTCACCCATGCATGGTCGGGGGGTCCTGCTGATCAGTCGTCAGATGCACAGACTGATGTGACTCTCGCAACAGGTGAAGCTGTCAGTGATGCAGAAGATGATACCTGGACAGAGGAGGATAATTGGGATGATGAGTGGGACGAAGTGGATGCTGTCGCCGACCCCCTCGAACCTCTTAATCGTGCCTTTTTTCACTTCAATGATAAATTGTATTACTGGGTTTTAAAACCTGTCTCCAGGGGATACTCTGCAATAACTCCTGAAGATGTGCGGATAGTAGTCAGAAACTTTTTTGATAATCTCAGGACTCCCACAAGAGCAGTTAACAGTCTGTTTCAAGGACAGGTGCGAGACTCTTCAGTGGAGGTGACACGTTTTATTCTCAATTCCACAGTCGGCATTTTCGGACTTGCTGATTTCGCAAAAGATGTTCTTGATCTGCGTTCAACCAAAGAAGATACGGGGCAGACCCTGGGGCATTACGGTGCTGGGGGGGGATTCTATATTTATTGGCCATTCCTGGGGCCTTCCAATTTAAGGGATTCTTTAGGATTGGTCGGCGATGCTTATTTGCATCCCTTAATATTTCTTGATGCCGACTGGGAGGTTATAGTTGGGTTGTGGACTTTTGAGAAGATAAATTATACTGCGCTAACTCTGGGCGATTATGAATTGTTTACGGAAACAGCTTTAGATCCATACACAGCAGTAAAAGATGCTTACAATCAGTATAGAAACGGCCTTATAAAAGAATAAAGGTTTGTTGTATATCTGTGAAAAAAATATCAGGATTAAGAGGCAATGGGTAAATATAGTAAACAGTTAAGCTTGATTGCGGTTTTCTTGCTGATGGTATGGATGTTGCTGTCAGGTGGTGAAAGAGCCTTGGCTTCATCAGAAAATGACCCTCTGGTGCAGCTGCAAAAGTCGGTAGATGAAATTCTTATGATATTGCAGTCAGAGGAATTGAAGACCCCTGAGAAAAAGGACGAGCGCAAACAGCGTATTCTTACTGTAGTCAACAGAATGTTTGATTTTCGTGGAATGGCCAGAAGCTCTCTGGGGCAAAACTGGAACAGCCTTACAACCGAAGAACGGGACAGGTTTGTAAGTCTGTTTGCAAGCCTCATAGAACAGCGTTATATTGGCAAGATTGATGCTTACAGCAACCAGAAAAGTGATTTATAAGAATCAGCGTGTCAGAAATAATAAGGCCAGGGTCTATACAGTTATAATTGATAAGGATCTGGAAATACCGATGGATTACAGTTTACAGATGAGCCAGGGTAAATGGCTCATCAAAGATTTAAAGATAGAAAATGTGAGTTTGATCGCAAATTATCGAAGAGATTTTAACTCCATAATCAGAAAAAAACAGTTTGCCGGGCTGGTAGAAAAAATTACTGAACAGCTTGAAAAATCAGAAATGCAAAATTAGTTTGTCAATATGGATTCCATAAATTGTATCTGTTGTGATGCTCGAACAGAAGATATCAGGAAGGCCTTCAGTTTTCTTTCCACGGAGGAGATTGAAAAACTTTGCTCTTGTCTGCAACTGCGGGATTGGCAGGCGGATGCAGTGGTTATGAGTGAGGGAGCGGTTGAAAGATTACGTGGGGTTTTTAATTGAAGGCAAACTGGCTGTTAAAAAGAAAACAGGATATTGGGGTAAAACCATAATCATTGCCATTCTTGAGAAGGGCGCCATGGTGGGAGAGGGAGCTTTTATAGAGAGTGGACCGCGTTCTAATGATGTTATCGCCATGGAACCATGCAGGCTCCTTACTCTTTCCGCTCCGAAAATGGACGAGCTTACTTTGAATAATCCCTTACTTGCTGTTAAACTCATGAAACGCATGCTGTTTATCATGAGTATACGATTAAGAAAGGCAAGCGATCGTATTGCTGAATTGCTTTGACCTTTTATTTTGATTGTTCAAAAATTGGTAATCTTTTCTGCCGTCTGCAAGAAAGTCAACCAGAAGCACAGATCAATAACTTTTTACCAATTAATGTTTTTTCATGATGATGGAAAATTCTGACACCATATTCATGAGGGTAATTTTAATTAACTTGGTAAAATTCCAAGAGTATATAATGTGATGAATACAAAAATTGCTGAAAGGGATCAGGGGAGGTTTCGTCGGGTTTCAAGGGCAAGGATATTTGACGGTCATCCTTTGAAATTAAGCCTTCAGGCTGTTTTTGTGATGGTAGTAATTTATGCCGTTATAATACCTGCCATTTCCTTACTTTTTTCATACCTGCATGGAACAGGATATTTTTTAGTTTTCTGGACATTATTGCCGGGTGCTTTGCTGGGTTTTGTTTTACTCGTTTTAGAACGTGTGCTTGTACGGCTGAAAAATTACCTGTTTTTTCAAATGGGAAAATTTCTCGCAGCTTTTTTGTTGTTTTTTATCCATACCATTGGATACCTTGCCCTCTCTTCCGTTGTGGTGAATTACCCAATCGGGTATCTCATGGCGAAGACCAAAGGAATGACTGAAATGGCAGGGGAATACAGCCTGTTTTTAGTCAATTTTTTTATTGTGCTGGCCCTGTTGAGCTGGCTGAGAAATGTTAGGTCGGGGCCTAATAGCTGCTTCTAGGAGCCTGTCGGAGAATTATAATCGCCCCCAATTCAGTTGAAAAGATTTTGTTGATAGAGACTGAACATCGCTACCAAGTTATTTGAGAAGATTTTGATATAGTCTGTAAAGCGTCTAACTGGTTAAAATATATTACAATTTTAACTGCATCTTTTTATATGGAAATATGCCATAATTCATGGTGCTGAAAAAAGGCGCAAGAATTGTGATAAAGAGCGTTACAGTGGGAAAATGACTTGACAATTATAGGTAATTTTTTATAGTCTCCGCTGTTTGGTATTTGATCATGTGAAAGACATATTTTTAAGAAGAAGTGAACATCTCTTCCTAAAACATACTGTAAAGAAAAATTGTATATATATTCGGAGGTTAGAAAGTGGCTTTACCTAAACGTAGGCATTCCTATTCCAGGACGAGGAAAAGACGCTCCCATGATGCGTTGACCCCTGCGTCTGTCTCAAGCTGTCCTAAATGTGGGGAGCCTAAGCTCTCGCACAGGCTTTGTGGCGGCTGTGGAACCTATAATGACAGGACTGTTATTAAGCTTGAAGAAGAACTGGAGTAAAACGTGACATTGCGTATTGCCCTGGATGCCATGGGTGGCGAACGAGGCCCGGAGGAAATGGTTGCCGGGGCGATACAGGCTGTTGAGGAATCAGACCTGGATGTAGCACTTATTGGTGATGAAAATGTCCTCAACAGAATTTTGCAGAACCAGCCCCTGGCTTCCTCTAGATTGCATATCGTTCATGCTTCTCAAATAGTTTCCATGGATGAGTCTCCCTTTGAAGCAATACGGAGGAAAAAAGACTCATCAATCAGCAGAGCATTTGAGCAGATCAAGAATGGCGAAGTAGATGGTGTAGTGAGCGCGGGTAATTCCGGCGCGACCATGGTTTCAGCCATCAAAACGCTGGGCCGTTTGGAAAATATCCTAAGGCCCGGGATTGCCAGTATATTCCCAACTCTAAAAAAACCTCTGGTCATGATGGATGTGGGGGCAAATGTTGACTGCCGTCCACAGCATCTGTTCCAGTTCGGTGTTATGGGTGCGGCCTTTTCAGACAACCTGTTTCAAATACAAAAACCAAGCATTGGCCTGCTCAGTATTGGTGAGGAGGGCGGCAAGGGCAATGTGCTGGTTAAGAGCGCCCACGAACTTTTCAAGAAAAGTTCGCTCAACTTCATCGGTAATGTAGAAGGCAGGGATATTTTTCAGGGAAATGTTGATGTTATCGTCTGTGATGGTTTTGTTGGAAATGTCTGTCTGAAAGTCAGCGAGGGATTAGCTGAAGCAATTATTGCCATGCTGCGCACTGAAATGTCGAAGACTTTTATGGCTAAAATAGGCTATTTTCTTGCCAAGAAGGCTTTTAGCAATTTCGGCAAGAAGGTTGATTATGCTGAATATGGCGGCGCACCGCTATTGGGTATAAACGGCACTGGAATAGTTTGTCATGGGCGTTCTAATGCCAAAGCCATTAAAAATGCCATAAGGGTGGCAGGTGAGATGATTCGCAGAAGGGTGAATGGGCATATTACGCAGATGTTGTCAGAATCTAAACCGGCTCAGGCAAAAGAAGTACAAAAGGAATCCGATGCTGTTCAAACGCCTGGAGAGACCGAATGACCGGTAGAGCAAAAATAATTGGCACAGGCTCTTATTTGCCGAAACGCATTTTGACCAATAAGGAATTGGAGAAGATCGTTGAAACAAATGATGAGTGGATAACCACCCGGACCGGTATAAAGAGCAGAAGAATAGCAGGAGCCGGAGAAGAGACCTCAAAAATGGCGACCGAGGCAGCTATAAAGGCGTTAACCATGGCTGGAGTCACTGCCCGGGAACTTGATATGATTATCGTGGGCACTATAACCGCCGAAATGGTGATGCCCTCCTGCGCCTGTCTTGTGCAGAAGGAAATTGGTGCTGAAAATGCGTTTGCTTTTGATGTCAGTGCTGCATGTTCAGGTTTTGTTTATGCCTTGGAGATAGCAGACAGATATTTGAAAAATGCACCTGACATGAAAATCCTTCTAATAGGGGCGGAGACACTTTCTGCCAGAGTTAATTGGCAGGACCGTAACACCTGTGTTCTCTTTGGTGATGGCGCAGGCGCCTGTGTAGTCACCGGCAGTGAAGATGAAAATGGTTTATTGGCCAGCCAACTCTATAGTGACGGACGCCTCTGGCAGTTGCTGAGCCTGGATGCGGTGCCGCGTCGTTACTGTCCGGTTGTGGATTACGAGACAATTCCTGACCGGGACAGTTTTTGTGATGGTTCGGCATTCAACATGGTTGGCAAGGATGTATTTAAACATGCTGTTCGTGAAATGGGAGATGCTGTAGAGAATCTGCTTAAAAGAGAGGGAATCACGTTGGATGATATTGATCTCATGATTCCACACCAGGCTAATATCAGAATTCTTAAAAGTTTGGCCGAAAGGGTTAACCTGCCATTTGAAAAAGTATATACAACCATACAGAAATACGGGAATTCATCTGCAGCCAGTCTGCCGATAGCCTTGGATGAGGCGAACCGTGAAGGACGTCTGCAAAAAGGTGATCTGCTGCTTTTCAGTGTGTTTGGCGGAGGTTTTACCTGGGGAGTCGCACTTTGGCGCTGGTAGAGAGGCTTATTGCTATAATAATGATTTTTTTTGTTTTTGAGCTTGCCTGCATGGCCAAGAAGAGAGTATAAATTTTGGTTATTTGTGCATTCTGAAGATTGCTATATTGCTAACAAGGGAGATGAACGTGGACTATTTCTTGACTGAAGAACAACAGATGATTGTCGATATTGCCAGGCAGATTACCGACGAGAAGATTATTCCACAACGGGCGGAATTGGATGAGAAAGAAGAGTTTGCCACAGAAATTCTGAATGATATTGCCCAGGCAGATCTTTTTGGTCTTTATATTCCCGAAGAATATGGCGGATTCGGATACGGAGGTTTTGAGATAGTGCTGGCTCTGGAGCAATTTGGGCGTGGATGTGTTGCAATTGCGACAAGCTTTGCTGCCAGCGCTTTGGGAGCTTATCCAATATTATTGTCCGGCAGTGACGAAATGAAACAGAAATACATGCCGGATGTTGCAAGTGGTAAGAAGAGAGGCGCTTTTGCCCTCACTGAGGCAAATGCCGGCAGTGATGCATCCGGGATCCAGACCACCGCCGTACTGGATGGTGACGAATGGGTGCTGAACGGCACCAAGCAGTGGATAACCAATGCCGGTGAGGCGCAAATCTATTCAGTAGTTGCCATGACCGATAAAAGTAAGGGAGCAAGGGGTGCTTCCATGTTTGTGGTTGAAGATACAGACCCGGGATTTTCCTGTGGGCCAAAAGAGAAAAAAATGGGTATCCGGGCGTCCGTCACCTGTGAACTTATTTTCAAGGATTGCCGGATTCCCAAGGATCGCTTAATCGGTCGGCAGGGGTCTAGGGTTTATAACAGTTATGAAAACACTGGATCTGTCCCGACCTGGGATTGCGATTCTTGGTGTGGGTTTAGGACAGGCAGCGTTGGATGAGGCAGTGACGTATGCCAAGCAGCGTGTCCAATTCGGCAAGCCGATTATTTCTTTCCAGGCAATACAGCATATGCTGGCTGACATGGCAATTAAAGTTGAGGCATCCAGAGCTCTTGTTTATGCCGCTGCCAAACATATAGCTAAACATCCCAAGGATATGTCTAAAGCCTCATCAATGTGTAAGGTATTTGCAACTGACATGGCAATGGAAGTCACAACCGATGCCGTACAGGTTTTGGCCGGTTATGGGTATATGCGTGAATATCCCGGTGGAGAAAATGATGCGGGATGCAAAAATTCTCCAGATATATGAAGGAACAAACCAGATACAGAGAAATGTCATAGGTCAGGAACTGAACAAGGAATATACGTAATAGATTTTGTCTGCCGGGAAAACCGGTGCTTCCCAAAAAAATATAACGAACAGTAAAATCTTCCATGGATATAATCGTCTGTATAAAGCAGGTCCCTGACGCAAAAGATGTCCGTTTGGACCCCAAAACGAACACCATGGCCCGGGAAGGAGTTGAGGCCATCATGAACCCCTTTGACCGGCATGCTGTGGAGGAGGGAGTCCGTCTGAAAGAACAGCATGGCGGCACGGTAACTGTTTTGAGCATGGGACCTCCACAGGCTGAGGCTGTCTTGCGGGAGGCAGTTTCCTGCGGCGCTGACGAGGCTGTTCTCGTTTCGGATCGCGCTTTTGCCGGTGCCGATACCTGGGCAACAACCTATACCTTGGGAAAGGCCATAGAAAAGATAGGTCCATTTGATCTGATCCTCTGCGGCAAACAGGCAATAGACGGGGATACCGCCCAGGTCGGACCGGGTCTGGCCAAACGTTTAAATATACCCTATGTCAGTTATGTCAGGAAGATAACAGGATTTGAAAACGGTGCTATTCTTTTGCATCGTTTGATGGACGACGGGTATGACGAAGTTGAGATCCCGCTGCCGGGTCTGCTTACCGTAGTAAAAGAGATAAACGAACCAAGGGTGCCTTCCTTAAAGGGCAAGATGAAAGCCAAGAGCCTCTCCATCAAGATTTTGAATGCTGGAGATATAGAGGCGGACGCAGATAGTCTTGGACTGCCCGGTTCGACAACTCAGGTGGTAAAGGTTTTTGCCCCGGAGTTTAAAGGTGAACGGGCAATGCTGAGCGGTACTGTTGATGAGCAGGTTGAACAATTGGTAAATAAACTTGAACCGTATCTGTAAATTATGCTGCGAATTGATATAGAGGCTTGTATAGGCTGCGGAGTCTGTGAAGAGGAATGTACCTTCGATGCCATTGAAGTCATTGATGGCATTGCAGTGGTCAATGAAAAATGCACTCTTTGCGGTTCCTGTGTGGACAGCTGTGAAGTTGATGCCTTGAGTATTGAGCAGAAAGAAAAGGTTGTTCAGGCTGACCTGGCCGAGTGGTCGGGTATTATGATATTTGCAGAATTCCGCCATGGAAAAATGGCGCCGGTATCTTTTGAACTGCTTGGTATTGGACGCCAGCTTGCTGACCAGCAAAATGTGCTTCTCAGTGCAGTTCTCCTCGGCTCCGGTCTTGGTGATGCTGCCAGGGATCTTGTCTCTTATGGGGCGGATGTTGTCTACCAGGTAGATGATCCTGCACTCGAATATTTCACTGACGAGATATACGGGAATATCCTGGAGGATGTGGTCCGGGAGCAGAAGCCGGAAGTTGTTCTGGCAGGGGCTACCGCAATTGGTCGTTCGTTCATACCGTTGGTCGCCACCTCTCTTGCCACCGGCTTAACTGCAGATTGTACCCAGCTGGCGATCAGGCCTGAGGATGGGGTTTTGTTGCAGACCAGGCCGGCTTTTGGCGGCAACATCATGGCAACAATTGAGTGTCCTCATACCAGGCCGCAAATGTCGACCGTCAGGCCGAGGGTCATGAAAGCTGCACCCCATGATCCGGATAGGAAAGGGGAAATAATTAATTACCAGCCTGAATCGGAGCGACTGCAGTCAAAGGTTAAGGTTTTGCGCAATGTGCTTGAAGAGCAGGATCAGGTAAACATAACCGAGGGGGAAATTATTGTCGCAGGAGGCCGCGGTCTGGATAATGAAAAAGGGTTTGAACTTATAAGGCAACTGGCGGATGCTGTCGGTGGGGCTGTAGGGGCCTCCAGGGCCGCGGTTGACTCTGAATGGATTGCTTATCCGCATCAGGTTGGCCAGACCGGAAAAACGGTCAATCCAAAACTCTATATCGCCTGCGGTATTTCCGGGGCTATTCAGCATGTGGTTGGGATGCAATCCTCTGAGACCATTGTCGCGATTAACAAGGATTCCGATGCACCCATTTTTGATGTAGCAACCTACGGCATAGTAGGGGACCTGTTTGAGGTTGTACCGAAACTGATAGAAAAGATTAAGGAGAGAAGGGGATAATGAGTCTGGCAGGAAAAGTGGCTGTTGTTACCGGCGGCAGTCGGGGAATTGGTCGCACAATTTGTCTGCAGTTTGCTGGAATGGGAGCCAAGGTGGTAATCAATTATGTCAGTCGGCCGGAAGCAGCTGAGGAGACAAAGGCCCAGGTCGAGTCCATGGGCGGTGAATGCGTAGTGGTCAAGTTTGATGTGTCAAAGACCTCGGAGGTTCAGGATGCCTTTAAGCAGATAATTGCCGAATGTGGCAGGATAGATATCCTGGTATGCAATGCCGGGAGTCACCAGGGACGGTCTTCTGGCAACCATGAAAGAGGAGGCCTGGGACCAGGTTATGGCTGTTAACCTGAAAGGTGCGTTTAACTGCATTAAGGCGGGATGTCGACCAATGATGAAACAGCGGTGGGGGAGGATAGTCATTATAACCTCTGTCGTCGGTTTTACGGGCAATGCAGGCCAGGCCAATTATTCAGCTGCCAAGGCTGGTTTGATCGGCCTCACACGTTCAGCTGCCAGGGAACTGGCATCACGGTCCATCACGGTAAATTGCGTGGCACCGGGCTACATTGATACTGATATGACCAGCGAATTACCGGAAGCAGTGAAGGAGAAAATATTGTCGGGGATTCCCCTCGGCATCCTTGGCCAACCGGAAGATATTGCAGGGGCAGTCACTTATCTGGCTTCTGATGCTGCCAGGTACATAACGGGCCAGGCAATTCATGTCAACGGCGGAATGTTTATGGGCTGATAAACTTGCATGATCCTTTGACGGGATCTGTCAAGATTGATTTATTTTTTTGAATAAATATGCTTTATATAGAGCACTAACGAGATAACAAATACTTAAGGAGAATTGAACATGTCGGCAGAAGAAAAAGTGATTGATATAATTGTTGAGCAGTTAAGTGTTGATAAGGACAAGGTCGTGCCGGGTGCATCTTTCGTTGATGATCTTGGTGCAGACTCCTTGGACCTTGTTGAGCTCATCATGGCAATGGAAGAAGCTTTTGGAATCGAAATTCCTGATGAGGTGGCGGAAAAAATTACCTCAGTTAAGGATGCCATTGATCACGTGCAGAAAGTCTAATAAGAATTATTTTCTGATATGCGTTTGAGGACACTTATTGCGAGGGCATAAGAGGCTTTGTCTGTTCCCGCAATTTTTTATTGAAATCGGTCCCCCGATATGCAGAATACAAAATATATTCTGATTGGTGAAAATGGTGAAACGTAGGGTAGTAGTGACAGGCGCCGGTCTGGTAACCCCACTGGGGACCGGAACTGAAAAAACCTGGCGCAATTTATGCGACGGCAAGAGCGGGGTCCGTCATATTACGCGTTTTGATACAACTGATTTTACCGTCAAGATAGCTGCCGAGGTCAAGGATTTTAATCCTCAGGATTTTATCGACCCCAAATTGGCAAGGCATCTCGATCCTTTTGTCCAATATGCAGTGGCAGCTGCAGATATGGCGCTAAAGGAATCCGGCCTGATTATTGATGATGCGAATGCGATTCGTGTCGGCGTCTTTACCGGCAACGGCATCGGTGGTTTGTCAACTATTGAGAAGTATCACCAGATCTCTTTAGAGCGCGGCCCCCGAAAGATTACCCCGTTTTTTATTCCCATGGTCATTTCAAATATGAGTGCCGGGCAGATTTCTATCGTATATGGTGCCAAGGGCCCCAATCTTTCTCTAACCACAGCCTGTGCCGCCGGCACCCATGCTGTCGGTGAGGCTTTCCGTTCAGTCAGCCGCGGTGACTGTGACATGGCAATTTCCGGAGGCAGTGAATCCACCATTTGTCGCTGGCAGTTGGCGGGTTTAGCGCCATGAAGGCCTTATCCCGCAATAATGAGAACCCGGAAAAAGCTTCAAGGCCTTTTGATAAGGACCGGAATGGCTTCATTATCTCTGAAGGCGCCGGCATGGTAATTCTGGAGGAGCTTGAGCATGCCAAAAATCGTGGTGCTCATATTATTGCTGAAGTAATTGGCTTTGGTCTGTCCGGGGACGGCTATCATATGGCGGCCCCTCCCGAGGATGGTGATGGAGCAGTCAGGTGCATGCAGATGGCTCTCGATGATGCAGGGCTTGTGCCTGAGGATATTGACTATATTAATGCCCATGGCACCTCTACACCCATGAACGATGTGGTGGAGACCAGAGCAATAAAGACTGTATTTGGTGAGCACGCCTATAAACTTGCCATCAGTTCAACTAAATCCATGATCGGTCATATGCTTGGAGGAGCCGGCGGCGTTGAGTCTGTTTTTCTTGCCTTGTCCCTCAGGGATCAGATAATTCCACCTACAATAAATCTTGAAAACCCTGACCCGGAATGTGATCTGGACTATGTGCCTAACAAGGCAAGAGAGACTGCTATCAGGGCTGCCATATCCAATTCTTTCGGTTTTGGCGGCACTAATGCAGTCCTTGCCATGAAGAAGTTTGAAGAGTAAAATAAATAAATTGTTGAGGTGATACCTTGAAGGTAGCCATCGGGTGTGATCATGGCGGGCTTGATCTGAAGGACATTATAAAATCAGTACTCAAAGAACTTGGTCATGATATTGACGACCAGGGATGCAACTCTTCTGAATCAGTAGATTATCCAAATTTTGCCAAGGCCGTCAGTTCATTGGTTAAAGACGGCAAATGTGAACGAGGCATTCTGATCTGCGGGACAGGGATCGGGATGTCCATGGCTGCAAACCGTATTCCTGGTATCAGGGCTGCCCTCTGCCATGAAATGTTTTCCGCCAGGATGAGCCGGGAACATAATGACGCAAATGTTCTCTGTCTCGGCGCAAGGGTAATCGGTCAGGGTCTGGCTGCAGAAACAGTACGCACCTGGATGACCACTGATTTTGCCGGTGGCAGACATCAGCGCCGGATCGATATGTTTAAATAAAACAGTTGTAATTATAATTTTTTGGCTGAGGCATACCAACGATGTCAATATTGAAAAGTCTTGATCCCGACGTTTACAATGCTATAAGAAACGAACTGGAGCGTCAGCGTTACTGTCTTGAACTTATTGCTTCTGAAAATATCGTCAGTGAGGCAGTACTCGAGGCGCAGGGTTCTATCTTCACCAATAAGTATGCCGAAGGGTATCCCGGTAAACGCTATTATGGCGGCTGTGATTACGCTGATGTCATAGAAACTATGGCGATCGAGCGTGCCAGGGAACTGTTTCAGGCCGAATATGCCAATGTTCAGGCCCATTCCGGCAGCCAGGCAAATATGGCAGTTTATTTTGCTGCATTGAACCCCGGCGATAAGGTATTGGGCATGGATCTCGCCCATGGTGGACACCTCACCCATGGCAGCCCTGTCAACTTCTCTGGACAGCTCTTCAATTTCATTTCTTATGGAGTTGATAGGGAAACAGGCATGATCGATATGGAGGAAGTGGAACGTGTCGCTCATGAACACCGGCCCAGGATGATTGTGGCTGGTGCCAGTGCCTATCCCCGTCTTATTGATTTTGAGGCTTTTCGTGTAATAGCCGATCAGATTGATGCCCTTTTTATGGTTGATATGGCCCATATTGCCGGACTGGTGGCAGCAGGTGTCCATCCCTCGCCTGTGTCCTATGCCGATTATGTTACAACCACGACCCATAAGACCATGCGAGGCCCAAGAGGGGGCCTGATCCTGGCCAAGGAGGAGTTCGCTAAAAGCCTGAACAGTAAGATTTTCCCTGGTATTCAGGGTGGACCGCTGATGCATGTAATTGCCGCCAAGGCAGTCAGCTTCAAGGAGGCCATGACTGAAGAATTTGTTCTCTATCAGCAGCAGGTGGTAAAAAACTCCCAAACCCTTGGGGAAGTTTTGCTTGGGCATGGTTACAAATTGGTCTCTGGTGGTTCTGACAATCATCTCCTGCTGGTTGATTTCACCAACAAAGACATAACCGGCAAGGAAGCTGAGGAGATTCTCGAGTCCGCAGGCCTGACAGTCAACAAGAATGCAATCCCATTTGATACCCAAAGCCGTTTCGTCACCGGAGGCATCAGGGTTGGAACTCCAGCGGTTACCAGCCGCGGCCTGAAAGAGAGTGAAATGAAACAGGTTGCTGAGTGGATGAACCGGGCAATTTTGAACCGCAGGGATGAGCAGGAGATTTCAAGAATACGCAGCGAGGTGAGGGAGCTGTGCCAAAGGTTTCCAATCTATCCTGATCTTTATGCAGACCAGGAATAGCTGTTTTAAGTATAAAAGAAAAAAACACAAATTCTGCCAAGACATCTGCCTTCCTGGTGAATAAATCAAATAATTACTGTTAATCTATGGAAAAAGTTACACGCCCATCCTGGAATGACTACTTCATGGGTATCACTGAACTTGTAGCCCAGCGCTCCACCTGCCTCAGGCGTCATGTAGGTGCCATTCTTGTTCGCGACAAGCGGATTATTACCACTGGATACAACGGGGCTCCTGCCAGAATAGCTCATTGTCTGGATGTGGGATGTCTGCGTGAGCAGATGGGTATACCATCAGGTGAACGCCATGAGTTGTGCCGTGGTCTGCATGCCGAACAAAATGCCATTATCCAGGCAGCTATCCATGGTGTCAATATACAGGGAGCCACACTCTACTGTACCAACATGCCCTGCTCGATCTGCACCAAGATGCTGATTAATGCCCAGATCGCAGATATTTATTATAAGGAAGGTTACTCAGACTCACTTGCCGCTGATTTGCTTGCTGAAGCAGGTATCAGCCCAAAGAAAATTGGTTGAACTGTTATAGCAAATAAACCAGGGTTCTGTTGTAAGGCAACGATAGGCTTGAAGTAGTCAGAGTTGCCTTTCTGTTTTACAATCAGGTATACTCCAGAACCCGTGAGCCGTAGGATATCCTAGTTTTAAGCAATTTTCCGTCACGGATCCAGGAAACTGACCAACAACTTACCAGGGAAGAAAATTATGAAATGTCCATACTGCGGTCATCTTGAAAACAAGGTAGTCGATTCCCGGTTGAATAAGGAGAATACTATTATTCGCCGCCGCCGTTCCTGCGAATCATGCAGTCAGCGATTCACAACCTATGAACGATTGGAGGTCATGATGCCTATGCTCATCAAAAAAGATGGGCGCAGAGAGGCCTATGACCGCTATAAAGTGGTGCTTGGATTGAAAAAAGCCTGTGAAAAAAGACCGGTAAGCATGGCTGACATTGATGAATTTGTTGATTCCCTTGAAAGAGAACTCCAGGATATGGGAGAGCGTGAGGTGCCGACCCAGTGGGTTGGGGAGAAGATGATGGAAGGGTTGGCAAAGCTTGACGAGGTGGCTTACGTCCGGTTTGCTTCTGTGTACAGGCAGTTCAAGGATATTAATGAATTTATGGATGAACTGAAAGGATTGCTTGATACCAGGAAGGATCTAAGTGGTTGATATTGATCGTAATTATATGCGTTTGGCCTTGCGGGAGGCCAAAAAAGGAATTGGCAGAACTTCGCCGAATCCCTGTGTTGGGGCGATTGTAGTTAAGAACAGCAAAGTAGTGGGCAAGGGCTACCATAAACGAGCCGGAACACCCCATGCAGAGATTCACGCCCTGCGAGAAGCCGGTAAAAGGGCAAAAGATGCTACTCTCTATGTAACCTTAGAACCCTGTAATCATACAGGGCGCACCCCTCCCTGCACAGAGGCGGTTTTAAAGGCCGGTATTTCCCGTTTAGTGATCGGGATGCTTGATCCCAATCCCGGGGTTGCCGGTGGTGGTGCAGAAACCCTTGCATCAAAAAAAGTAGCAGTTTCGTCGTCCATTCTGGAGAACGAGTGCCGGGAAATTAACCTGCCTTTTATCAAGCACACAACCACTGGCCTTCCATGGGTAATAATGAAAGCAGGGATGAGTCTTGATGGGAGAATTGCAGCGGCTCCCGGTCAATCAACCAGGGTAACCGGCCAGAAATCTTTGCAACGTGTTCATACTCTACGTAATCAGGTTGATGCCATACTCGTTGGAATAGGTACTGCTCTGGTTGATAACCCTTCCTTAACCACCAGGTTGCATGGACGCTCCGGGCGTGACCCGCTTCGCTTGGTTCTTGATGCGGAGTTGCGTTTGCCGGAAACCGCCGCTATGCTCCAGCAGGAGTCCTCTTCTCAGACGTGGATATTCTGTGGGCGGGGGGCTGGCAAAAGAAAACGCAGTAAACTGGAAGAAGCCGGTGCTGTTGTAAAGACAGTACCTGTTTCCTCCAAGGGCACGCTTGATCTGAAAGCTGTATTGACTGAGCTTGGCCAAGCCCAGATAACAAGCGTCCTTGTTGAGGGTGGAAGCAAAGTACACGGTTCATTTTTGCAGGCAAACCTGGCAGACCAGATTTTACTGTTTGTAGCTCCAAAATTTTTGGGAGATCAGGGAGTGCCATTGGCAAGTTTTTCTGGAAAGAAAAAAGCAGTTATGTTGTCTCAATTGAAAATAATGAGTACCCGGCGCTATGGAGAGGATGTGCTCATTGATGGTCGTTTTAATCATAAAAGATAGAAGTAAATACCAATGACAAAACCGGATACAGTTCCAGCTTCAAATTTTATCGCAACGATTGTCGATGCTGATGTTAAGGCCAATAAAAATGATGGGAAGGTGATGACACGCTTTCCGCCTGAGCCAAATGGATATCTGCATATCGGCCATGCAAAATCCATATGTCTCAACTTTGGTCTGGCAGAAGATTTTAACGGCCTGTGCAACCTGCGTTTTGATGATACCAATCCGACCAGGGAAGAACAGGAATACATCGATTCGATCATGGAGGATGTCAAATGGCTCGGATTTGACTGGGAAGACCGCCTGTGTTTTTCCTCGGATTATTTTGAAAAATTTTATGAGTTTGCCATATTTTTGATCAGGAAAGGCAAGGCCTATGTTGACAGTTTAAGTGCTGAAGAGATCAGGGAATATAGAGGCACCCTGACCGAACCCGGTAAAGAGAGCCCGTACCGTAATAGAAGTGTTGAAGAGAACCTCGACCTTTTTGAGCAGATGAGAAACGGGGAATTTCCGGATGGAAAACATGTCCTGCGCGCCAAAGTAGATATGGCGTCCGGCAATCTCAACATGCGTGATCCGGTAATGTATCGGATATTGCATGCCGGCCATCATAGAACCGGTGATGCATGGTGCATTTATCCTATGTATGACTTTGCCCATGGCCAGTCCGACTCCATTGAGGGGGTAACCCATTCAGTTTGTACGCTGGAATTTGAAGATCACCGACCGCTTTATGACTGGTTTATTGATGAACTGGAACTAGCCCGCCATCCGCAGCAGATAGAATTTGCCCGCTTAAATCTCACCTATACAATCATGAGTAAGCGTAAGCTGGTTCGACTTGTAACAGAGGGTTATGTGAATGGCTGGGATGATCCGAGGATGCCTACCATTTCAGGACTGAGGCGGCGAGGCTATACTCCTGAGTCGATCCGTGATTTTTGTGATCGGATCGGAGTGGCCAAGAAGGCAAGTATGGTTGATATGGCGCTGCTGGAACATTGTTTGCGTGAAGACCTCAACAAACGGGCCAATAGGTTCATGGCTGTTTTAAAACCGCTTAAAGTTGTTCTGGAAAATTACCCGGAAGGAAACATTGACCTGCTTGATGCGGTCAATAACCCTGAAGATCCCGGCGCCGGTACCCGCAAAGTTCCTTTTTCCAAGGTGCTTTATATTGAGCAGGATGACTTTATGGAGAATCCGCCAAAGAAATTTTTCCGTCTTGCACCGGGCCGTGAGGTGCGGTTGCGATACGGTTATTTTATTACCTGTGTCGATGTTGTAAAGGATGAGAAAACAGGAGAAGTGGTCGAGTTGCGATGCACATACGATCCTGAAACAAGGGGTGGAAATGCACCTGATGGACGTAAGGTGAAAGCTACGCTGCACTGGGTTTCAGCTGAGCATGCTCTGCAGGCGGAAGTTCGGATCTACAGCCATCTTTTTGTCAAAGAAAATCCTGCGGATGTGAAGGATGGAGAGGATTTCATCGACTACATAAATCCTGATTCCATGGAGATCCTTGACAACTGCCATTTAGAACCAAGTCTTGGGGATATTGAACCGGAGGATATATGCCAGTTTGAAAGGTTGGGATACTTTTGTGCGGATAGATACGATTGCACGAAAGAAAGACTCGTTTTTAACAGGACTGTAACCCTCAGGGACACATGGGCCAGATTGAAGAAGAAGTCATAAATTGAGTCACTAAATACGGTGGACCGCCAGGTTCCTGGGCATTGCCCATTAACAGGAAGAACAGAATTTTTTTAAGGGAGAATGTAGTCCTCTCGTATACGAATGAGAGGTAAATCTCAACCTTATTGTTTTACAAAAAACTCTATATTATCGTAACTATAACTCCCTCCGTTGTTTACGATCACAACACCCGCAAAATCATCCCGATAGGAAAAGTCAGAGGTGAGCATCACCTCGATGTCGTCAATTGTAACCACCATGTCGCCGTTTGGAGAGCGAATGAGGCGTACAGTATGGTCGGCACCATCATCCAGGTCTGGCGAATTCTCATAGACTTCATCAATGATGTACTGTTTCCCATAGCGGTACTTGATAAGTTGCATGGGACGGTTTTCTGCAGGCGATGCCTGGTAAACAAGATGGTAGCCGCTCTTGGGATCATCTCCCTGGATTACTCCTATGCTTGTAGAGCCCCAATTGGCATTTGATCTGAAGGAAAACTCCAGGATGAAACTGTTGGGGATAGCCGCTGCACTGCTGATCATTGCCTGGGTTTCGATATTCTCATCTTGTTCTTCCTGCTGCTTATTATCGTCTTTTGTAAGCTCATTTAAAACGCCAAACAGTATACGCAGATTTCGATCACCGTCTGATTCAGGTTCAGTCTCTTTTTCTGCAACCGGTCTACGAATGGCAATGGACGAATAGAGGCTGCCATAACTGTCGATACTGAATGTGCCTTTCTTCACAGTCCATGTTGGATTTTCGCTGAAATTATTGTCAGCAAAGTCATCAGCAAAGAATATCAATTTTTTAGGGATTCTATATTGATCAATGATCCTGTTAAGATCCTGTAGAAATCCAGGATGGGCTGCCCTGGACTTAGTACCCTCCTTGATGACCGTGTCGAGATCGTTTATCATATTTTCCAGGTTGTCATCGGATGACTGCCATTGGCCATATTTACTTCCTTCTTCAGCCTGGACAAGTAAAGAGGTATTGAAAACAAAACAAGAAGCAATGAGTAGAAAAGTCAGACGTGAGAAAATGGTCATGGTCCACCTCCGCGGTTATGGTAGTTTGCGTTAATGGTTTCTTTGCTAACTATACTGTAAACAGGAATTTGGTTTTGATAAACAGAAAATTTACCCAGAGGATAAATTGATTCTTGAAAGCTCATTGTAAGGGTACTGTAAATATTTGCTGATTCACTGGATGTTGTGGTTGCTAAGCCTGATTGTGCGGTGATTTTAAAAAGCCTTCCATCAGCACAGATGATGGAAGGCTTTTTTTACAGGTTTGTCAATAATTATTCAAAAATTTCAAATTCGTAGCCACCGCTTTCATCACCTTTCACCCAGATATCGGCTACCCGTACAGGCCAAGAACTAGAGCCATAATCCTCCGAACTCATGGGGATCTCATATGTTCTTGACAGCAACCCTGCCTCGATCTGCACTGTTGCTATGTCAGGAGTGGTGCCTTTGAAGTAATCCAGAGCGATCTCATAAATTCCCTTTTCAAGGGTTTCACAAGTGGGTACGTGGTAATGTTCCGGACCATTGTATGATCGGTCATCACGGTCCAGTGAACCTGAAGGTCCATCCATATTATACCAGCAGACCTGGGTGCCGTTCGGCTCATAGACATGCAGATCAATATCCGGCGCATGGCCCCAGGTCAAGGAAACAGTAATGACACCCGGTTCAACGAGCTGGTACGGTTCAGGCAGATTGTAGAGAGTTGTCAGGATGTCCCCGGTAATCTGCATTTCGCTTACGCTTCCCTCAACCATGTAAGAATCAATAAATAAATGTCCCCAGGAATCTTCTGATACGGTCAGATTCTCTGTGTTTGGATTCATGGGACTGGTGGGAAGATTCAACTGGATAGCAATTAGTGCTGAAATGATTTTGTCATCTGACAGGGTGGTGTAAGTAGCCCCGGCAGTACTATCACCCAAAACGTTGTTGTCAACATTGGCAACAGAAACCATGCCAAAGCTTAGTTTTTCGTTGGGTGCTAAAAGATTATAGGCCTGGTTGCCGAACAAATTTCCTTGGGAGTGAGCCACCAGAAGAACTTTTTTACCTTCAGCGATAGCTGTCCGGTAGGTGTTGACATGATCCTTCAGGCTGTCCGTTGTTACCAGGGCGCTATACTCAAGCACGCTTGATAAAAGGATAAATTTATCAGCAAACCAGTCCGGCACAGGAGCCAGTTTCCAGAAAAAACGCCAGAAACCGCTGATGTTTCCTGTCAGGATCTGAACACTTGATTCAAGCAGGTCCAAGGGTAACGTGTGGGTATCATTGTATGCGATATCGAATTCAATGACTTCAAATTCTTCGGGAAGCAATATGGCTTCTAAACGTTTTTTAATTGATTCAATTGAGTCATATGCGTCTCTTTTTAAGGATTTTGCACCATTACCGAAAAAGACCACAGTTTCCTTTTCGTCGCAGATGGAAGCGAAACTTGTTTCAGTCAGCAGCAGTCCTCCAAACAGGCAGGTAATAAGTATGCAAACATAAATTTTCATGTTCAGTCCTCCATAGCGTCAGGGTCAAAGGTGCAGGATGTTTTATATTCATCCAAATCTTTAGTGCCAAAGACATGCCCGCCCAATTTGGAATTATACTCAAGGTAAGCCTTGCTTCTTTCTAAAGTGTTCAGGAATTCAGCCATCAGCGTGTTATCAATTCTACGACCGTCGTCTGGATGAATGTATCTTATGCATTCACTGGCGCGAGCTTCCAGTTCTGTGTTACGAAGTGCACTCTCCTCATCAGGGTTTTCAAGAATAATTTTTTGCAGGGCTATCGCTGCCTGCCTGAGAGCTGCCCTTGTTTTCTGGGAATCAGGGTAGGTCAGAGCAATATAGCGCTGGATGTCATCACGAATACCATCCTGGTCAGAGTCTATGCCTTCAAGCGTAGCCATGCCCGCCTCTCCTGGATCAGGAGGCAGGCCGCTTCCTGGTGGATTTGGCGGATCCGGCGGGTTAGGCGGTTCAGGTGGCGGCTCGCTCTGGCAGTCGGGATCTGTGTCAAGGTAGTCAGCATTGCAGCAATCATCAGCCCACGAATTACACTCTCCTTCGTAGGTGTTTTCTTTACAGAGTTGAACGCATTCCTTGGCCCGAAAATCTTCGACCATGAACTCGTCAGCCCCTGAGTCGGCAAGTGACGGGTTATAGGCCTGGACACAGGCTCGGACGCATGGACCGAGCTTCGCCTTTTCACCTCCCCAGACATTGCCGGAAACAAGGAGAACCGGCATTACTGCAAGAATAAATAGGTGGTGCTTTTTCATTAGATTACCCCTCCTTCAGCTTATACAAACTGAGTAGTTTTTTATGGTCCTTTCAGAAATCAACATACATATGTGCACAAATGTATGTTGCCTTGTAATGCATATAACCACCTATTTTCAATGAAAAAAAATGGCAGTTCATCTGGTAGGGGAAACTGGCAGTCTAAATTTCCTGTTCATAATCCCAGGGGTGTTTTTACGACTGGAAATACTAGGCAGGTAATTTTTTTAAATGAATTTTTTTTTAAGAAAAAGTACAGAGAAGAAAAGATTTCTAAGAATTATTGGTGGTGTATTCAAATGGATGGGTGAAAAAACCTGGGAAATGTTTTTGGGAAATGGGAGAAGTAGTTTTTCGGAAGTTTATTTCTGGGATGCTCGATTGTTTTTTTGCATAAATTCAGGGTAGAGCCTGTCAACACATCCTTCACAGATTGAAGAATTCATCAAGAAACATGACTTTCCCCCAAAAAAAAGCAGGGCTCAATATCAGCCCTGCTTTTGAGTGGAATTTTATGCGAATTTTTTTGGGGTTGTTTTAATCTATCTTTTCAAAATATTCTTTTTCAGCTCCGCACGTTGGGCATACCCAATCATCAGGCAGGTCCTCAAAAGCTCTTCCAGGTTCAACACCGTTTTCATAATCTCCTTCAGACGGATCATAGACATATCCGCAGGGACATTCATATTTTGCCATAATTTAATCCATTAATTATTGTTGTATTTATAAATAAATAAAATCGTTTTTGGGAATCATTACCAGCAGTATTGTCTAATCTAATTATTGGTGCTGATTTGTCAACAATAATACGATAATAAATGCGTTGCAGGATCTCTTCTTTCATAAAAGACCAGGGTGCTCTGTAACGGCACAACACCCTCAGGTTGATTGCCAGAAGTTGAGATGGTTTCCGGTGTTTTACAGAACAGAGAAAATGTAGGTGTGGCGTGGAGGCTGTTGAATAATTACTATTTAATACTGGAGGTTGTTTTACAGGAACGGGAAAAACCATGTTCAAGAAGAATGAGCCCACAGATACCCAGCGTGTTTACATAGCATCGGCCTGGCTCGGGGTAAGCGAGTTCCAGATCTTTTCCGATGCCTGGCAGGCGTGGTACCATGAGAAACCTTCTGAGAAGAGGATAGAGGTTTATTTTATCAATTTCCTTGGACAGGATGCTATTCCTTTCTGGGTGCGAAATTATGTGCGCTTCATCCTCAATAGAAAGGATCTGATTGAAAAAGAAAAAAGACGCGTGATTATTGGAGCTTTGACATACTACATCCCGCTACTCAT
>PVMK01189382.1_pt2 | contig 44229 bp, 38 predicted proteins | sample 1853481 | NCBI WGS metagenome assembly PVMK01 (sample SAMN08533507, study PRJNA380276) | Marine sediment metagenome, whole genome shotgun sequencing project.
CGCCCATGAAGGCCATTCCCTGCAAGCGGAATCGCCGGCCGGCTCGATGCTTCTGAAAGCGCAATACCGATGCCGTCGACCGAACAGATCCTGATCTTGCGGCTACGAATTTCCCATTGAGCGGTCTGCGGGAAGCTGTTCCACAGTTCGATTCCGGAAAGGCCGCTCTGGATGATGAGTACGCCGCCGTCATGCATTCCGGAGAGTGGATCCGAATGCAGGAAGACATTGGGGTCGTGGGAAATTACGACATCGACATGTTGAAGCTCGCAATTCAGGCGTAAGGGCTGCTTTGACAACACGGCGGAGTAGGTCGTGGGCTGCCCTCTTTTCTCCGCGCCGTGCCTTGGGAAGGCCTTCACGTGCAGGCCCAGCAAGCGGGCTGCCGTCACCATCAGTTGATTGCCAGTATTTATGGCTTCCCAACCCCCGACTGAATGAATTCGAAGCTCGAGCGCATCCTCGGGGTTGAGGTTCGGGTTCCCGCCGGCGCCAGCGCCAGTTTTGCCACATGTGGATAATCGGCAAGAATTTTTTCCTGCCAGATTTGTATCTTGGGAAGCTGTGTGTCTTGCTGGATGAAATCGATGCCAAGGTAGAACTGGCGCCGTTTGTCGCCATCCTCGAGCATGTTGTCAACGGCAGCGATGATGTCTCCCGGCTGCAGGTCGCGGCCGCCCAGGCCGAAACAGGCCGAGTACAGATCAGGAACCTGTCCGGGGTCGATCGCGGCCAGGTCATTGTAGGGCAGTGACTGGTCACTCTTCTTTGCACGTCCCTTTTTCGAGTGCCCCCCGGCTGCCCTGCCATTCTCGACGGACTGCGCCAGAGCTGAGCGAATTTCGCGAATCATCGGCAATTCAACTGCCAGGGGCTGATCTGTCCTTTCCAGGACAACCACGCCTTTTTTTCCTGCGAGCATGCGGGAAACCAGGTCGGCCGGGAAGGGGCGGAACATGACCAGATCAAGCACGCCGACCTTCAGGCGCCGATTCTTTCTCAGGTAGTCGGCAACGACCTGCGCATTGCAAACCACCGAACCCTGCCCGACGATCACGTAATCCGCATCCTCCAGGCGGTAGCCCATGGCACGGGAATAGCTGCGGCCAGTTAGAGTCGCGTATTCCGCAAACGCCCGGTCGGACAATGCTGCAATATGATCAAAATAGAAGGGGCGCTGCGCCGCGACACCCTGTGCGTAGGATTCCTGGTTCTGCACCACGCCCAGGCTGGCCGGATAATCAAAATCATAGAGCACCGGGATGCGGCGACGCCGGTCGCCAAAAACGGCCCGCTGTGCGGGGGTAGGTGTACTGATCAGGTCCTCCGGAGCGCCCAGGTACTCCCGGATCAGCTCGCGCTCCGGTTGCCGGAACGACTCGATTACGTGGCTGGTGAGGAAACCGTCCTGGGCACATATACCGGGGTTGAGCGAAAGTTCGGCGATGCGATGCGCGATGAGGTTCAGGTCAGCGACGCTTTGCACATTCCTGGCGAAAATCTGGAAAAAACCAGTGTCGTCAACGGCATGGTAGTCATCGTGTCCGGCGTGGATATTGAGAGAGTGCTTGGTCATTGCGCGGCTGGCCACGTTCAGGACATAAGTCAACCGTTTACCCACTGCCGCATAGAGCGATTCGTGCATATAGGCAATGCCCTGGCCGCTGGAGAAGTTGGTCGAGCGTAACCCGACCATGCTCATGCCTGCGGTCACACCAGCAGCGGCGTGCTCTCCTTCAGGTTCAAAGAAGATCAGATTGCGCCCATAGACATTTTTTACGCCATTGGCAACCGCCGATGCCCAGCCCTCTCCCATTTGGGTGGAAGGCGTGATCGGATAGGCGCCTGCTGCCTCACTGGACGCGGTCTCCATCGCAACGACTGCAGAGCTTCCGTCCCCGGTTCCAAGAATCCCGGGGTACCGGGATTGATCTTTTTCCTGTTTGCATCCGCGCTTCATGCGGTACTGCTCTCCAGTTCTACCGGGATTTCTTCAAACTGCCGCCCCTCTACCCACACAATTGAACCGGTTTCACACCGTGCAATGGCCCTGGGGTCAGTCAGGGAATTTTTTTCATAATCAATCACGGCCAGGTTATTCAGAATCTCAACGACCCCCGGTTCTGAATCGGCAACACACTTCATGCAGGCGTTGCAGGCTACGCTGCACAGATCTTCGGCGGCGTCGCCATGGAGCAGATTCTTGCACTGCACGATCAGCTTCTGATCCATTGGCATCAGCTCAAAAAGATCCAGGGGGCAGGCCACCACACAGTCATTACACGCGGTACAGAGTTCCGGAATGACGACCGGCAATTCATTCTCGTTCATGTAAATCGCATCGAGCAGGCAGGATTCCTCACAATCAGCCAGCCCCAGGCAACCCCAGGTACACGCTTTACCGCCGCCTGCCACCGCTGCCGCTGCCTTGCAGGTTTCGAAACCCGAGTAATCTGAATTACGGACGGCCTCGTTTTTGCCACCCGCACAGAGCAGGCGGGCAACCCGCTTGTTTGCTTCACCGGCATCCACACCCAGGAAACTGGCGAGTTCATCGATATCGTCAGAGCCCATCACGGTACATTCTGACGGCTCCTGCTCCCCGGCAACCACCGCCTCGGCAAATGCCCGGCAGCCCGGTACGCCACAGGCGCCGCAGTTGGTGCTCGGCAACAACTCTTCCACCTCGTCAATGCGGGGATCTTCCCAAACCCAGAACTTCTTGTTCACCATGGCGATAACGAAGCCAAAGAACAGCCCCACGCCTCCAAGAATCAAGGCTGAATCCAGGATGGGGAATCCGGTCATTGGAGCTTCCTAGGCCGACGAACCGGACAAATCGGATTGGTTCAACAGCCAGGCGGAAAGCTTGCCCGCCGGATCCGACGCGGCGTCTCCTGTGGGCACAGGCACCACGGACAGGCTTTCCAGCAATGCATAATCCTGAGCCTGCTGGGCTATACTGATACCACCAATTGCGCGCTTCCTGACTTCCTTTGGAAATTTCAGCGACACAAAGCGTTCATAGCTCGTTTCACCCGCCGAAGGATCATGCACAAAACTCACGGCGCCTTCCGGAAGCAAAGCTGCCACGGCCATGCCGTCGAATTCTGAAAATGCGTCCAGTGCCGAATCACCGGTTTCCTGCTGCACAAACACGCCCGGAGAAATGACGCGCGACAAGGCGGCAGCGGGTGCATCACCATCGACATTAAAGACAAATTTGGAATTTTCATCGAGAAAAGGAACGATTACCGAGGGCGTGAAATCAGCGCCTGCCGATTCAATCACCAGGCCAGGCGCCAAAGCACGCTCTGCACTGTTCCATTCCGAGAACGAAAATTTTTCCAGCATTACTGCGTGCTCTTCTTCCCGGTATTTACCACGTTTGGCCAGCTCAATCACACGTGCTGCTGCAAAAGCACGGCCAATCGATCCCAGTCTGTGGCGGATACGGCACGATAAAGACTGGCCTTCTACTTTCCGAAGAATAAAGAGTTCATCACCCTCTGCAAGCGAGGATTTCAACACTTGCTGAGCGGCTCGAATGGGAGCTTCCGCCCCGGCATCGATTCGCTTGGCCTTGGGAGCAATAGAGGCAAAGCGAGCGACATTGACCCGGCCCTGGGCAAATTTCCCCAAAGACACGGACTGATCTTCAGCCACGTTGCCTGTGCCCGCCAACAAGCCCCCGGACCTGGTCCGAGGCCTCGGCCACGGCGGATCGGAACAATTCAGTCCTCGTGCGGATGGCATCCAGTGCAATCTGCTTTCGATCATCAGATGGCATAGCGGTCAAACTCCTCGTTAAGCCTTGTGATTTTTTCTTCAGCTGAAACTGGAGCTACGGCTCGAACCTCTTCATAGACCGGTAAGCTGTCATCCCGGAAGAAGACGCCCAGGCGGAGCATGTCCGTTCTTTGCGCCAGCGCACGCGCGTCATCGATGTTCTTGGGGTCATGCACGCGGCGTGATTTGAAAAGCTCGTGCAGGCTGGGAACATCCACCCCCTCTTCGTGTATCAGCAATTCAGTCAGGTCGGGATTTTTAACGTTATCCAGAAATACATCCGGCGTGAACTTGGGACAACGCTGCAGTATGCGGACAAAGGAAAAGCCGGGGTGTTCGTAGGCCGCCTGCAAAGTGGCGTACAGATGCACCGGAACCCAATCCGCCGTTTGGGCGACAAAGGATGCGTTGGAAATGCCCAGTGTCGCCTGTAGGGGATCCAGCGCCGGTAGTACTGAGCCACGCGGCGACGTGTTCGATGCATAACCTATCGGCGTGGTCGGCGAAGTCTGGTTCTTGGTCAGGCCATAGATGTTGTTGTCCAGCAGCAAAGCGGTCATGTTCGCGTTGTAGCGCGTTGCATGAATCCAGTGTCCCGCCCCGATGGAGGTGCAGTCGCCGTCACCCATCACCACGAACACATCGAGCTCAGGCCGCGCCAGTTTCAGCCCCGTGGCAACGGGAAGCGCACGGCCATGGATGCCGTGGAAGCCATAGGCGTTGACGTAATGGGGGAAACGGCTGGAACAGCCGATGCCTGACACGAAGGCCATTTTCTCGGGCTGAAGCTGTTCTTTGGCCAGTAAGCGCTTGACCGCATTCAGGACGCCAAAGAAGCCGCAACCGGAGCACCACTTAGCGACACGGGTTTGATAGTCTTCCGCTTCGAAACACTTTATTTCCTCGCCTTCCAGGTCCAACAGGGAAATGGCTACGCTACTCATGTGGATGACCCTTTATCAATATTTTCAACAATGGAATTGTAGATATCATTTGGCCTGAGCGGCTGTCCGGGAACACTGGTCCAGCAATCGAGATCAATCAGGGTATGTGCGCGCAGAAGCCAGCAAAGCTGGCCGAGGCGGCGCGTTTCTGCGGTGATGTACGGATCTCCCAGCCTGTCGGAGTAATTGATTTCAACCGTCATCACCTTCCTGAACTTGCTGAAGATATCCTTCAATCCAGGCTCCAGTGGGGAGAGGAAAGCCAGTTGGCAGGAAGACACTTTTTTGCCTTCCGCACGGGCGCGATCGACCGCTTCTTCAATGGCGCCCCGCGTCGAGCCCCAGCCGACCACCAGCAAATCACCGTCTTCGTCACCGTAAACCGGCGGGGGCATCAGCGTGGACTGAAAGACAGCCAGTTTGCGGCTGCGCATCCTGTGGCCACGCTCATTGCTCCCGGGATCATAAGAGACGTGGCTTTCTTCATCGTGCGCCAGGCCGGTCACGGTATGCTGACCACCAGGCGTACCCGGAATGATTCGTCTGGACATGCCGGTTTCAGGATCCCATTCATAGGGCCGCAAGCCTTCAGGTACTGGGGAGGTATCGATCGGCTCCCCCTGCCAGCGCGCGTCGAATTCCGGGCGAGTGAACTGCTGCACACCGGTCGCCAGGTTGGCATCGGTCAGTACGATCACCACGCAGCGGAAAGTCTCCGCAATACGGCGTGCGGTAATCATGGAATGAAAACATTCTTCGATCGTTCGCGGCGCAATTACAACACGCGGCGCATCACCCGGTTGGCCATAAAGCGCCGCCAAAAGGTCGGACTGCTCCACTTTCGTCGGCAATCCCGTCGACGGCCCGCCACGCTGAACATCCAGCACGACGAGTGGGATCTCGACCATGATCGCAAGCGCCAGGAATTCCGTCTTGAGCGCCAAGCCGGGCCCTGAAGTCACGGTCAAAGCCACTTTGCCGCCATAAGACGCGCCAAGCGCCACCCCGGCGGCGGCAATTTCGTCTTCCGCCTGATGCACCATACCGCCATAGGTTTCAAAGAGGTCGGAAAGCTCATGCGAAACCGAGGTGGCCGGCGTGATGGGATACATGGCGCACATCTCCATGCCCGCGGCGATGGCGCCCAGAGCGGCCGCCTGGTTGCCGTTCATTACGACCCGTTCTTCTTTCGCCGGCACCGATTCAATGAGAAACTGAAAGTCCAGGTTCTCGCGCGCCCAGGCTATCCCGTGCTTGACCAGTTCTATGTTGACTTCGGTTATCTTCGCTGCCTTGTGCCGGAAGATATGAGCGATCTGCCGTTCGATGATGGAAAGATCGCGCTGGTAGATCTCAGCGAGAATACCCAGCGCAAACATGTTCTTGCCCAGCTGTGGGGTTGTCTACGATTTTTGCTGTTTCTTCCTCGATGGGCACCATGACGAAGCGGTAGTCCTTTGAGGACATCTCCTCCATGGCCGCCGCATACTCCTCCCGGATCAGCTCTTCTTCGTGGTTTTCCCACATGCTTTCCAGAAGGATGATGCAATCATCATTCATCGAATGAAGTCGATGGCGGGACAGGAGCACCTGTTCATTGAAAGCGACAACCAGCTTCGACTGGTCACCCCAGTTACTCACCTTTTCCCTGCCGAATCGAATGATATTTCCCGACGTACTGGTGACATGCCGGTGAGGGGGCTCAATTTCGGCCGGAATGATCTCCACCGTCCAGACGCCGTTACCCATCTTGGCGCAAGTCTGGCCAAAAATCTGGGCGCATTTCTGGGCGCCCTCGCCTGAGTTGGTGACAATCTCAACCGTATGCTCAGGAACCGCCGTGACGTTTATTTTTTTGTCGGTCATACCGCATACAATCCGCTACTATTCCTATTGATGAATAGTAGGGCATCATTACTCCCAAGCAATTGATATTAGTCAAGAGTAATTGCCAGTATTTGGTATTTTCCCTTGCTATTCAGAGCTCGGCCGTCATGACTATCCGGTCGTAAAAAAGGCGGAAGGCCCGTTCCCGATCCGGACCTTCGTAAATGTTCCACCCGGTGAACACGGCAACCAGGCCTAATTCGGGAATGATCAGCGGAAATTGGCCACCCCAGCCCCAGCCGCCATACATATCCGGCCTGTCATCCTTGCCGTGCTCGAAGATCCACCACTGGTAACCGTAACCGCTGTCGTATTCGGGCTCGTCAGGACTCACATCCAAGACCCAGGGTGTGGCGGAACGTCTCACCCAATCAGCGGGTATGACCTGCTTACCATGCCACTCGCCCTCGCGCTCAAACAACAATGCAAAACGGGCAAGGTCGCGCGCTTCAAGGAAAAGCCCGCCCGCCACGTTTTTGAATCCTTCGGGAGCGTCGTTCCAGAAAAAGTGATTGATTCCAATCGGCCCGAACAGGTATTTCTGTGCGTATTCATCCAGCGGCATTCCACTGGCCGTGGACACGATTTCGGACATCAATTGGCTGTTGGTGCTGTTGTAGTTGTATAGTGTTCCCTGGGGTTCAGACAGGGGTTTGTCCAGCAGGTAACCAACCCAGTCATCCTTACTTTCAACAATGGTTGCGTCATTCCTGGGATCGAAATAAGAAACCCACTCATTCCACTCAAAGCCGGGCCGCATGGTCAGAATGTTGTCCAGCGTGATCGAGGCTTTTTCCGGGTCTGTAATCTTTCGATGCGGCAAGAGTTCGCCCAGTGTTGCGTCAACGCCTGGGATGTCTCCGCGCTCAATGGCAATTCCCACCAGGGCGGACATGAAACTCTTGCTTGTTGATTGCAAAGAATGCAGGTCACTGCCGTGGTAGTAGGGGTAGTAATTCGCATCGTAATAATTCCAGGGACTCAGCTCGCCGGTTGTCAGGTCGGCATTTATGACGGCATAGTCATGCTCGTAATACGCTTCGAAGACCAGTCGTCCATGCCGGATAATGAGCATCGAATCGATGTAACCGTGTTTGCCCGCACGTATTTCCTGGTCAAGTTGTGCAATTGCCGCTGCGTCTAGGCCCTCCGCTCCCGGGTTGGATTTATCCCAGTTTTCGCCCGGCCAGGAGAGCACTGACCCACCCTGGGTTTCCGCACCGGCAGGCGGACTGCAGGCAGTTATTGCAAGCGAGCACAACAGGATGATAAGCGAGGATCTGATCATAAATTTCTCCGGGGGGGGCAAGGGCGGGCGTTATTTGGGATGATACTCCCGTTCAAGCGAATTACGGAATGCCTGTGACTGGAACCGATCATATTTTCTTCGCGGGAAAATTGGCTGGCCTGCAACTGAAAAACCGGGTGATCAGGGCAGGGTGCTTTGAGGGCATGTGCCAGGCTGGCCAGGTGACTGACTCTCTCATTGAGCATCACCGGCCCCTTGGAGCATCAGCCAAATTCTGCCTGTTTACCCGCTCTTATTGCAGGCAAATGAGCCGGCATGACAGCGACGAAAAGATCAGGGATTTCGTCAACGCGGCCCGCATGGCAAAAGAAGCGGGCTTCGATGCTGTGGAGATCCATGCGGGCCATGGTTACCTGTTGAGTCAGTTTCTCAGCCCGTGGACAAACAAGAGAAAGGACGAGTTCGGAGGGTCTCTAAAGAATAGACTTCTATTTCCAATACAAGTTATTGAAAAAACACGTAATAATTTAGGTGCTAAGTTTCCGGTCCTGATTAAAATGAATCAATTTGACGGCATGAATAATGGATTAAATATTCACGAATCAGAAATCGTAGCTAAAGCTTTTGAAAAGGCGGGTGCGTCTGTCCTGGTTCCTAGTTCCGGGTTTACATCCAAAGTTCCCTTCCTGATGTTGCGTGGCAGGTTGCCGATTGCGGAAATGAGTGACAATCAGCAGGGTCGACTGAGTGCTGTGAGCTTATACTCTGCATTCGTCTCGGTGTGAGGATACATTTTGTCCGAAACAAATTGTAAAAACTGTGATGAACCGTTGACGGACCGGGCTGGTTTTTGTCCTTCATGTGGCCAGTCAGTGAAGGAGGTTTCCAGGCCCTGGCTGGAGTTCACCCGGGAAATGCTATCTGAATTACTTGATTTTGACGGGCGTATGCTGATGTCCATGCGACTGTTGCTGACCCGTCCGGGAATCCTCAGCTACGAGTACATCAACGGCCGGCGGGCTGCATATACTTCGCCTATTCGTTTGTACCTGGTAATCAGCCTGGTTTTTTTCCTCGTGTTGCCGCTGATTTTGCCTGATGTCTCGGTCAGTTACCCGCAACACAAAGTGTCTGTGGACCTTTATTCCAAAGCCATGTTCCTGTTAATGCCGTTGTTCGCGGTACTTTTGAAAATCCTTTACCGTCACAACTATTACATAGATCACCTGGTTTTCACCATTCACCTGTTCGGCGCGTTATATATCGTGTTCGCCATCATGTTGTCCTTGGAAACACTTGCCGACCGGTTCCTGATTATTGCAATACTTCAATTTGTCTTTTTGATTTACATGGTGTGGTATTTCATCACTGCTTTGCATACGGTCTACGGTGAGAGCTGGATCCGGTCTGTTTTAAAGTTCCTTGTACTGTTGTTGGTATTTTTGCCCGTCATGGGGGCCGTTATCGAGTTAGCGAGTCACAATATTTGAGAAAGTTCACAGGAGTTGTATTGTTATGTTCCATAGAAGCTCACTGCTTGCCGTAGTATTTTTCACGTTTTTTGCGGCTCACGCCCAGGCCCAGTCCCAGCGCACGGATATACACCCGGATGCCAACGATGTTCAGCCTTTGCTGCCCGGAATGCAGGCGCCGGCATTCGATGTAGTGAGCGTTGAGGGGCGGCCGGTCCATTTCGATCCTGAAAATATGCAAAAACCATTGGTTCTCACTTTTTTCCGTGGCGGCTGGTGCCCGTATTGCAACCTGCATCTGGCTGAATTGAGGAAGGCGGAAAGCGAGCTAAGGGAAATGGGTTTTGATATCTGGTTTATCAGCATCGACCGCCCCGAGTTGCTGTATGACAGCCTGGAACAGCCGGATATTGGCTACACGATTCTCTCGGATTCCAGCCTGGATGCGACCCGCGCCTTCGGCCTGGCCTTCCGGGTGGCCGACGAAACGGTCGAGCGCTACAGCAAGAAGTATGATATTGATCTGGAAGCTGTATCGGGCGAAACCCACCACGTGTTACCGGCGCCGTCTACATTCATTATTGCCGGCGACGGTATGATCCGTTTTCAGTACACCAACCCGGATTACTCGGTGCGTTTGCCGCCCGACGTTTTGCTGGCCGCCGCGCGAAACTACAGCGATGAAGTCGATGACCGTTTACGCCGCCAGCGCAAGGCGAACAAGAAGGCAAAAAACTCAGCTGACGGCTGAGTTGGACTGCAGCCAGCCCTCAAATTTTGACAAAGCTTCGGCAAAACTGTCACGCCCGAGCCCGATCCGCATGTGTTGATCATCACTTCCCAACATGCCGGCGGGCTGTATGAGGATGCCTTCTTCTGTTGCCAGCTTTTCCGATACAGCCTTCACAGAAGGGACCTTATAGCCAACCAGTGCAGTCGATCCGGCCATTGGCCGCCGCCAGTGGAAAGTCTCAGGCCAGCGTGCGAAAAATGCGTCCGCCAGGTCAAGGTTCTGTTCGATCCGGCTGATATTGCGGTCACGCAGGGTTTTTCGTGCTTTCAGAGCTGCAATGGCCAGGAACTCGGTCGGAACCGGTGGGCAAATGCTGGTATAGAATTTCCAGTTCATGATGTTTTCGCGCAGGGCTGCGTCCTGGACAATCAGCCAACCGCAGCGCAGACCGGGCAGGCCGTAAGTCTTGGATAGTCCGGACAGTACGATGGAATTCTTCGTGACCTCCGCCGCCGATGGTATTTGCTTAGTGCCTGAGTGAACCAGGCCAAAGTACATTTCGTCACAAAACAGCCAAAGGCCATGCTCCTCGGCCAGCGTGGCCAATGCTTGCTGGAATTGTGCTGTCGGCAGGTAGCCGGTCGGGTTGTGCGGGAAATTGACCACGACCATTTTCGTTTGCGGCGTTATCAGTTGGCGCAGGTCGCCCAGGTCCAGTTCCCACGATGTTTCGCTCGGTTTGAACTTCCATTTTCTGGTCCGTGATTCGCCCACGACGTGTTCAAACATTCTGATCAGGGCATCGTAGGCCGGGGTGAGAACAATGACTTCATCACCGGGCTCGAGCAAAGCACGTGCGGCAAGGTAGATACCCTCGACAGGGGTGCCGAGCACGATCACATCATTTGCGTCGACCTGTGGATGTATTGAAGCAATAGACGCGCGCAGTTCGGGACTGCCTTGCGACTCGGTATAAACCAGCCGTTCGCGGCCAAATTGATCCAGCGAGTCGCCGGCCAGTGACAGGAGTTCCGCTATGGAAATGGATTCGCAGTCGGAATTGCACAGCTGGTATGGTGTGTTGAATTCGTAGCGGGCGAAGAAGTGTTCCGTTTCGAAAGATGCGATTTTCATTGCCGTTATGATAGCGTCCGCTAGTCCTTAACAGGCAATTTTTGACAGAACCCGGGAGAGAGCCATTAACACAGCGTCTGATCATCGGCCCTCCGGCTGGCAGCGGCGGCACACTGTTGTGTTGTTGTGTTTCTTTTCGACTTTCATCTGCTACATCGACCGGATCAACATCTCGGTTGCGATTATCCCGATGGCCGAACAGTTTGGCTGGAGCGACACACAGCGGGGCGTGGTCCTTTCATCGTTTTTTGTCGGGTATCTCATCACCCAGGTGGCAGGAGGTTCATTGGCGGCGCGTCTGGGTGGAAAGGCCGTGCTCGGTTTCGGCGTGTTGTGGTGGTCGCTGTTTACGCTGTTGACGCCGCTGTCGGCAATGACCTCTTTTCCGGTTTTGATTGCGGCCCGTATCCTGATGGGCCTGGGCGAGGGGGTGGCGTTTCCGGCCACTTATAATCTGCTGGGCCGCTGGGTGCCCCCGAAGGAGCGGTCCCGCGCGGCCGCGTTTAACCTGAGCGCCATTGCACTGGGCACCCTGTTTGCCGTCAGTACGACCCCGTTTATTGTGTTGGCTTTGGGTTGGCAGGCGGTGTTTTACCTGTTTGGCAGCGCCGGTTTTGTCTGGTTTCTGTTCTGGTGGCCGCTGGCGGGCGACCGGCCCGACCGGCCGCTTGATCCGGCCATACCTGAGCGAGCGGGAGGCAACAGGATTCCATGGCGCCGGATACTGGGAAAAAGGGCTGTCTGGGCCATCATTGTGGCTCATTTCTGTAACAACTGGGGCTTGTACGTACTACTGGCCTGGCTGCCCAGCTATTTTTCTTCCCAAATGGGTATAAATCTCAGAGCCGTGTGGATTTATATCAGCCTGCCCTGGATCGCGAATTTCCTGCTTGGCAACATTTCTGGCTGGCTGGCTGACCGGATGATCGCGTCCGGACGGCCGGTAAGTTACGTGCGAAAATCAATGCAGGTGGTGGGGTCTGCCGGCCCCGCAATCGCCCTCATTGCCCTGGGCGCTACTGACAACCCGGTTACAGCAGTGACCCTGTTAACCATTGCGATCGGATTGGGCGCTTTTTCTTTCGCTGGTTTTGCTTCCAACCACCTGGACGTTTCCCCACAGCATGCCGGGGCCATATTTGGTATTTCCAACACTGCGGGTACAATCCCGGGAATTATTGGTGTGGCGCTCACGGGCATGCTGGTAGACGCGACCGGCAGTTACGCTTCGGCATTTTATGTCACGGCTGGGGTATATATCATCGGGTTGGTTTTTTATCTGGCATTTGGAAAGGGCAAGAAGATCATCTGATTCACAGGCCTCAAGGGATTGGTAATGCAGACATCAGACATCATTGTAATTGGCGGAGGAATCGCCGGACTATCAGCAGCGGCGGAATTGGCGGCCGATGCCAGCGTCACGGTTCTGGAAACGGAAGCTCAGCCTGGTTATCACGCCAGCGGTCGTTCTGCTGCGTATTTTGCCGCAGCCTACGGTAAAAAAATCATCCGTGAGATCACCGGCTGTTGTGAATCGTTTCTGCGCGCGCCCACCGAGGGATTCACCCAAGTCGAGTTGTTCCGCCCGCGGGACTGTATGTTCTTCGGCCGCGAAGACCAGGCAAAGAAACTGGAGGCCATGCAACAAGACAACCCGCGACTGCAGTTTCTGGGTGCGGAGGCGGTTCGTCAGCGGGTTCCGGTATTATCGCCCGAATATATTTACGGCGCCATGTGGGACCGCAAGGGCGGGGACCTTGACGTGGATGCCCTGTTGCAGGGTTTCCTGCGCCAGTTCCGCCGGCGCGGCGGTACGTTTCAGGCCAATCACTGCGTCAGCAGCCTGGACCGGAGCGGGGGCGTCTGGAACGTGACGGCCGGTTCACAACATTTCCAGGCGCCGGTTGTTGTCAACGCGGCGGGAGCCTGGGTTGAACCTGTTGCGGCCTTGGCCGGCCTGGGCACATTGGGAATCGAGCCGTTACGGCGCACGGCTTTGACCATCGATCCCCCTGGAGGCGCTGACATCAGGGACTGGCCCGAGATGGTTGATGTGGATGAGGATTTTTACTTCAAACCCGATGCGGGCCAACTGATGATTTCCCCGGCGGACGAAACCCCGTCAAAGCCATGCGATGCACAAGCCGAGGATATTGACGTTGCAACAGCCGTATATCGTTTTGAACAGGCCACCGGTCTGGACATCCGCAGCGTTAATCACAGTTGGGCCGGGCTGCGCACTTTCGCCCCCGACCGGATATTTGTTGCCGGGTTCGATCCTCGTACCGAGGGATTTTTCTGGCTGGCGGGGCAAGGCGGGTATGGTGTGCAGAGTTCACCTGCCATGGCCAGGTTGACACGATTCCTGGTAACCGGCGCGGTGCCGGAAGCCGAATTTTCGACCGTGCTGCGATACATCGATGAGGTTGCGCCGGACCGGTTGCTTTAATTTTTTATTGCCGGGGCCGATCTACGGTATGCTTTAGCCGCTTCAATCGGTCTCAAACTAGATGAAAAACCTGATCACAAAGCTGGTGGACATCCGCAGCGATAATGAACTCATAGGTCTGCTTTGGGGCACGGCTTACGGGTTTTTCATCATGTTCTCGTACTACATCCTCAGAGCGGTGAGGGACGAAATATCTTCGGCCGACCGGGGTAATCTGCAAATTCTCTGGACTGCGGTATTCTTCGTCATGCTGCTGGCTGTGCCGCTCTATTCCTGGGTTGCTTCGAAATGGTCCCGCGGGGTATTCGTTCCACTCACTAATCGTTTTTTCATTGCCTGCCTGGTTACTTTCTGGCTGTGCCTCGCATTTCTTCCGGAGTCGGCGAGACCCTGGATCGACCGGGTGTTTTACGTCTGGACCAGCGTGTTCGCGCTGTTCGTCGTTACTGTTTTCTGGGGATTCATGTCGGACTGTTTTGACAACAGCCAGGGCAAACGCTTTTTCGCGTTCATCGCGGTTGGCAGTTCGGTTGGCGGCATGCTGGGATCATCGATCACTGCTACGCTGGCTGAAATACTGCCGTCCTTTACCCTGTTGCTGATTGCCTGTATCCCACTGGTGGCCGCTTCGTGGTGCGCCAAGGTGCTGGACCGGCGTTTCGCCACCGGCAATGTACACATTGAAGGCGAGTCCGGCCGTGCCATTTCCGGCAATGCCTGGACTGGAATGAAGGCGGTTTTCGCGTCTCCTTACCTTATTGGCATCGCGTCATTCATTGCCCTGATGACTTTTGTTTCGACCATGCTCTATTTCCAGCAGGCTAACCTGGTCGCGGAAGCATTCACTGACCGTGGGGTCAGGACCGCTTTTTTTGCCAAGATCGATCTCGTTGTAAATATCCTGACGGTGATATTCCAACTCTATCTGACCGCCCGAATTGTCAAGTGGCTGGGTGTCGGTCTCACGCTGGCGATAGTGCCCATTGTTACGGCCATGGGTTTCGTGGCTCTGGGCCTGTATCCAACGCTTGCGGTCCTGGTGCTGGTGCAGGTGATCTACCGGGCCGGACGATACGGCCTGACCAAGCCAGCCCGCGAGATGCTGTGGACCGTCCTGGGAAGGGAAGAAAAATACAAGGCCAAGCCGTTTCTTGATGCTGCGGTCTACCGCGGCGGCGACCTGGCCAGCGGCTGGATATACACCGGCCTGGCTGCGATAGGCCTTTCGATCGGGGCCATTGCCCTGGTTGCCGCCCCGGTCGCCGGTATTTGGGCAATTGTGGGATTTAAGCTGGGTCAGCGGGAAGCGGCTCTGGCCGAAAATCAAGGAGAAAACGCCTGAAACTGACACGAAGAGAACTGATCAAGCTGGGCGCCGGTGCGAGCGTCACCTCCCTGGCTGGCGCCTGGAGTGGGCTGGCCGCAAGCGAGACTGATGTCATCACGGCAACCATACCTTCAAGCGGGCAGCAAGTACCCTGTGTGGGTCTTGGCACGGTCAAATTCCGGGGTGAGCCTGGTTCAGCTGGATTGGAGCCATTGGCGGAAACCCTGGAGATGTTCCACAGCCTCGGTGGCCGCTTGCTTGACACGTCACCGAACTACGGAAATTCAGAAGCCGTTCTGGGAAGGCAACTCGCAGATCTGAATCTCCGGGACAAGGTTTTCATGGCAACAAAGGTGGATCGCGAAGACCAGGCTGAGGGCATCGAGCGGATGGAAGGCTCGTTCCAGAGGCTTGGTGGCAATATCGACCTGATGCAGGTGCATAACCTGCGCGGTACCGATGTGGAATTGGAAACCCTGCAGGCATGGAAAGAACAGGGCCGTTTCCGCTATATCGGGGTGACGACACACCGGACCAGCCAGCACCAGGAAATGGAACAGTTCATGCGCAAATATCCACTGGATTTTATCCAGGTCAATTACTCCCTGTCAGACCGTGCTTCTGCTCAGCGGGTGCTCCCATTGGCCCGGGACAGGGGAATTGCGGTGCTGGTGAACCGGCCTTTTGGGAACGGCAGACTATTTGGCACCGTAAAGGGCCGTGAATTACCGGACTGGGCAGCAGAAATTGACGCACAAAGCTGGGGGCAGGTATTCCTGAAATACATCATTTCGCATCCGGCGGCGACTATCCCGATTCCAGGCACGACCAAGCCGCATCACGCCAGCGACAACATGGGTGCAATGGTTGGCAGACTGCCAAACGCAGATCTCAGGCTGGAAATGGAAGACTATATGGACGCACTCCTATGATGAACAGAGGGTTTTTATTCAAAGCGATATTTACAGCCGTGATCTGGATTTGGCCACTGACATTGCTGGCGGACTCTTTGGCGGATGAAAAAGAGTTGTTGAGGGCGGCGGCTGTCCAATCCATGATCGAAGAATTGGGCCTGCGCGAAGCAGATGCGCCGATCAGCGAACTGCCGGGCTGGAACAAGCCGCAAAAAGTACTTGCCCGCCTCTTTCGCCCGGAGCAATTGGCCGGATTGCAGGCGATGGCGCCCGGCGTTGAGATCGTCCCGGTCGCCAACGCAGATGAGGCTGTTTCCATGGTTGCAGACGCCCAGGTTTTGATTGGTTATTGCGATGAAAAGATTTTATCTGCAGCGCCATCGCTGCACTGGATTCAGATTTTTTCCGCGGGAGTCGACCGCTGCGTGGCGAATCCCAGCTTGCACCAGGGAAGCAAGTTGTTGACCAATGGCCAACGAATCGGGTCTCCCGCCCTGGCTGAGCACGCCATCGCAATGATGCTGTCGCTGGTTCGAGGGCTCGACGTTTACCATATCAATCAATTGAATGGCGCCTGGCAGCGCACTGTCTCAATGGGCAGCGGTGAGTTCATGGAGCTGGAGGGCCGTACGGTTTTAATTGTCGGCCTCGGGGGTATCGGCACGCAGACTGCCAGACGCGCTCACGGCTTGGGAATGCGCGTTATTGCAACCCGTGGCAGTCGTCGTGAAGGCCCTGATTACGTTGAGTACGTGGGCCTGGCAGATGAAGTTAACGTGCTCGCGGCACAGGCCGACGTGGTCATTAACACCGCACCGCTCACGGACCGGACACGGGGCATGTTCAACGCTGAGTTCTTTGCTGCGATGAAACCGGGCGCCTATTTCATTTCGGTAGGTCGCGGGGCCAGCACCGTGACTGCGGACCTGATTGCGGCGTTGGAGAAGGGTGAAATTGCCGGCGCGGGGCTGGACGTCACTGACCCGGAGCCGCTGCCTCAGGGCCACCCGCTGTGGACTATGCCCAGGGTTATCATCAGCCCTCATAGCGCCGGGCGCTCTGATAAGAGCCGTGATCGAATGTTCCTGCTGGTTCAGGAAAATCTCAGGCGCTATGTCACGGGTGAGCCCATGCTGTCGGTGGTCGATATAGAACGCGGCTACTAGGAGCAGGGAAGCGAGACTCCTTTAAGGCATAAAAATCAGCGCCGGTTGTTCCAGCAGGTCTTTCAAGGCCTGGATCATTGCCGCGGCGTCGTAGCCGTCCACGAAGCGGTGATCGAAGGAAGAGGACAGGTTCATCATTCGCCGCACCACCACCTGCCCGTTGTGAACGACCGGCCGGTCTACAGCTTTGTTTACGCCGATAATGCCGACTTCAGGCTGGTTGATGATGGGCGTGCTGACGATGCCACCCATTTTCCCCAGGCTGGTGATTGTTATGGTTGAGCCAGTGAGTTCTTCGCGCGTGGCCGTATTGTCGCGGGCTGCAGCGGAAACCCGCCGGATCTCGGCGGCGAGATCTTCCAGGCTTCGTGCCTCACTGTGCCTGGCCACGGGGACTTTGAGCCCGTCGTCCGTCTGGGTTGCAATACCCAGGTGTACGGCCTGGTGACGCACGATTACGTTCCGGTCCTTATCATAGTGGGCATTGCACTGGGGGAAGTCGCGCAGCACACGGACCAGGGCGGCTCCAAGAAAAGCCAGTGGCGTCAGCCGGGGTTCACCAGGTGACTTGTGCGAATTGAGGTGCTCGCGGAGTGATTCCAATGCGGTGAGGTCCACCTCTTCCACGTAAGTGAAATGTGGTATATCACTGGCGGATTGCGCCACGCGCTCAGCAATTTTTCGGCGCAAGCCAATTACCTTGATCTCCCTCGTGCCCGTGCCCTCTTGCAGTGTGGGCCGCTTCGCTGATGCAGGCTCGGTGGCCGAACCGCCATGCGCCACGAATGCTTCAAAGTCCTGTTTGAGAATACGCCCGCGTGGCCCGGTTCCTGGAACCTGTACAAGGTCGATTCCGGATGCTCTTGCCTGCGCGCGAATGGAGGGCGAGGTCATGACTTTGCCGCTCTTGACCGGTGTTGCGGTGATTTCTACTGCGGTCTCCTCAGGGGTGGTTTGCAACTCATCCGCAGTCTCCGCCAGGACCGCTGCGGATGTTTCGAACACGATAAGCGCCGCGCCCACGGTGACCATGTCACCTTCGTCGCCGGCGACCGATAGCACTTTGCCGCTAACCGGAGCCGTGAGTTCGACGGCAGCCTTGTCTGTCAGCATGGAGCAGATCGGGTCCTCTTCATTCACCTGGTCTCCCACGCTGACCATCCACTCGGCGATCTCGGCTTCGACCATGCCTTCGCCCAGGTCGGGCAGTTTGAAAGCGAACTCGCTCATGCGATCTCCATCAGCTTGTGGATTCCGTCAACCAGTCTTTTTTGTACCGGAAAATACTGCCATTCAAACGCATGTGGGTAAGGGGTATCCCATCCCGTTACACGGGAAATCGGGGCTTCCAGATGCCAGAAACACTCCTTCTGAATGGTGGCGACGAGTTCAGCGCCGTAACCGCAAAAGCGGGTTGCTTCGTGCGCAACCATTGCCCGGCCGGTTTTGTTGACGGAATCCCGGAGGGTGTCGATATCCAGCGGCATGAGCGTGCGAACGTCAATAATTTCTGCGTTCACACCCGCCTGTTTTGCAGCTGCCTGTGCTACGTGCACGATAGTGCCGTAGGTGATGATGGTCAGGTCGTCACCTTCTTCAACGATCTCGGCTTTGTCCAACGGAACCGTGTAGTAGCCGTCCGGGACTTCACCCTTGGGGTGCGAAGCCCAGGAGGCGGCAGGCTTGTCAGGATCGCCGTCGAAAGGGCCGTTATAAATACGTTTGGGTTCAAAAAATATGATCGGGTCATCTGACTCGATCGCGCTGATCAGCAGCCCTTTGGCGTCGTAAGGATTCGACACCATCACGGTCTTTACGCCGGACAGGTGAGTGAAAATACCTTCCGGGCTCTGTGAATGGGTCTGCCCGCCTCGAATGCCGCCGCCGCAGGGCGTGCGGATGGTTACTGGTGAGAAAAAGTCCCCGGCAGTGCGGTAACGCAGGCGGGAGAGTTCGCTGACGATCTGGTCGAATCCCGGGTAAATATAGTCCGCAAACTGGATTTCCACCACGGGCCTGAGCCCGGCAATTCCCAGGCCTATGGCGGTGCCAATAATGCCGCCTTCGGCTATGGGTGCGTCGATTACCCGGTGTTCCCCATATTTTTCTTGCAAGCCGTCAGTGCAACGGAACACGCCGCCAAAAAAGCCGATATCCTGCCCGTAGGCGACCACGTTGGCGTCCTTTTCCAGCATCACGTCATGAGCTGACCTGATCGCCTGGATCATGCTCATCTGGCTCATGAAGATTCACTCCTCATGCGCAGCAGTTTGTTTTGTTGTTTCTCCAGGTGCTCGGGCATTTCGGCAAAGACGTCTTCAAACATCAGTTTCACGTCGAGAAATGGAGGTTCGGTCATGGTCCCGAATGAAATCGCCTCTTTCCAGGCTGCAATGACGGTGGTCTTCATTTCCTCTTCCAGCGCCGTGTGTTCCGCTTCGGTCCAATGGCCCACCTTTATCATGTGTTGCTTTAATCGCTCAACCGGGTCGCCAAGTGGAAATGCTTTCCACTCATCTTTCGGACGGTAGCGGGAAGGATCGTCGCTGGTTGAATGTGCTCCGCCGCGGTAAGTGACCAGCTCGATCAATGTCGGGCCGCCTCCGCTACGGGCTCTATCGGCCGCCCACTTGGTGACGGCATGCACTGCAAGTAAATCGTTCCCATCAACACGGATGCCCGGAATTCCAAGCCCCAGCCCACGTGCTGCAAATGGCCGCCGTTCTCCTCCGGCGACACCCTGGAAGGTCGAGATGGCCCATTGGTTATTGACTACATTCAGTACGACGGGCGCGTTGTAAACGGCGGCAAAGGTGAGTGCGTAGTGAAAATCAGCTTCTGCTGTGCTGCCGTCGCCGACCCAGGACGTGGAGATGTGGTCCTCACCCTTGATAGCAGAGCCCATTGCCCAGCCCACTGCCTGTGGAAACTGGGTAGCCAGGTTACCGGAAATCGTAAATACATTATTTTTCTTGTCCTGGTAGAAGATCGGCATCTGCCGGCCTTTGCACATGTCGCGGCTGTTCGACAGACACTGGCACATCATGTTGACCAGCCCGGTATCCCGCATGATATAGAGACCCTGATTGCGGTAGGCAGGGAACATCATGTCGTCCGGTTTGAAGGCCAGCCCCTGTCCGATCGACACGGCCTCCTCCCCCAGGGCCTGCATGTAGAAAGTAATTTTCCCCTGGCGCTGCATGCGTTGCATGCGATCATCGTAGGCCCGGGTCAACACCATCAACCCCAGTGCCCGTATTAAAGTCCCTTTGTCCATTTCCGGGTTCCATGGCCCCTGCGCCATGTGATCATCGTCCAGCACCCGTACCAGCTTCAGCGCAAGGTGTTCAATGGTTGATGCTTTTGCATCAATGGGAGGCTTGTCGACTGAACCCGCATCTGACAATTTCAGATAACTGAAATCAGGGGTTTCGCCAGGCCGGGCTGAGGGGTGAGGGATATGGAGTTTGGGGTTCTTGGTCATTTGCTCAGAATAGCTTAAATTTACCGAAAATTGATTGCAAAAAGCATACACCTTTTAATTTTCCGAGAATGTATAATGCAAAATGTTTGGATATATTGGATAAATCATGTCTGAAATAGAGATTGATCGGATTGATAGAGAGATTCTTCGCCTGTTACAGCAAGATGCTGAGCTTTCTGCAGCGGCGATCGGTGAACAGATCGGCTTGTCACAATCACCTTGCTGGCGGCGTATTCAGAGGCTCAGGGAAGAGGGCTTGATCCTGGGTCAGATGATGCGGTTCGATCGCAAGAAACTGGGCTTCGATATTCTGGTTTTCGCCCAGGTTAAGCTGACCGCACATGGGCGCAGTAAAGTGTCGGAATTCGCGGAGATAATCCGCCAGTTTCCAGAGGTACAGGAATGTCACCTGGTGCTCGGAAACATTGATTTCCTGTTGCGAATCGTTGCACGGGACATTGAGGAGTACGAACGGTTCTTTTTTGAAAAACTGTCAGACCTGGCTGAAATCCAGGAAGTTCATTCCAATATTGTATTGTCGGAGATCAAGTACACGACACAATTGCCGATTTAGTATAAATTTACTCGATTATCAAGCGGAGTGAAAACCATGGACGATTACAGTTATCCCTACAAGGATGCTGAATTTATCATCAATGAACTCATCGGCTTCGACGAGATGTGTGAAGAAGGGGGGCTGGATGATGTCAACAGCGAACTGCTGAGCGCCATTCTGGAAGAGGCCGGGAGGCTGGCCAACGAGGTTATCGCACCGCTGAACGTTGTCGGCGACCAACATGGCGTGACCATGGATGAGAAGGGCGTGCGGGAGGCGCCCGGATTCGCTGACGCGTACCGGCAATTCGTTGACAACGGCTGGCCGTCATTACCGTTTGATGAAAAATACGGTGGCCAGGGCATGCCAAAATTATTGGGGACTGCCGCCGAGGAAGTCTGGCAGTCCTCAAATCTTGCTTTTTCGGTTTGCCCATTGCTAACGCACGGGGCTGTAGATGCTCTGGAAAAGCACGGGTCCGAAGAACTGAAGAGTCTTTACCTTCCGAACATGATCAGCGGGGAGTGGACCGGCACGATGAACCTGACTGAGCCCCAGGCAGGCTCTGACCTCGCGGCTATTAATTGCCGGGCGGTATCTGAAGCCGACCACTATCGGGTTACCGGCCAAAAGATATTTATTACCTGGGGTGACCACCAGATGGCAGACAACATTATTCACCTGGTGCTGGCCCGCCTGCCGGACGCACCCGAGGGCGTACATGGTATTTCGCTGTTCCTGGTGCCGAAATTCCTGTTGGACGAGAACGGTCAGCCCGGCGAGCGCAATGACGTCCATTGCGTATCGGTGGAACACAAACTAGGCATTCGTGGCAGCCCCACCTGCGTGATGGCTTTCGGCGACAAGGGCGGGGCCACTGGATACCTGGTTGGTGAACCTCACCGGGGATTGTTGGCCATGTTCACGATGATGAACGCGGCTCGCCAGTCCGTTGGTTTGCAGGGTTTGTCGCTATCCTCACGTTCCTACCAGCAAGCACTGGCATGGGCCAAGGAGCGCCTGCAGGGAACCCGAAGCGACGGCACACGTTTTCCGATCATCGATTATCCCGATGTACGCCGCATGTTGATGTTGATGAAGTCCGGTACCGAAGCAATGCGTGGCCTGGCCTATTTGGCCGCGGCAGAAATTGACAGGAGCAGGCTGGCTTCTGATCCGCAGCAAGCCATTGGACACGAAGCACGGGTGGAGTTATATACACCGATTGTCAAAGGCTGGCTGAGCGAGCTGGCGCAAGAACTCACTTCCTATGGCATTCAGATTCACGGTGGAATGGGCTTCGTCGAAGAAACCGGCAGTGCTCAGCATTACCGCGATGCCAGGATCACGACCATTTACGAAGGCACTACCGGAATCCAGGCCAACGATCTCATCGGCCGGAAAATTTTGGGCGACAACGGTGAAGTGCTGGCCGGGCTGTTGCAGGAAATCCAGGTGACTGCGAAAGATCTCAACGGGGTGGAAGGGCTGTCCGATATCGGCCGGGCATTGCAACAGGGTGCAGATGCCGGGGCTGAAGCCATGCGATGGCTAATCGGTGAGGCCAAAGAAAACCGCGACGTTGCGGGCGCGGTGGGTGTGAACTGCCTGATGTTGCTCGGTTATGTCTGTGGCGGTTGGGTGATGGGGCTCTCAGCTCTGAAGGCAGAGCGGTTGCTTGTCGCTGGCGACGGCGACGAAGCTTTCCTGAAGGCCAAGCAGGTGACCGTCCGGTTTTATTGTGAACACCTGTTGCCGCGTGCCGGCGCCTGCCTGGCATCCGTCAAGGCCGGCCCCGAAAGCATGATGGCGCTGTCTGAAGAGCAGTTTTAGGAAAAAATCAAAAGAGGGCTCTGACCCCCTCTTGTTACAGGCTCGAATAAAGAATCAGCGCAATTGAGATCGGCACAACCCAGCGCAGCAGCCAGAACCACGCCCTGAAGACCGCGGGGTTCTGAATATTCAGTTGTTTCTCGATCGCTTCCGGCTTGATCAGCCAGCCGGTAAATAACGCCAGCAGCAGTCCGTTCAGGGGCATCATGATATTGGCCGTGAGGTAGTCCAGGATCTCGAAGTAGCCGAAATCGGCAAAGTGCTCAAACGATGCAAGGGGCCGCCACTCCTTCCATATGTTGAACGAAAACACCGTCCCCATTCCAAGAAAAAATATCGACACACACACGAACAGTGCTGCATTGCGTCGAGACAGGCGGAAGCGTTCTTCACACCAGGCAATCATCGGCTCAAGGGTTCCAATCACAGAGGTTAGTGCGGCAAAAAACAACAGAATAAAAAACAGTGTTCCGAAAATCAGCCCGCCGGTCATTGAACCAAAAGCGATAGGGAGGCTGACGAAGATCAAACCCGGGCCTTCAGCCGGGTCGAGCCCATTGGCAAATACAATTGGAAAAATCGCCAGCCCCGCGATGAGTGCGACTGCCGTATCTGCTGTCGCGATGATCACTGCCGACTTTGCTATGGAAATCTCCTTTGGCAGGTAAGCCCCAAAGCCCATCATCAGGCCCATCGCGACACCGATTGAGAAGAATGCATGCCCCACGGCCATCAGGATCACTCTCCCGTTTATAGCGGCCAGGTCAAAATCAAACATGAAGTGCAGCGCGCGGGTCATATCACCTTTGAAATAGCCGTAGCCGACCATGACCAGCAGCAGCGCAAACAACACAGGCATCAGTACCCTTACGGTGCTTTCAATCCCTTTTTTCAAACCCCGAACCAGGATGAGTGTGCAGATAAGCATGAAAACGCCATGCCACAGGGTGAGCTGAGCAGGGCTGGCCAACAGTGCATCGAATTGAGCACTGATGGTAGCCGCGTCCTGGCCGTTGAAGTTACCGCCGCCGTTCTTGAAGATATAGATCACCGACCAGCCTGCGATCACGCTGTAATATGTTGCGATCAGGTAGGCGGCAAGCATTCCGAACCAACCAACGATCAACCAGTTCCTGGAGCGTCCCTGGCTCTGAGCCATGTTCGCCATGGCATTCGGCGGGCTCTGTCTGCCCCAGCGTCCAAGAGCGATCTCGGCAATCAGGATTGGCAGAGCAACAAACGCGATGGAAAGCAGGTAAACCAGTACAAATGCGCTGCCACCGTTTTGTCCGGTGATGTAGGGGAATTTCCAGATATTTCCCAGGCCGACCGCAGCGCCGACGGCTGCCAACAGAAAGGTGAACCGGGAAGACCAGGTTTCGTGTTTTTTGTAGATGGTTGCCATGTCAGTGCCTCAGGACGATACCCCGGTATTTGTGCAATTGAATTTCAGGACAGATCTGGACTGGTTCACGCAGCGTTGCCAAAAGCGTGCGCCAGATCATCGGCATCTGGAGCAGACTCTGATAGAAGATCCCAGAGGTATTTTTCGACACTTCGGTCGAAAATCAGGTCGAACACGAATGAATCACCTTTGGCTTGATGGTAATAAACGACTTTAACATTGAAGCGCCGGCCTTCATCACAAACGGTCAGTATTTCTCCGTCACGGTCTCTTCCACCGCGCAGCACGCCAAGAGCAATGTGCCGCTCACTGAGCAATAGGGTGAACTTCTTCACCACTGCTTGCCTTGCGAGCTAGGCTCCGATGTCCTCGTTCCACAGTCCAGAATGAAGTTTAATGAACTCACCCATCATCCCAATACATTCTTCGTCCTGCAGCACGTCGATTTCCACGCCGCGGGAGATGAGTAGCTCCTCTTCTCCGGTAAACGTCCGGTTCTCGCCAATGACGACACGGGGTATGCCATACAGAAGAATCGCGCCGCTGCACATCGCGCAAGGGGAAAGCGTTGTGTACAGGGTGCTTTGCCGGTAGACAGCGCCCGACTGGCGGCCGGCATTTTCCAGCGCATCCATCTCTGCGTGAAGCACGCTGCTGCCTTGCTGTACCCGGCGATTATGCCCGCGGCCCAGTACCCGCCCTTCGTGGGCCAGCACCGAGCCGATGGGGATTCCGCCCTCGGCCAGTCCGAGCCGTGCCTCTTCGATCGCCATTTGCATGAATGAATCCATCGTTTCAGGGTACCACCAGGATTCAATGCAGTGGTACCCTGAATAGGCGTACTGTCGGGAGAATTAATCATGAGCAGCCTGTTGATCAGGAACGGCACCGTGGTCACGGCAACGGACCATTATCGAGCGGATGTACTGATCCGGGACGAGCAAGTAACCGCCATCGCGGCCACGCTGGACGAAAGCGCCGACCGGACTATTGACGCTGAAGGCTGTTACCTGTTTCCCGGTGGGATCGATGCGCACACCCATATGGAATTGCCCTTCATGGGGACTTACGCCAGCGATACTTTTCATTCAGGTACCCTGGCGGGACTCCACGGAGGAACGACCACGATCATTGACTTCGCCATCCAGAGACAAGGCGACAGTCTGGAATCCGCACTCCAGGAATGGCATCGCAAAGCGGACGGGCACGCCGTTGGTGATTACGCTTTCCACTGCGCGGTAACTGATTTCAACGAGGACACGCGCAAAGAAATTCCGCACGTGATCAATGAGCACGGCATTAATTCTTTCAAGACCTTCATGGCCTACAAGGGCGCGCTGATGGTAGATGACCGCCAGATGTTCGAGTTGATGAAGGAGTTGGTTAAGCACGGCGGAATCATTACCACGCACGCTGAAAATGGTGACATGGTCGATCACCTGGTGCAGAAATTCATATCAGAAGGCAAAACACAACCCCGCTACCACGTTTTGTCCCGGCCGCCGATTTGCGAAGCGGAAGCCAGTGGCCGCGCGATCGATTTGGCTTTCCAGGCGGGGTGCCCGCTTTACATCGTGCATATGACTTGCGAGGAATCATTGGACCGGGTAAAGAAGGCCACCAGCCGAAACCAGAAAGTGCATGCGGAAACCTGCGTGCAATACCTGCTGCTCGACGATTCACTGTATTTCCAGGACGGCTTCGAAGGCGCAAAAGTAGTGATGAGCCCACCATTGCGTAAACCAAAGGATCAGGAAGCACTGTGGGCAGCGATCAACCAGAACCTGGTTCAGCACGTCGCCACCGATCACTGCCCATTTTGCATGGATCAGAAGGAAATGGGTGCAGACAATTTTTCGAAGATTCCGAACGGGGCTCCGGGCGTCGAGCACCGCGTCGAATTGATGTACTCTGAGGGGGTTGAGAAAGAGCGCATCTCACTCAACAAGTTCGTGGAAGTGACATCCACCACGGCGGCCAAGATATTCGGTCTGTTTCCACGCAAGGGAACCATAGCGGTGGGTTCGGATGCCGACATCATCATCTTCGACCCTGCTGTGAAACATTCCATTTCCGCCGAGACGCACCACATGAACGTGGATTACTCGGTGTACGAGGGCTGGGAAGTACAGGGCAAATGTCGGCAAACCATTCTGCGGGGAACCGTGGCAATCGATGAGGGCCTGGCGTGTGTTGACGAGGGATTCGGACAGTACCTGGCGCGCCCGCCTTTTAATCCTCGTTACTGAGCAATCAAATAATCATCAAATAAAAAGAGGCTTCAGCATGTCAAGAATTATCAAGGTGGGCATCATTCAGATGGCCAACAAGCTCGATACCGGTGCTTCGGTCGAGGAACATCGGAAGGCGATGATCGAGGCGCACATTCCTTACATCGAGGAGGCCGGCGAGAAAGGCGTTCAGATGTTGTGCTTCCAGGAAATTTTCACTGGACCCTATTTTTGCCCGTCGCAGGACGTCAAGTGGTACGACGCCGCCGAAGCCATTCCGGATGGACCCACCACGCAACTGATGTGTGAGTACGCGAAGAAATACAAGATGGTGATCATCGTGCCGATTTATGAAGAACACATGACCGGCGTCTACTACAACACGGCGGCGGTGATCGACGCGGATGGCACTTACCTGGGCAAGTACCGGAAAATGCACATTCCACAGGTCGCTGGTTTCTGGGAAAAGTATTTTTTCAAGCCAGGTAACCTGGGCTACCCGGTATTCGAGACGGCTTACGGAAAGGTAGGGGTGTACCTCTGCTATGACCGCCATTTTCCGGACGGTGCGCGCTGCCTGGGCTTGAATGGAGCAGAGATCGTTTTCAATCCCTCAGCCACGGTGGCTGGCTTGTCGCAGCATCTCTGGGAACTGGAGCAGCCGGCGCATGCGGCGGCCAACGGCTATTTTGTGGCCGCCATCAACCGGGTAGGAACCGAGGAGCCATGGAACATCGGCAAGTTTTACGGCTCTTCATACTTCGCCGATCCGCGGGGCCAGATTGTCGCCCAGGCCAGTGAAGACGAGGATGAAATGATTATCGCGGAACTGGATCTGGAGCTGGTTCGGGAGGTCAGGAACACCTGGCAGTTTTTCCGCGACCGGCGGCCTGAAACCTATGGCCAGTTAACGGAACTCTGATCGTTTCTCTGATGACTGATAAGAGTTCGGGAACACTGCTGTCAACGGGCACCGATGCGGGACTGAGTAACGCGGATATAGCACCGGTTCCGCAGTCGGCACGCGACTGGAAAGCCATTTCCTTCTTCGCATTATGGGTCGGAATGGCGGTCAACATACCAACCTACATGATCGCGGCATCCCTGGTCGATGGTGGGATGAGTTGGCAGCAGGCCATGATGACGGTGCTCCTTGGTAATCTGATCGTGTTGGTGCCAATGGCCCTGTCCGGGCATGCGGGAACAAAATACGGTATTCCGTTTCCGGTATTTGCCCGGGCCTCGTTTGGTATCAACGGAGCCCATATACCTTCCTTTCTGCGCGCCATTGTGGCCTGCGGTTGGTTTGGCATTCAAACCTGGATCGGTGGCGCCGCCATCTATACGATCGTGTTGATTGTGTTTCCCGGGGTTGCTGAAACACCCGCCCTGATGCCGGAATGGATCGGCGTTCACTGGGCGCAATTCGCCTGTTTCATGGTGTTCTGGGCCATGAACATTGCCCTGATCTGGCGAGGGATCAACTCCATCCGGGTGCTCGAACACCTGGCGGCCCCGTTTCTGTTGCTCTGCGGATTAGCCCTGTTGGCCTGGGCCTATGTGCAGGCGGATGGATTCGGGCCCATGTTGAAAACCGAATCAAAATTGAGCGGCGACGCGTTTTGGGGGCTGTTTTTTCCCAGCCTGACTGCCATGGTTGGCTTCTGGGCAACCCTGACTCTGAACATTTCAGACTTCACCCGCTATGCCAGTGATCAACGTGCCCAGGTAGTGGGCCAGCTTTCCGGCCTGCCGACCACAATGACGCTGTTCGCCTTCATTGGTGTTGCGGTGACTTCAGCCACCATCGTGATCTTTGGTGAAGCCATTTGGGATCCGGTCGTCCTGGTCCGCCGCTTCGATTCCCCGGTGCTGGTGTTCTTTTGCATGATAGCCGTGGTAATCGCGACAATTTCAACCAACGCGGCGGCAAACGTGGTGGGACCGGCCAATAGCTTTTCCAATATGTGGCCAGCGAAAATCAATTTTAAGAGGGGTGGCTACATCACCGGTGTAATCGGAATAGTGATGATGCCCTGGAAGTTGCTGGCCGACCCCAGTGGCTACATCTTCACCTGGCTTATTGGTTACTCTGCTTTGCTGGGGCCGGTTATCGGAATCATCCTGGTGGATTACTTCCTGATCCGTCGAACGGTGCTTAATGTAGACGACCTGTACCGCCGCAATGGCCAGTACGCAGGTTTTAACAATCGAGCACTGCTTGCGTTGCTACTGGGTGTGTTGCCCAATGTGCCCGGTTTCCTGGTTCAGACGGGCGTTATGCAGGGTGAAGGGCTGATTGTGAATTTGTATAATTATGCCTGGTTCACCGGGCTGGCGATTTCAGGACTGGCTTATTGGACCCTTATGAGGGGCCGTGTCCCGGCCGCAACGAAATTATGAGCGCAGGAAACGACACCAGGGCAGGGCGCCTTGATGAAAAACAGATTGCAGTCAATTATTCGGACCTGCATCCGCCGCTAACACCGAACCAGGCAGCGGTCGAAGCGGCCAGGTGCCTGTTCTGCCACGATGCGCCTTGCACGGAGGCCTGTCCGACCGGAATCGATATTCCTGGATTCATCCGAAAGATTTCAACCGGCAATACCCGGGGTGCGGCGGTAACGATTCTCAGCGAGAACATCATGGGCGGCACTTGTGCCACCGTCTGCCCGGTAGAAGAGCTCTGTGAGCAGGTTTGCGTGAAGAAAACTTCTGAAGAGCAACCTGTGCGGATTGGGCTGCTACAGCGGTTTGCCACCGACCACCTGTTCGGGCAGGGCGAACAGCCATTTCAGCGTAAATCCGATTCCGGGAAACATGTCGCCGTGGTGGGAGCGGGCCCGGCGGGCCTGTCCTGCGCTCACCGCCTGGCAATGCATGGACACCGGATTACTGTATTTGAAGCGCGCAGTAAGGCTGGTGGACTCAACGAATATGGTCTCGCGGCCTACAAAATGCTCAATCAGAGGGCTGCCAAGGAAGTTAAGTTTATTCTAGATATAGGTGGTATTACTCTGAAATATAATAAAAAAATAGGATCTGAGATTAAACTTTTTCAACTCCAGAAAGATTACGACGCGGTGTTCCTCGGCTTGGGACACAACGATGTGAATTGTCTTGGCCTGGACAACGATGCTGTTGAAGGTGTGCACAATGCCATTGATTACATTTCCCGCATTCGCCAGGAAAACCTGGTCAATCTTCCGGTCGGGCGCCGAGTGGTCGTCATAGGAGGTGGCAATACTGCCATCGATATCGCGGTGCAAATCAAAAAACTGGGCGCTGAGTTTGTCACCATGGCATACCGGCGTGGATTCGATGATATGGGGGCTACCGATCATGAGCAGGAAATTGCGCAAACCAACGGGGTGCTGATCAAAACGTGGGCCAGTCCGCACCGTTTGCTGACCGATGGGCCGGCCGTGAGCGGCGTAAGCTTCGAATACACAGAAAAAAATTCTGCAGGACGCCTCGCGGGAACCGGCAATTACTTTACACTCGAGGCCGACCAGGTTTTTAAAGCAATTGGCCAGAAGTTCAATGAGCAATTATTTCAATCTACGGGCCTGCCGGAAACTCAGAGCGACCGGTTATGTGTGGATGAGGAACGACGGACCAGCGTACCGGGGGTGTGGGCCGGGGGAGATTGCGTAGCAGGACAGGACCTGACAGTAGTGGCCGTGCAGGATGGCAAACTGGCTGCGGAGAGTATCAACCGGGCGCTTTCGATAAGCGGGTCAGGCAACTGAGGCGGCAATACCATGGCTGATTTAACTTGTAACATTGCTGGGGTCTGCTCCCCCAATCCATTCTGGCTTGCTTCCGCGCCACCGACGGACAAGCAATACAACGTCGAGCGTGCCTTCGAGGCGGGTTGGGGCGGTGTGGTCTGGAAAACGCTGGGAGAACCCGGCCCGCCCATCGTCAATGTGTGTTCCCGCTACGGATCCATCGACTACAACGGGCAACGCATGATCGGCCTGAATAACATCGAGTTGATTACGGACAGGCCACTGGAGATCAACCTGGAAGAGATCACGGCGGTGAAAAAAGCCTGGCCGGACAGGGCGATGGTCGTTTCGCTGATGGTGCCCTGCAACGAGAAAGCCTGGCGGGATATCATGATGCGGGTGGAGCAGACCGGCTGTGACGGGGTGGAACTCAATTTCGGTTGCCCCCATGGGATGAGTGAGCGGGGCATGGGTTCAGCGGTCGGGCAGGTTCCCGAGTACATCCGGGATGTGACCGGGTGGTGCAAACAGAGTTCGGGCCTGCCCGTGTTCGTCAAACTGACGCCCAATATCACCGACATCAGATTTCCAGCCCGTGCCGCGCGGGAAGGTGGGGCGGATGCGGTGTCTCTCATCAACACCATCAACTCAATCACCGCGATTGACCTGGATTCCTTTTCACCGGAGCCGTCGGTAGGCGGGAAAGGGCGCCCATGGCGGATACTGCGGCCCCGCGGTCAAGCCCATTGCCCTGAGTATGATTGCTGAAATCGCCCGCGATACCGAGACCCTGGGCCTGCCGATCTCAGGCATTGGCGGAATTGGCACCTGGCGCGATGCGGCCGAGTTTATTGCGCTGGGTTGCGGCAGTGTTCAGGTATGCACCGCGGCCATGCGTTTCGGTTTCCGGATCATCGACGACATGGTCGATGGACTGAACAACTGGATGGATAGCAAGGATTACCGAACGCTGGAGGATTTCCGCGGAAAGGCCGTGGAAAACGTGACCAACTGGAATCAGTTGGATCTCAACTATAAGACTCTGGCCGTTATCGAACAGGACAAGTGTATCGAGTGTGGGCTTTGCCACATTGTTTGCGAGGACGCAGCGCACCAGGCGATCGCGCAGCACAAAGACGAGAGCGGTAAGCGCACTTATACCGTAATTGATGACGAATGCGTGGGCTGTAATCTCTGCGCGCTGGTCTGTCCGGTGCCCGATTGTATAACCATGCAAGTCCAGGATACCGGTCTTCCTTACCTCAAGTGGGGTGAACATCCGAACAACGTGAATTGACGAATGAGCATTTATCACCCCCATCAACTATATTATGTGAGTGCAGGTCATTAACGTACCTGCCAAGGAGATAGGTAAATTGTGGACATGACAACTCAGAGTTTGAATAGTAAAAATGTTTGGCGGCAGGCGGTCTTATTTCTGAGCGGACTCGCATTGCTCATGGTGTTCACCCAAATCAGGGCGGAGGAGTCTCAAGCAACTCCACAGATCCCAATCTGGATTCAGGATCCGTACACGAGTGATTCAGTCCTTGCTTACGTAAAGGAGCCCGACTACTCCCTGTGGAATGCGGCGCGGATCACGGACTACGAAGACAGCCTGAAAGTTGATACCCAGCCACCACTGGGTATTCTGACGATCAGAAAATTGAATATCCAGGTTCCGATTTACAACGGTACGGACGAATTCATACTGGATCGCGGAGCCGGGCGCATCAAGGGGATGGCCAGAATGGACGAGGACGGCAACCTGGGGATCTCCGGCCATCGCGATGGTTTTTTCAGAAGCCTCAAAGACATCGAGATGGGCGATGACATCCTGATACAAACGACCCGTGGAGTAGAAAAATACGCGGTATCTTCAATAACGATCATTCCGAAAGAGGATATTTCAGTATTGGAGCCAACCACAGAAAAAACACTGACCCTGATAACCTGCTATCCATTTTACTATGTTGGACATGCACCGAAACGTTATATCGTGAGGGCAACGCCGAATCCTACTGTGCTTGAGTGAAAGCAAATCATCACGAGAAGGAGGTGAGGCGGCGATGAAGATGGAGCAGGTCAGCACCAGCTGTTTCGCGGTGCTTAACGAAAAGAATCGAGTTTGTGATGCTAACTCCGGGCTTATCAACCTCGGCGGCGGTATGGTCATCGACACCCAATCAGATCTCCCTCATGCCCGCCAGATGATCGAAATGTTTGGCAAGGTCTGGCCAGCGATGCCCAGGCGGGTTGTCAACACCCACGAGGACTCCGATCACGTTTTTGGTAATCAACTTTTCCAGGGCGCCGAAATTATTGGCCATCGTAGTTTGCCTGAGCGGATGAAAAACGTCGCTGAACCGGAGGCCTTCCAGAATATGATGCAGGCGGCAAGCGGTGCGGTTAAAGGCTTCCTATTGAAGTTGTTCCACCCGGGCCTTTTTGCAGCGGCCAGGCAGCTGGCAGAAGACTATGACTTTGCTGGAGTCGAGCTTGTTCCACCCACAACGCTGTTCGATGACCGTCTGAATATCATTCTCGATGACGCAGAAGTACAAATTCTCCATGTTGGGCCCTGCCATCAAGTCGGTGACGCAATCGTCTGGATGCCTGAAGAACGTGTTTTGTTCGCGGGTGACGTGCTTTTCCGGCTGTGTACGCCGATGGGCTGGGTCGGCACTTACGAAAAGTGGTTTGAGACACTCGACATGATCATAGATGAGCTCAAACCTGCTGTTATCGTTCCAGGACACGGACCTTTGTGCGGCGTGGAAGGGGCGATAGAAATGAAGGCATACCTGCAATACGTCCGCAACGAGTCGCGCGATTTTTTCGACAAAGGCCTTGAGGCCGGCAAAGCCGCGCGTAAAATTGACCTTGGACCTTACGCGGATTGGCTTTGCCCCGAGCGTATCTATCTCAACGTCGAACGGGCTTATCGCGAGTTTCGTAACGAGCCATTTGATCAGCCATGGGATCAGGCGAAAACCTTTGACGAAATATACCGTGTTGCCCTTGCGCGGGGCCTGGTGCCGACTTTCTGATAAACACATTAACTGGGAAATACGCTCATGAAATACCCCGTGATAAAGGCCGACGAATCTGGCGAAACGATGTTCGGTATTCGGGACATCCCGGACGAAGAAACTGCATTTGGCCCACCGCCAAATCCGACGGGCCTGAAAACTGATTTTGGGGCCGTCGACAGCATGTTTTCGTTTTCTGTGCCCGCCGGACTCCACGTGCCTGCCCACAATGCACCCCAACCCTACATCTGTATCGTGTTGTCAGGTGAGGCCGAAATATCGACCAGTGACGGCGACAAGCGCATATTCGGACCAGGAGACGTGCTGTTCTGCGACGACCTGACAGGCAAAGGGCACGTGACGAGCGCAATAACGGATTTTGTTGCTGTATTTATAAACCGCCTGAATGATACGGCTGGGCGGTTCGGTCAGCGTTGAATTTCGTAGCCTCCCTTACCCGTGGTCTCAAGGGCCTTAGTCATTCATCTGCGCGTGTTTTGGCGGAGTGAAATTGAAAGGGACGGGCTTGAGCATGTCAGGATGCTGGCCGTTTTTCCTCAGAAATGCTTCGAACAGCGGATCAGACTCAATTTTGCGATAAAAACCGCCGCGCATGATTAGGCCAATCTCTCCCGCACCCAGTTCATCCAAAGTTTTCTGCAGGTATTCAATCGCCAACCCTGTCTCACCCATCCAGGCGTAAATTCGAGCTATGGCTTCAGGGCTTGGCACAGGGGCATACAGAATGGCGTCAAAAGCCTTTTCAAATTCATCCTGTCGACCCAGATCGTGCAGGGCAAATATTCTTCCGAAGTCACCCATATCAGATTCCTCGAGCGCAAACGCCTGCAGCGCCTCCTGTGGCCTCCCGGCCATCAGCAGCACAGAACCCAGCGACCAGTAAATGAGGCCTCGATTCGGATTCCATTCGACCGCTTCCTGCAGCACCTCAACGGCCCTTTCGTATTCTCCGGTCGCGCGATACGCCCAGGAAAGGTGCTGCAGGCACATGACGCAGAGGGGGTCCTGCTGCACAAGATATTCGGCCGTGACGACGGCATCCTGAAGGTTTCCCTGGGCCAGTAGAAAACTGATAACACCGCGCAGAATGCCTGCATTATGAGGATCAATTGCCAGCGCCCGCTCGTAAAATCTAGCGGCCGTCACAGGATCCAGTTCAGCGTTCGCGATATACGCACGCCACCCGTACACCGTCGGATGACCCGGGGCGGCAAGCTCCATCTGATTGACAATAGAGCGGATCCGACGTTGTAGTTCCGCATCGGACAACTCGCCTTGTGGCCAGTTTAAATACACCCGCCCAAGTTCGCTCAGCGCGGGCACATAGTTTGGTTCGATGGCAAGGGATTGTTTCAGTAATTTCTCAGCGATGTGATCGGGATCCGCCTGAAAGCTGTGACTGATATGGCGGCCGCGTAAAAACAGGTTATAGGCTTCAGGATCAATTGGATCTGATTTTGGTGTCTCACCCAGAATGGTAAGCTGCAACTGAGCCACCACCTGGGCCGAAATCTCGTCCTGTATTGCGAAGATGTCGGTTGCTTCCCGATCATAGGTTTCGGACCATACATTGGTATTTGTGCGTGCATCAATTAGCTGGACGGACACCCGGATGATATTTCCCGCTTTTCTGACCGAACCTTCAAGGATATGAGCAACATTCAGGTACTCCGCTATTTCTGAGATGTCCATATCCCGGTCCTTGAATGCAAACGCTGAAGACCGGGAAATCACCCGAAGATCCGGAACTCTGGCCAGCAGGTTCAACAATTCCTCGGTAATACCGTCTGAAAAATATTCCTGTTCCGGGTCGGAGCTCATGTTGACAAAAGGCAATACTGCAATAGATTGCTCGCCATACGACTCCACCAGCGCTTCGGTATGGCCTTCCTGGCGCGCTGTCTCGATTTCCAACTGGTCTCTTGCCGGGTCCAGTACGAACTTGTCAAAAGCAAAGAAAGACAAACCCATTGCCAGCACCAAAATGATCCAACGGTCCAGCTTTTTACCAGCCTGGGGAGAGTAAGGCTCATTTCGATCAAGATCCCTTTCTTTCTTCAAACCCTCAGGAGTCAATTCAAAAATCCAGGGCAGAATCAAGGCCGGAACCAGGCCGATGGCAAGGACGATGACAACTATCCGGACAGCAATGTTGCCAAAACCGAATGCGGGAAAGACGGTTTCTACTACCTGGATGATCAACCAGGCCACGACGACATAGGCAATTGCTACGCGAATAACATGACGGCGTTTAAGTTCGTTGAATAAGGACAAAGACTGACATCCGATTGGCCGCTACTGACAGTAAGACTAGCTGCTTGCCTCGTCAGTGCCAACAATTGCGTTACATACCTCCGCATATTTACCCGTCAGCCTTCGCCTGATTTTGGACTATGAACTTGTGGCCTCGATTCATGCCTGGCGACTCTCAGTTGCTGCGGTCCGGGTAAGCATCACCCCCACGTACTATAATTTCTTTTTCACGATGCACCAGAATGAGGAAAAGCAATGAAATTTGTGATCAGCTGTCTCTTGATTTCGTTATTCACATGGTTCGGGATCAGCCAGTCTGGCTATGCCGCCGAATCGTCAGAATCACAGCCCAAAGAAACAATCGCACTAATCGGGACCGGAGACTTCGGTAACTCGTTTGGGCCTCGACTTGCGGCATTGGGATACCCGGTTGTATACGGTTCTCGCAACCCCGAAAGTGACAAGGTCAAAGCACTTCTTAAAAAGACCGGACACGGGTCCACCGCAACGACGCAGAAAGAAGCTGCACAACAAGGAGACATTGTTATGTTGCTTTTGCCGTGGCCCGCTATGGAAACAATTACGCAAAACCTGGGAGATATGAGCGGCAAGGTTATGATCGACGTTTCCTGGCCTCCAGTGAAACTTACCGATGATGGCTACTATGTCGTTACGATCGATACTTCCAGCGCAGAGATGATTCAGGATTGGAATCCTGGCGCCATGGTCGTCAAGGCGTTTGGAACGTTGGGTTCAAATATTATCGATGACCCATTGATGGCAGGCGGACTGGTCACAGTCCCGATAGCGTCAGATCATGCGATCGCAAAGGAGAAAACTGCCGCAATGGTGATCGCACTGGGTCTGGACCCGGTCGATGCGGGTCCTCTCCACATGGCTCGAAACATAGAGGCCATGATGTTGCTCTACTATATTCCGCATGTGCAAGGTAGAGAGATGGGATGGGAATTTTACTTTCGCAGAATTAATTACTGGAAATGCAATAAATATGCTCCCGAAGGCGGTGAGGAAGAGTGGGGATCGGCTGTAAATGCCAGCGATATAGCCGACCTGCCCGACATTCATGGGCCGCCCGAGCCATGCTCCTGAGCGGAAGTCCGCTCCAGGCCGTTAGCCGAAGTAAATAGATCACCAGCGCAAATCATATTGTTGGCATTAACCTGGCAAACAGCTACTCTGAATCAGAATTGTAGATACGAGAAGCCAGCACTTTGACTTTCTTCAATGAACTCAAGCGCCGCAATGTCCTCCGGGTCGGGGCGGCCTACATCGTGGCGGCGTGGCTGATCGTTCAGGTAGTTGAAACTCTTTTCCCGATCTATGGCTTGTCCGATGCAGCGATTCGTTTGGTGGTCGCCTTTGTTGCCATCGGACTATTGCCGGTGGTGGTCCTCGCGTGGGCCTTCGAGCTAACGCCTGAAGGCTTGAAAAAAGATAAGGATGTAGATCGTAGCCAGTCGATCAGCTTGCAGACCGGCAAGAATCTGGACCGCACCGTCATGGTAGTGCTGGCGCTGGCGCTGGGCTATTTCGGCTTTGACAAGTTTGTGCTGTCGCCCGAGCGACAGGCGGCAGAATTGGTGACGGCCACTGAAATTGCACACCGGGAAGGGCGAACAGAAGCCCTGGTTGAATCCTATGGCGATAAGTCCATCGCCGTGTTGCCGTTTGTCACCATGAGTCCGGACCCGGACCAGGCGTTTTTCGCCGACGGGATTGCCGAAGAGCTGCTCAATCTTCTCGCCAAGATTCCGGAATTGCGCGTCACCTCGCGCTCGTCTTCGTTTATGTTCCGGGGCGACGCACTGGATCTCCCCAAGGTTGCTGCAAAGCTCAATGTCGCACACCTGCTGGAAGGTTCAGTGCGCAAGGCCGGCAACCAGGTTCGCATCACGGTGCAGCTGATCGATGCCAAATCCGACACCCACCTTTGGTCGGAAACTTACGATCGGCCACTGGACGATATTTTCGCCATCCAGGACGAAGTAGCGGAGCACGTTGTTGAGCAACTTCGATTGACCTTGTTGGGCGAACTACCGAAGGCACAGCCGTTGAATCTGGATGCCTATGCTCTCGTCCTCGAGGCGCGGCAAATCATCCTGCTGCAGCGCAAGGACGAATTTTCGAAGGCAGAGGAATTACTGAAAGAGGCGCTGCGGATCGACCCGGGCTATATCGATGCCCTTGTCCAGCTTCAATCAGTGTACTGGCATCAACGTCGGGATGAGTGGCCCGAGCGGCAGGATGAGTTGACCCGCTTGATCGAAGAAATTCGATCAAAGACGCTTAAGCTCGATCCTGACAATGCCGAACTCAAAGCTAATATGGCCTGGGATATGCATACCCGCGAGAATGACTTGCCCGGAGCTGCCAGGCTGTATGAGCAAGCCGCAGAGGCCGAACCATCGAATTTGTATGTTTTGATCGGCTCGGGGAATCTTGCCCTGGAAATTGGAAGAATGGACCTGGCGATTCCCATTTTTGAATATCTGCTCAAACGCGATCCCATGATACTTTGGAATTACGACAACCTTGCAAGGGCCTACTTCAAATTAGGGCGATACGAAGAAGCAATACACCTATACAGCTTGCATTCGAATCTGAGCGAACAGGCGGGGACAAAGGTGTGGCAATCAGGGATGCTACTGCTGCTGATGGGTGACCCGGCCGGAGCAAACAAGGTATTCATGCAGGTTGATGATGAATACGATCGAGTATGGTGCATGTCGATGGCCCTTTACGACCTGGACCGCAAAGATGAATCGGCAGAAGCATTTCAACGTTTGCGGGAAATGGAAGATGAATTTCTGGCAATGTACAAGGAGGTTCTGGGCGAAACCACAACTGCGGTAGATCCTCTGGGATTTGCCATCGCGCATGCATGGACGGGTAAGCCTGACGAGGCTTTCCGTTACCTGAGACTTCAGGCAGAGAGGGAAGATGGTCTCAAGGGACACGTTATTAACGGCCCATATTTCAAGAGATTGCATAATGATCCCCGCTGGCTGCCCTTTCTAAGGGAATTCGGTTTAACACCGGAACAACTGGCGGAGATCGAATTTAACCCAAGGCTTCCAAGTGATCTGACAGCAGGAAATTATGATGGCAGATAGGTTGCGTCGCCCCGTTGCAACTGCAAGACTGGGGTTGTTGATTTTGTGAGGTTTCCTCTTATTGCCATGGTAGTGAGACTGAAGTCACGATTCCGAATATACAAGGCGTACGGATGACGAAGAGTCTGATATTTCTCGCGACGTTGTTGCCCTTCATTTTACTTCCCTTATCCGTGCATGCTCAGCTGTCGGGGGCCAATACGAAAGGCGACTATGGTTTGCTCGCAGGGACCCAGGCGCCGCCGGGCTTCTATGTTATTCCACTATTTTATGATTACACAGCGGATACCTTGCGTAATCAGAATGGAGACAGTCTCGCTCCAATAAAGCTCGGCGGAAATGTCAATATCCGGGCGGCGGTTCTCGGGTTGATGTGGGTGCCCGAAAAAAAGATCCTCGGCGGTACTTACAGTTTTACCATCTGGCCGGGCGTCACCAATAACGCGAACGAGTTCCCGCCAGCTGAGGTGGATGAGCAGACCAGCACAGGGTTTTCTGACCTCTACATTCAGCCCTTCACGCTCGGCTGGAGCATGGATCAGGCAGATTTTATCGCCGGCCTGGGTTTATTTGCGCCAACAGGTAATTACGAAGCCGGCGGTGACAATAACCGCGGACTTGGAATGTGGAGCTACGAGCTGTTCGCTGGCTCGACGGTATATTTCGACGAGGCCAAGACCTGGAGCTTCGCCACCATCGCAGCTTTTGAAACACACAGCAAGAAGGAAGGAACAGACATTCGCGTTGGCAATTTGCTTACGCTGGAAGGTGGGCTCGGCAAGTCCTTCAAGAATGGTGCAGTCACCGTCGGGATCGCCTATTACGCGCAATGGAAGCTCACTAACGACAATTTCGGGCTGAATTTCAATCTGCCCGGAGGCTCCTTACTCGGCAGAAATCGGGTGTACGCTTTTGGGCCCGAAGTCTCGTTCCCACTGGCAAGCAAAAAAAGGCTTTATGGCTTTCTGGATTTGCGTTACCTGTGGGAGACGGGTGCCCGCACAACGCTGGAGGGCAAAACCTTTGTCGCAACATTTACGTTCCCGGTGCCCAGTATCGCGCTGCAATGAAAATTTTTTCTACCTTACTTTTATAACATCCCGGCAGGCTAATAAATTAAATGTAGAGTATGGGTGGCTTTGATAGTTATTAATTTATCAAGACATGGGAGAACTGATATGTTTGTAAAAGTTTTTATGTTTGCCATTTGCATGCTCGCCACATCATTCACCTGGGCAGCAGGGGGTGAAGTTAAGTCACCAACCGGAGTGGCGCCGGATCGATACGTGTACTACCCGGGTACCGAGGAACTCGTTAAAGACGAGATTCGTTTGATCGCTTGCGGAACCGGACTACCGGCTGCAAGGCGCGATCAGGCAGCTACCTGCTGGCTGGCAGAGGTTGGAAACGGGGACAAGTTCCTGTTTGACGTGGGCACCGGATCAATGGCAAATGTGGCGGCCCTGATGATTCCCTATGATTTTCTCGACAAGGTCTTCCTGACCCACCTGCATACCGACCACTGGGGCGACTTTGCAACACTGTGGGCAGGTGGCTGGACTGCCGGAAGAACCAAGCCGCTGCGCGTGTGGGGGCCTACCGGTCAGACGCCGGACATGGGTACGGCCTATGCTATTGAACACTTTCTCAAAGCCTTTAACTGGGACGCCAAGACCAGGGACTTTGTGCTCAGCGCAAAGCCGGGTCAGATTTCAGTAAAAGAATTCGATTACAAGGCCGTCAATGCCGTGGTTTACCAGGAAAACGATGTGACCATCAGTTCAATACCTGCGATTCACGCGGGTGATGGCCCGGTCAGTTTCATTCTTGAATATGCCGGGCTAAAAGTTGTGATTGGTGGAGACACGTTCCCGAACAGGTGGTACATCGAACACGCAACCGGTGCGGATGTGGCCATTCATGAAACGTTCCTGACGCCAACGGATCTGGTTAAGTTTTATGGCCAGTCTCCGGCACAGGCCATCGGGGTCGGAACTCAAATTCATACTTCACCACCAGCCTTCGGCAAGGTGATGAGCACCATTAAGCCACGCCTCGCCATTGGCTATCACTTCTTCAACGAACAGAGTACCCACGACCATATTCTGCAGGGTGTCAGGTCGACCTACTCAGGCCCATTGTCCCTGGCAGTCGATGACATGGTCTGGAATATCACCAAAGACCGTATTGTTGAGCGCATGATCGTGTCACCAGATCAGGCGTGGGGCGTTAATGGCCCGAACAAACCCCCGGCGCCACCGGCACCGGGCACCGTACCCGATCCGATCAGCGACTTTATCAAGGCCGGCCGTTGGCAGCCCGCGGAAGAGGCACAGGCCCCGATGGTTAATGAGTTCAAGAAGGATAATAAATTGCAGTAAGACCGGCGTGTAGCAGCCTGGCTACAGTAAGGCCATTGGCCCCACACCACGCAATTACTTCAGCCTCGAAGGAGAACTTCGGCGCCATTTGGGCCGGCGACCACCCCAGCATCGCCGGCAAGAGTCGCAACGCAAATTGGCCGAAAACCAAACCAGCTCCGGCTTTGCGAGACGCAGAACCACATAGTACACTCCATGGCGTGAAGAGGAGTTACAAAATTATGAAATTGACCGCACTGGTATTGGCTATCGGCGCTTGCATTTTTATCTCTAATACTACACTTGCTCAGGATATTCCTCGACTAACCGACGAGCAAATTAAGAATCTAAAGAGCATTGATTATTCCCCATACCCGCAGCAGAAATTTCCGAACAAAGTCTATTTTGGTGAGACGCACCTGCACACATCGTTCTCGACTGACGCGGGCATGGTCGGTAATACACTGGGGCCAGAAGATGCATTTAAAATCGCACGCGGTGAACCGTTCGTATCAAGCATGGGCGTACCCGGTCAACTCTCACGCCCTTTTGACTTCGTCGTTATAACTGATCACTCAGAAAACCTTGGCCTTGCGCCAGCGATTGCGAAATCTGACCCACTTCTTATGGCCTCGTCGTGGGGCAAGGAGATACACGATTTGGTCAAGGCAGGAAAGCCCATGGAAGCATTCGATATGTTTGTTGCCCAGATCATGAAGGGAGAAAACGCACTCGAAGGTGACGATATGCTTCGTACCTATTGGTACATGGAAACCGCGGCAGCAGAAAAATATAATGAGCCAGGCTTGTTCACGGCACTCATCGGTTACGAGTGGAGCTCTGCTCCTGGCGGCGCCAATTTACATCGCAACATAATATTTCGTGATGACAAAGACATGGCCGATACCATACTCCCGTTCTCATCATATGACTCAGTTGACCCCGAGGATTTGTGGGAGTTTTTAGATGCCTATGAAAAAAATACTGGCGGCAAAGTGCTGGCAATTGCGCATAACGGAAATTTGTCCGATGGCCTGATGTTTGACGATGTCACCTTGACGACGAAGAAACCTCTTGATCGTGGCTACGCCGAACGCCGTATGCGTTGGGAGCCGATCTATGAAGTTACACAGATAAAGGGCGACGGCGAAACTCTACCGGCTCTGTCACCCAATGACGAGTTTGCAGACTACTACACTTGGGAGCCTGCATCCTTTTCGGCCCTGACTACAACGCCCGAGATGTTGCCTAAAGAGTATGCCCGCGAAGCACTGAAACGGGGGCTTGCCTATGAAGAGAACATCGGTGCCAATCCGTTCAAGTTTGGCATGATTGGGTCGACCGATGCTCACACTTCAATACCCGCCACGGAGGAGGACAGCTTTTTCGGAAAAATTAGCCCGGCCGAACCTTCAGGTGACCCACTACGTTATGAGGAAATCGTAAACGGTCGACTTAACCCAGACCCTGAGGTTAAAACCCGATTGTACGAGTCCATGGCGGGTGGATTGACCGCTATTTGGGCACGCGAAAACACGCGCGAAGCTCTGTGGGACGCGATGAAACGCAAGGAAGTTTTCGCAACCACCGGCACACGTTTGCGGGTGAGAGTATTCGGCGGTTGGGATCTGGTCAAGTCCGATCTTGCGCGCTCTGATTTCGCCGAGCATGGGTATGATCACGGTGTTCCGATGGGTGGTGATCTGACAAAAGCCCCGGATGGCAAGGCGCCGACAATGCTGATCCGTGTTCTGCGCGACCCTGATGGTGCCAACCTCGACCGGGTACAGATTATCAAGGGTTGGTTGGATAGAGACGGCAAGACGCATGAGCGAATTTATGACGTAGCTTGCGCCGGTGGTCGCGAAATCAAAAACCGGCGCTGCGAGAGACCGGTCGGCAACACCGTCAATATTGCGCAAGCGAGCTACACCAATTCAATTGGCGAGCCTTTCCTGAGCACCGCCTGGACAGACCCCGATTTTGATGCGAAACAGCGTGCTTTTTATTATGTCCGCGTGCTCGAAATTCCGACCCCGACCTGGCTTGCGTTTGATGCCAAATATTTCAAAGTCGACTTGCCGGATGACGCTTTGATGGAGGGGCAGGAACGCGCCTACACCTCACCGATCTGGTACACGCCTTGAGAAATATGTAGTTCATTAGCGAAAAACCCGGCTTTATGTCGGGTGTTTCTTAATCGAATTATTTATGTAAATACGGTTCCTGGCTATCTCACTGGTCCTGATGGGTTCGACAGCTTCGCCCGCTTGGGGTGTGTCATCGGAGCAATTGGCCGATGCCTTGCGCGATTACGAAGTCTTTTCAATTGAAAGCGACCCGGTCCGGGCGGGTCAGCGCAATGATCCCGATGCGCTCAGGAAGTGGCCGGACAACTCTCCAAAAGCAGTGTCCGACAGGAACGAAATCCTGCGGTCTATTTTCGATCGGTTGCAGGGCCAACCCGACCGGCTTGATGCCGGGGAGCGGCTCAATCTCTTGCTGTTACGCGATCGGATACAAACCGGTCTTGACGGCTATCGTTTTGATGAGCATCGTGTTCCTTTTCTGAGTGGAGAAGGTTTCTACACACTGGCCGAGACCACTGCCAGTGTCACCGTGATTCGAAATACGCAGGACGCGCAAAGCTGGATCGCCCGGCTTGAGGCACTACCTGCATACTTCGAAAGGGAAATCGCGAATATGCAGCGGGGTATCAGCACGGGCTTCACCCAACCCGCAATTACAGTGGAGACTGCGATTCATGTAATGCAGAATTTCGCCAGGGAACCGGCGGAGGATTCTGCGTTGCTATTGCCGTTCGCGACGCAATCCTCGATGTTATCCCAGGACGAAAGAGAGGCGCTGCGCGAACGGGCAATTGTGGTCATTCGGGAAAGGGTTCGACCTGCCCAAAGTGCGCTCGCTGAATTTTTTGAATCACACTACCTGCCTGCGGCACGCACCACACTGGGGGCCTCCGGGTTGCCGGAAGGCAGGGATTATTACGCCTGGCTGGTGCGCCGGCACACTACAACCAGCCTGACGCCGGACGAGGTATTCGAGATCGGCGAGCGCGAAGTCGCGCGAATTCGCGAGGAGATGATCGAGGCTGCTCGCAG
>PVMK01135608.1_pt1 | contig 44227 bp, 47 predicted proteins | sample 1853481 | NCBI WGS metagenome assembly PVMK01 (sample SAMN08533507, study PRJNA380276) | Marine sediment metagenome, whole genome shotgun sequencing project.
TCCGACTAAAAAGCCCTTTTTTTTACCGGGCAGTCTTTGGTATTTTGAAGTCTCACTTTCCATTATTTAGTTAGCTTCTTGTTTGATGGTCTCGTAAGAAATTGATAGAATCCCTCTAATAATCAATCATGATGGTTTCGCAAAAAATCCTATCGCCGGTCATTGCGAGGAACGAAGTGACGAAGCAATCCCATGATTTCAGAGACATAGTGTCGCGTCCCAGAAATAATTTGCAATAATTTTTCAAATACCAGAGTTCTGAGTAAAACGAAGGATCCCTCGACTTTGCTCGGGACGATGCTTTGCATCGGATTGCTTCGCTACGCTCGCAATGACAGCTTGGCAGACTTTTTTCGAGTAAATCAATCATCAATATTCAATTTTCCTTTAAGCTGACATCAAGCTTCCAAAAAACAGAATCCATCCGGCAATTTGTAAACAGGCAATCGCAAATGCCAGGATAAATCGGATTTTAGTCCGCGGAATGATACTACCGGGAGCACCCCAGTAGCGGATGACCATAAAAAGAACGACGGGCGCTGTCATCAGGGTAAACCATACAAATATCATCGAAATCAACGCTATCGATAAAGCGACTTTGTCATAGCATACGCGATGGTTTTCCAGATTTTTTATCTTGCGTTTGGTTTTTCCCGTTTCCAGGCACGCCGGACAAAGATGCTGGTTATTGAACTCAACATCGCACAGCGCACATAAAAACCGACCGCAGGACGAGCAGGCGACGGCCGCCTTTTTGCCAGGGTGATAAAAGCAACCGGCTTCTTTTTCAGCCTGCAGTGGATCTCCGGTTTGTCCGGGGGGCAGTTTACGAAAAAAGGCCGGGTAAACATCCGCTCGTATCGGCTCTTTACATGTCGGACAGGGGGTCAGCGCAAAGGTGTTGACCGTCTCAGCGCTGAACGATGTTTTGCACTGCGTGCACGAAAGCACAAGTTGGCTCCTTAAGATTTATGAAGTGGCGAATTATTGGGGTGCTGGAGTACTTAAGATTTCGGAATGCAGATTGCGGATTTCGGATTTCGAATGGGCGATATGTTTGATATTTCAATCCGCAATCCGCAACCTAAAATCTAAAATATTAAAGCTCTCCTGATTTTATCACCCGGGTATCACAGATTCGATCATGCAGCGTGCGCTTTTGGTCGTCGAAACCGGCCATGATGAAACCAATGCCCAGAATCAGCGCGCTGATGTATTTTGCAAAATGCCGGCCAATTGCCCTCGCAAAGCTGACCCGACCGCCTTCTGCCATGACCACTTTTAATTTACAGGCCATTTTTCCCGGTGTGGCTGCATATTTCCCCACAAACCAGGATTCATAGGCAGCGGGTATGATAAAATTCAGAATCGTGGAGACCAGTTGAATAATGGCAAATGCAGCGGGTTCATCAAAAGAAAAAACGCCCATAAACGTAAGGGGGAATATAAATAATTGCGCTGGCAATTGCCATTATAATATAATCAATAAACCAGGCACCCAGACGGATCCAAAAGCCGGCATATTCCATGGCACCGGCAAGTGTGACGCCTTCTTTGATTTTTTGAACAAAAAGCGGTTTACAGCTCGCGCACACCCACGCCTCGGCGAACCGAATCATATCATCTTCAGCAAACGCCTGGCCGCATTCAGAGCATAACGATTGCTTCACGCGGCGGTGCCGGCTGCACCGATTGGGAGCCCCTTGAGTTTTGCGCCGCACAAAAGGGCCCAATTCTTCCCAGCCTTGCATGCCGGGTTGCCACACGAGCGTTTGGGAACCAATTTTGCGGGCTTTTATCAGTGACTGCAGCTCAGTTTTGTCTATGGGACCGACCTGCCGGTCCCCATCGGCATAATATAAATTCATTTTAATTCGATCAGGTTTTCAGATCGCGAACCTATCCCTAATCCGGAAAGCCGAATTGACTATTGAATATTGAAAATTGAATATTTGTGGAAGTCGCTTCGCTCCGTCATTTTTTTGCCACAAAATGCACAAAAATAATTTCTAAGCGCTCTAATGTACTGATATATGAGTCTATATCGGCTGAATATACAGGAAACTTAAGTCGTACCGCCCCTTAGTTGAGCCTTTCCGCTCAATCAGGCGTTAATTGTTATTTGTTATTCGTTATTTGAAATGGAAGAATAAAGCGGATTTTATTCTTTTTGAACTTTAACCAATAACCTATAACAAATAATTTTCAACTAATGGGCCCTATTTTAGCATAAATCCGCTTATTAGGCTTCATTTTTCGGGGAAAGAAACGATGTGGCTTTAATGCAAGATCTGGCTGAGAAACAGTTTGGTACGGTCGTGCTGGGGGTTTTCGAAAAACTCCTCGGGGCGTGTTTCCTTCTACAATTTGGCCAAAATCCATAAAATAGCACCCGGTGCGCCACGCTTTTGGCAAAACCCATTTCGTGACTGACCACAATCATGGTCATCCCTTCCCGGGCAAGTTCGATAATCGCATCCAGCACTTCTTTGATCATCTCCGGGTCAAGTGCAGAGGTGGGCTCATCAAAAAGCATTATTTTCGGCGACATACACAGACTACGGGCAATGGCAACCCGCTGCTGCTGACCGCCTGACAGCTGGCCGGGATATTTCTGGGCTTGCTCGGCAATTTGCACCTTTTCCAGATTATGCATGGCTATTTCTTCGGCTTCTTTTTTGGGGATCTTTCTGACCCATATGGGTCCCAGCGCGAGATTGTCAACGATGTTCAAATGCGGAAAGAGATTAAAGTGTTGAAAGACCATGCCCACTTCAGTCGCGGATTTTCTCGATATTTTTTAAGTCGCTAGTGGTAATTCAATCCCGTCCACGACAATTTTGCCGCGTTGGTGTTCTTCAAGGCGATTGATACATCGGATCAGTGTTGATTTCCCGGAACCGGAGGGCCGCAGATCACAATCCGCTCTTTTTTATGAATGGTCAGATCAATTCCCCTCAGTCACATGAAAATCACCAAACCACTTATGCATATCGATGATTTCAATCATGGGTTCGGCCATAGCCTGCATGTCGGTGCTTTTCGCTGTTTCCTCGTTCATCTAAACCTCGCATTATGAAAGTTAGGGGCTTCGCCCCAATTGGAATGGTGGAATGATGGAATATTGGGGAAATGGGTCTTGGGATACTGCAATATTGGGTAAATGGCAAAATTCGACATGACGATAAAGTTTAAAATGGATACCATCCTTTGAAAACTCACTATTCCATCGTTCCAATATTCCATTATTCCATGATTTGGAGAAAAACACATGCCTCAAAAAATATCCTATATTTTCATCCAGTTGTAGAAATTCCGAGATGCTTAATGCTCCTCGGTTGACAATTCCTTTTCCAGCTTGCGGCTGTAATTGGCCATAAAAAAGCAACATAAAAAATAAATTGAGGCTACAAAAATATAGGCTTCGGCTGAAAATCCCATCCACTTTGGATCGCTTAGTACCGTCTGGGTGGTTCTCAGCACATCGAATAGGGCAATGATAACAACCAGGGAAGTATCTTTAAAGGCTGATATCAATTGTTGAACTGAAGGCGGTATCACTATTTTTAGTGCCTGGGGAAGAATAACCAACCGCATGGTCAGGTAATAGCTTAATCCTATAGAATCTGCTGCCTCATACTGCCCGCGAGGCATGGCCTGCAATCCGCCACGAACGACTTCGGCGATGTAGGCTGCGGTAAAAAGGATGATGGCAACCTGGGCTCTTAAAATATTGTTGATGGTAACTCCCTCGGGTAAAAATAAGGGAAAGACGACCGAAGACATGAACAACAGACTGATGAGGGGCACGCCACGGATCAATTCAATATAAAGAACACATAGCGTTTTAACGACCAGCATTTTCGATCTGCGCCCCAAAGCAAATACAATCCCTAAGGGGTAAGCAGCTGTTAAACCGAAAACCGACAATGTTAGCGTTAATGGAAGCCCTCCCCACTTGGAGGTGTCCACCGGGATTAAGCCGAAAAGCCCCCCTTTCATCAATAAACCCATAAGGAAAAGGCCCAAAATCCATGCATACGCCAGAGATTTCTTCCAGTGATCTCTGTTTCGGCTGTAAAACAGCAAGCCGACCAATAGCACCATAGCCACCAAAGGTCGCCATTGCTGATCATAAGGAAAAAATCCGAAAATGATAAATCTTATATTAGCGGGTATAATAGACCAGCAGGCACCATCGCTCTGCTGGCATTCCGCCCCTGTTGATATCCAAAGGCTGTCAATAAATGCCCAGCGAATCAGCGGGGGTACGATTAGCCACAAACAATAAACTATTATTATGGTCAGAAGGGAGTTAAACCAACCTTTAAACAAATTAGATCTTACCCATCCGATGACGCCCACGCTCGTTAGAGGAGGTTTTAACTCTTCTACTGATTTTTTTTGAACGTAAGCTTCCATGAATTTATCTATCTTTCCACAAGGGCTATTTTCTTATTATACCAGTTCATAAATGCAGACGTCGAAAGACTGAAAAACAGATAAACCAACATAATCATGGCCACGCCTTCAATTGCCTGTCCGGTTTGATTGATGGCCGTACCGGCAACTGAGACAAAATCGGGATAACCGATGGCCACTGCCAACGAGCTGTTCTTGGTAAGGCTCAACATCTGACTGGTCAACGGCGGGATAATTACCCGCAGAGCCTGGGGTAAGATTACCAGCTGGAGAACCCGGTTGGATCTAAGTCCGATGGACATCGCGGCTTCCCGTTGCCCTTTGCTCACCGATTGGATACCGGCCCGCACCACCTCAGCAACAAAGGCGGCCGTATAAAATACTAAACCCAGTAAAAGAGCACTGAATTCGGGGCTGACATTGAGCCCGCCCTGAAAATTGAAACCTTTGAGTTCAGGAACACTCATCGTGGTTGGAGCGCCCCCCGCCAGCCAGGCTAAAAGCGGAAGCAAGATAAGAATGCCGACGGATACGCTAAAAACGGGAAATGTCATGCCGGTGTTTGCCTGTCGCTTGCGCGCCCAGCGGCGCAGAAAATATACACTTAAACAACCTGCCACAAAAGCGATGGCCATATAAATATGCGCTGGATGGGACTCCGGTACGGCAAAAACAAGGCCGCGATTACTCAAGAAAACACCCGTAAACAGACTCAGTGCCTGTCTGGGCATCGGGAGTATTTCATAAAAGAATGCATACCAGAAGAAAAGCTGCAACAGAATCGGTATGTCCTGAAAGACCTCAATATAAACAGCCGCCAGTCGGGATACCAGCCAATTCGCTGATAAACGCGCGACGCCGATAAATGTGCCGAGTATGACTGTTAGGATAATCCCGATAAACGAAACCAGCAGCGTATTTAAAACGCCAACCATTAAAGCGCGGGCATATCTGTCTGCAGCGGAATAGGAAATTAAGGATTCACCGATTTCAAAAGCAGCTTCCTTTTGAAGAAAACCGAATCCCGTGGCAATGGCTTGTCTTTCAAGGTTGGCATGGGTGTTGGAAATAAGATAATATCCCAGCAGTCCCACCATGGCCAAGACGCCCAGCTGGTACAGAATCGATCGTATACGCGGATCATACAAGAAAGCAACTTTATCCGACGGTGTGCTTGTGCTGGCGCCTGTGTTTTCCTTCATCATCAAATCCAGGTTCGTAAAAGGTAAGCTACTATCACACGCTTAGAAAGTTGGAATTCTTTTTTTACAAAAATTATAAAAAGGTGCCACTGGCAGTGGCACCTTTTTAAATTGAATAATTATTTAAACGGCGGTGCATACATTAAACCGCCCTTTGTCCACAGTTCATTCAAACCACGCTCAATTTTAAGGGGGGTATTGACACCGACATTGCGTTCAAAGACCTCACCATAGTTTCCGACTTGTTTGATGATATTATATGCCCACTTTTCATCAATTCCCAATGCTTTGCCATTACCTGCGGTGACACCTAAAAATCTCATAACTTTGGGGTCCAAGTTTTTAAGCATTTTATCTACGTTTTTGGAGCTGATTCCCAGCTCTTCAGCAGCAATCATCGCCAAAACCGAAAAATTAACAATATCGTACCACTGGTCGTCTCCATGGCGTACGACAGGTGCCAGGGGTTCTTTGGAAATTAATTCCGGCAAAATCATGTAATCAGCCGGATTGGGAGCAACGGACCGGGTTGAGGCCAACTGGGAAGCATCCGAAGTCAGGACGTCACAGCGTCCGGCAAAAAAGGTTTTCGCCAGTTCAGGGGTGCTCTCAATAACAACCGGTTTCATCTTCATATTGTGGGCCCTGAAATAATCCGCCACATTAAGCTCGGTGGTCGTACCCGGCAACACGCACACCGTGGCACCATCGAGTTCTCTGGCGCTTTTCAAACCCAATTTCTTCGGCACCAAAAAGCCCTGGCCATCATAATAATTAACATGAACAAAATTCAGACCCAAAGCGGTTTCACGGCCCAATGTCTGCGTACAGTTCCTTGTCAAGACGTCGATTTCACCCGACTGTAAGGCTGTAAAACGGGTTTTGGCTGATAAGGGAACGAATTTTAATTTGTCGGGAACACCAAAAACCGCCACGGAAATAGCGCGGGCAGTATCGACATCCAGACCGCGCCACACCCCTTTTTCATCTGGTTTGGAGAATCCAAACAAGCCTTCATTTACACCGACTGAAATTGACCCTTTGGCCCTGACATCTTCTAATGTTCCGGCCAGCGCAAAGCCTGCGGTCAGAACCACCGCCATAACGACAACTACACATAATGTGAAACGTTTCATAATTTTCCTCCTCTTCCTTTAAATTGAAGGTTTCCCCGACGGAATTTATTAAAACAACAAGACCGTCGATGTCAATTCTGGCTAGCAAAGCCAAACTCTTAAATACCCCATTCCAATTTAAACAGACTCAGGAAATCTTAATCAGAAAAATGAATGTTCCTCATCAATTAAACAACTGAAATTAAATAAGATGGCTATAACAGAAAGAAGTTAGGTTTGGCAATAAAAATATACTGCTGAGAGGTCGCCAGTTCAATTTCTGTGAATAGCAATCTGATAGACCTTGTAACTGATGGTATTTGCAAATCATTGGGTACATCAATCTACCATCAAAAAGAATCCCCGTTAAGTTTGCATGCATTTCGGCCGATATTAAGGTTATCATTATTTCAGGGGTCGGGAAGTTTCCTTATTCCAAGCTTGTCATTCCTGCGCAGGCGGGAATCCAGAAACGTTCTGCTGACAAAGCTGGATGCCCGCCTGCGCGGGCATGACGGGAAAAACACCCCGACCCCTCAATTATTTATTAAACTGAGAAAAGCATCTACTTTTAATGGAACGGATGCATTTAAGATCCAATTTCTGCATCTGAGGAATAAAAAAATGACGGCATCTGATACGCTGTCCGGAAAATACCCGGTTATTGCGCGCTTATTTGAGTTGACATTTCTTTAAATTTTTCTTATTAATTCAAGCGTATATTATTCAGATCAAACCAAAAGTCCTTTAACGATAACTGCTCACGGCTAGTGATATCTACTTATAACTGAAATGACGACATATATTTAATGTTGAAGGCTGATGCTTTCGTAAAAAGTCTGCCAAGCTGTCATTGCGAGCGCAGCGAAGCAATCTCTATCAATCCAAGTCTCTGAAATCATGGGATTGCTTCGTCACTTCGTTCCTCGCAATGACCGGCGATAGGACTTTTTAAGAAACCATCAAGGCTAGCCAAGACGCTTTTTAAGGATGATGTGAATCGTCGGTATCCGCAAGAAGACCTGATATGCATCTGCCAAAATGTAAGGAGCAGATAGTGGCACGCGATCCAGAAATCGCAAGGTGGCAGGAACGTTTCCCGGTTGAACGCCGCACAGATCATGGCAACCGCCGGAAGAAAAGTGAAAAATATTTTAAAAGCGGCGGCCAGGAAAGAAGAACCGGAAAAGAGCGCAGAGACACCGAGGAACGCAGAGATCGATGGATGCGGGTCGGCAAATGGCGCAGCGAGTCCGTTTTTGATGGATAAAACGTGTGGGCGGAAGACCCGAATTTTTAAAATAATTTTGGTATCTTATATAATTTTATGTTCATGGGGCAGAGTCTTTTAGGCTCTGCCATTTTTATAACGTGCGGCTTAATCCGATTGACAAATTCCATAAATATATTAAATCGCCCATATGAATTGGAACATTATTTATGATTTTCTGACCGGCCCGGCACTCTGGTTCACCTTCATTTTTTTTATTGGCGGATTACTTGTCCGAATCGCCCTCTTATTTCGTCTGAGCCTCAAAAAAGATCGGGTCGTTTACAATCATTTCAGTTTTGGCTGGGGATTGCGCTCGATTGTTCAATGGTTAATTCCCTGGGCCAGTGCCTCAATGCGTCAACAGCCGGTTTTTGCCATGGTTGCCTTTCTCTTCCACCTGGCGTTATTGGCTGTTCCGCTGTTCCTGGGTGCTCACATTCTGCTGTGGGATGAAGCTTTTGGCGTCAGCCTGTGGTCCTTGCCCGATGCACTGGCAGATGGATTGACGCTGGTCCTGATCGCCGCTGCTGTCTTTCTATTCGTGCGCCGGCGTATCAGACCGGAGGTTCGCATTTTAACCAGTTCATGGGATTATTTCCTGCTGATTATGACAACAATGCCCTTTTTAACCGGCTTTATGGCATATCATCAATGGGGCCCCTATGAAGTTTTGTTGATTTTGCATATTTTTTTGAGCCAAATTCTTTTGATTCTGATACCGACAACCAAGCTGAGCCATATGATTCTTTTCTTTTTTACCCGGGCGTTTATCGGTTTTGAGATGGGGGGGCGCAGGGGTGCTCGTTCTTGGTAACTTTTAGCATTTGATAGAATTACTTCAAAACAATAGTCTCGGTGTTTTTTAAAACAATATCAAATTCGAAATCCGAATATCGAAATTCGAAACAATTTTCAAATTGTAAAATTCAAATGCCCTAAACCATGCCGACTAAAATAGAGACAAATTAATTAACCAGGGTGTTTGTCATTGTTTTGAACATTTGAACATTCGAATTTAGGATTTGTTTCGAATTTCGGCCTTTGTCGGCGTGCTTCGGATTTCTGATCAAGAAATAAGGAATACTAATAAATTGGAAAGTGCTGAGAAGAAATTTGAGTTTCAAGACAATACCGATGCTCCCGTCGATGTCACAAAGGTACGTCAGATTCTGGATGCCAATCATGGTGCCCGTATTCGAACCTGGCTGAGCATTTGCTCCCGCTGCGGGTTGTGTGCGGAAAGCTGTTTTGTCTATGTGGCCAATGATCGAAACCCGCGCTTGAGTCCCGGCCTATAAATTCAGACACACACTGGGTGAAATGGTCCGGCGCAAAGGTAAAGTGGATCGCGCCTTTCTGGAAAAGTGCTACCAAATCGCCTGGCTGCAATGCACCATGTGCAAGCGCTGTTCGATGTATTGTCCCCTTCGGGATCGACGTCGCCACCATGATCGCCATAGCCCGCAGCGTCTGCCACTCTCAGGGGGTGACGCCCAAAGCAGCTGGCCTTCTTTTCGGATCATTGCGACAAAACCGGCAACCACATGGGCATCCCCGTGGAAGAACTTGTCGATACGTGCGAGTGGATGGTCGAAGAGGCAGAAGATGACTACCGGGGCGTAGATATCCCGCTGGATCAACCCGGCGTCAAGTATATGTATACCATTAATCCGCGAGAACCCGTCTATTATCCCCAGGACATTTCAAACGCCGCCATTATCTTTGCGGCTGCAAAAGAAAGCTGGACAATTCCCACTTTTGGCTGGGATTGCACCAACCTGCCTATGTTTGCGGGCAACCGCAAGCTGGCCGGCAAACAGGTCAAAAATGTTTATGAAAAAGCGCTCGAATTAAAGGCCCGGAACATTCTGATTACCGAATGCGGACACGCCTATCGCTCAATGGCTTTCGAGGGCCCTTATCTTGCCGGATACCCGGACGGCAAGCCGCCGGTGAAAATTGTTCATTATGTTCAGTTGATCTATGAGTATCTGCGGGATGGCCGTATTAAAATCGACCCGCAAAAAAAAATCAAAGAACCGATCACCTACCAGGACCCCTGCAATGTATCCCGCAACGGGGGTTTGTGGGAACAGGCCCGCAAAATCATACCCTATATTGCCGAAGATTTTCGAGATATGGCCCCCAACCGCGAACACAATCACTGCTGCGGCGGCGGCGGGCGGCATTATGCCGATGGGACCGGACTACAAACCCTTCCGTATGGCTTCCGGAAAATTAAAGGCCGACCAAATTAAGGATACCGGGGCAAAAATCGTAATCAGCCCCCTGTCACAACTGCTTTGATCAAATCAACGATCTGAGTGAAGAATACAAACTGGAAATAACCGCACTTTCGCTAAAAGAAATAATCATAGAATCAATGTTCATTCCCGACCACATGAAGCTTGACCCCGAAAATTCTGTTTAATGCTGCTTGGCGCCAATATCAAACCCAACCTGCCCATTAATTAGAGAAGCCCATATCTATTTTTTTTTATCAACGGGTAGACAAAAGACTTCTTCGGTATTACTTTCTTGCAAATTGAATTTTGTGCTTGATTATTCAATTTGAATTTTTGATTTTTTTGCTTGATGAATCCGCGTTAGAAAAAAGGGAGGGTACTACCATGAAATTTAAAGCTACAGCTATATCAATCGCGGTCGGAATCATGTTGATTGGATTATTTGCCAACACACTTCCAGCTGCAGAAATTATCACGGAAATAGATATTGTTCGAAAAGGTGGTTACGAAAGAAGATTTTGTGAGAACGGCAGATAACTTTATTATTCTCTTCGATTCTTCGTCCTCGATGAAAGAATTTATTGACAAGGGCGCCAAAGAGACTAAATATGATGTCGTCAGAAGAGTCCTTGAAGAGCGGCAAAAGATACTGCCGGACCTGGGCTACAATGCCGGATTGTACATATATACCCCGTTTCAAACTGTCTACCCGATGGGGCCTTACGATTCAGCGAAGTTTGCCGCGGCCATTAACGGTCTGCCGGCTGAACCCAAGGGACTAACGCCTTTAGCGGAAGGAATACGCGAAATTGAGCCGATATTGGCAAAGCTGTCCGGTAAAACAGTCGTCTTTATCTTTAGCGACGGCACTTTCAACCAATTGACGGGTATTAAACTGCCCGAGGATTACACCCAGGAAATAGCTGACAAACACGACGTCTGTTTCTATATGATCAGCAGTGCGACGACCTGGCAAGCCGGTAAGCGGTTAGACGATATGGCAAAGGCCAACGCCTGCTCGCGGGTTATCCCCATCCAGGCGTTTGTAAACAATCCGGAGTACATGACCGGGCCGTTGTTTGTGGTCAAATCATCTGCAGTTGTGGAAACGACAACCGAGGCAAGAATTTCGGGTCTCAGAGCGCAGGATGGTAATTTTGATTTTAATAAATCCGATATCCGTCCGGATTTTAAAAGTGAATTGGATGAGGTTGGAAAATTTTTGCAGAATAACCCGGCTGCTTATGTCCTGCTGGTTGGATACACGGACAGTATTGGAAGCGAAGAATTCAATCTGGGTTTGTCCAACCGCAGAGCTGATAGTGCGGCAAATTATTTAATGGCCAACCACAATATTAATCGGGACCGCATTGTGGTGAACTACTACGGCGAAGCCAATCCGGTTGCGGGCAACGATACAGATGAAGGTCGCGCCCGAAACCGGCGGGTTGAAATTGCGGTTGGTGGGTTAAAGTAGAATAAAATTAAATTATTATTTTATCATTGGAAGGGGAAGGACCTGGTTCCTTCCCCTTCTTCATCAACAATACAAATGATGAAAAATTATTAGAGCGTTTGGATCAAGCTATTTTGGATGTTATTAATAATCCCAAAAAGACTCAAAAAATTGCCCGTATCGGAACGTTAATATGGCAAACGCTCTAAACCGCATGCCGGCTTGCAATTAAAGCCGCGCCGATAGCTCCTGTTACCTGAGCCTTTTCCGAAACCTCAATTGAGTGCCCGGTTTTGTTTTCTAAAGCCTTAACCACCCCTTTATTTTTAGCGACGCCACCGGTCATCATCAGCGGCGCTGACAGACCGATGCGACCGGCCATGGCGACCACCCGGGCGGCAATCGATTCGTGGATACCGGCAATGATATTTTCTCTTTTTTCTCCTTTGGAGATAAGGGAAATCACTTCTGATTCCGCAAAAACGGTACACAGGCTGCTGATTTTTGCCGGCGTATCGGCTTTTAGCGAAACCCCGCCAAAATCGTTTATATCCACTTCAAGCGCCCGTGCCATCACTTCCAGAAACCGCCCGGTACCGGCCGCACACTTATCATTCATGGCAAAATCCTTCACGCCGCCATTTTCATCGACCACGATGGATTTGCTGTCCTGACCGCCGATATCGATAATCGAGCGAACAGCCGGATTCAGATAATGGGCACCGACGGCATGGCAGGTGATCTCGGTGACCGCTTTGTCGGCGATGGCAACACTTTTCCGCCCGTAACCGGTTGAAATAATTTTATCCACGGCAGACGCTTCTATTCCCAGTTCAGCGATAATGTTTTCATAGACTTTTGTCCCGGCATCCTGAGCATTATAGCCGGTTAACATCACCCGGTCGGCAATCAGTTTGCCGCCCTCAACAACAGCCGCTTTGGTCGTTATCGAGCCTACATCAATGCCCACTGTAATCATAAGGTCACCCTTTCTATTGCAGAATTCGGATTGCGGATTTCGGATTTAAAACCTTTGATTTCCATCGACCGTTTTGCATTTAGCCGTGCGCCATGCTTCATGCGCCGTGTGCCTTGAGCCATGCGCCTTCTTTTTTAGCGTAACACTTATCTAACTTCGACAAACTTTTGACAAGTACCTAATACAGAGGACAGAAGCCAGAATTCGGAGGTCAGGGGACAGAGGTTCAGAGTTTAGGTTTCGAGGCGCCCTAAGCGCCGCTCCTCAAGCGCAGTGCTCTTAAAGCGTAGCGCTCCTTTAATCCTCAGTCCTCAGACCTCAGCACTCAGTCCTAATCTTTACGCCTGACACCCGAAACCCAATCACCTCTTATTCTTGAGCACCTCCATAAAGGCATCGATGCGGGTCTCAATCTGACTTTCAGAAAAGCTACGCTCATCAACCATATCGGCCTCTATCAGCAACGTCGGGATACCCCTTTTTTGCTGAATGATTTTCTGGATATCATACTGACCCAGCGAGTAAGGTTTGCAGCTTCGGTTGGAATGCATCACCAGACCGTCAACCTCATATTTATCAATCATCTGCATGACATTTTCAGCCATTTCATCAACGCTGATATTCAGGTAAATACGGGTGTAGCCTTCTGCCATCGAATCCAAAAAATCGTCTTCCTTAAGATATTTCAGCGAACTGCACCATGCCGATGTATAGGTATCCGCCACCAGGCAGGCCCCGTGAGCTGAAAATTTTTCAGATAGCCAGCGCGTCCGATACCAGACCGGCAGGTTGTCCCATAAAAGCCGGTACTTTTCATCCGATACGGCACCGATTCCAGCGCCAACCCGCTCTTTCATTTCTTCTAAAAGCGCCGTGTAATAGTCAATTGTAATCTGGGTGCCGCGCAGGGTCACGATTAAAGCCAGGTGAAAAAAGGCATCAAAGGCACTCATCGGCGACGGCCTGTGGGTGGTGGTATCCAGCACCGCCTGCCACAGACGCTGGCCCTCAATGGCCAATCGGCCGACTTCGGCCATGCGGTCACTATCCGCTTTCTTACCACAGACCTTTTCAAGAAATTCAATGTATTCGGTGATCTGGGCCCGCACATAATTTTTGGCCTCATCTGAAAACTCGTTATGGCAAAAAGGGGTGTCCAGAATAAACAGCGGCACATCATAATAGCGCGCCTGAACTTCGTACCATTTGAGAACCGTCCCGCAGATATTGTTGCAGCATACCAGCATGTCCGGCCGGGGCAGTCCGCCGATGGGCCCCCCATCAATCGGCGCGCAACCGATATCGGCACGCGCATATGAGCAAAGATCTCGTGAATACCCCATGGCCTCCGCTTTTTCGCAGAGGTCCACGCCCATTTTAGTGGCTCCGATCATCGCGCCGTGATTTTCCGGATACACCGGGGATGACATCCATGGCGATGAGGGGTTCTACCGGGCCGCCGCTGGTAATCCAGGCCACCTTTTTTCCCGTTTGTTCGGCGGTCTTGGCCTCGATGTAGTATTGGGTCATGATCTCTTTCATCTGCTTAACGCATTTGATCTTGCGTCTTTCCTGCTCGAGATCTTTTCCTGTTTCATTTATCGACATGTTCATTTCCAAGTCAATTATCAATCCAATAAGGATTTATCCAGGCCCTGACGTAGGGTTGGCCACGGCTCGACTGAGCTCGCCGAAGTCCGTGCCGACCTGAATCGGCAGGCACTGTGGCCTGCCCTACTTCTGCTAAACCGTTTACAGACGTTCAAATCTTGTTCGAGGGCAAGAAAAGGATGTCTGCAAACTGTTTAACTCAATGTTCATTCTAAAGGAGTTCGATGAACGCTTCTAATCGGGTTTCCAACTGCTCTATCGAAGTTTGCTGGTCTTCTATCTCCAGTAGCATACTGGGAATTTCGGCTCGATCCAATAATTCTTTTATATACGGAAAATCAAAGGCATGCGGATCACAAAATTTCAAAAGAACAAAGATAACCCCCTGGGCCCGCGTATTTTCGACCATTTTTAAAAGGCTGTCACCACGACTGAAACAATCCCGGTGTTTGGCCGGACAAATGATGCGATTAAAATAGCGCTGCCCGATGGAATTCAATGGATTCCCTTCCGGATCTACCGTCCCTTCAAAATAGCGCGACCCGGTGCAGAAATCATCCCACACCACTGTTCCCCCGGCGTCTTCTATCGGCTGATAAATCTCCGGCATGCTGCAGATCCCGCCGGTCAGCACCAGTCGTTTTCCTGGCGTATCGGTCACTGGTTTTTGGGTATTCAGCTGATCGACAACCGCCGACAGCCTGTCGCATAACACATTGCGGTCCATCACCATGGAAGCCTTGACAATTGCGTGAAGGTCACGGCTGCTCACCTTGTCGGAATGATCTCTTCTGATTTCATAGATGCGCTGTAAACAGGTTCGAATTTGATTAAAGGTTTGAATGGCTTTTTTGAGTTTGCGGTCCGTGATTTTAACCTTCAGTCCGGCTTCAAGATCGCGCCGAAATTTTTTAATCACTGCCTGCATGTAATTTTCAGCGCTTTGGGTATTTAATTTGACCGGCAGCACCAGATCCAGATGAAGGTCAAAGCCGGCATTTAATCGCCAGATATCGGATAATCTTTGAATGGAATCGCAAGTGTGGGGAAAAACAGTGGCGTCTAAAAAATCCAGGTTGCCCAGAAGCGCATCATCCAGGGCACCGCGAACGAGGCTGCAGCTGTATGCCTGAAGATGCCCGTCCGCTCTGGAGATCGTACCGCCGGCGCCCAGTATTCGATACGGGAGAGCACCGGCAGCCCATATGATTTCTTCCGGTGCATAAGAGCAAAAATAACCGACAATCCTGGATTGGGTCTCTGCTTTCCAATTTCTGGCGTAGCCGATCGGATCGCCGGCAATATCATGAAATTGTTTTAATATTTGCATTATTTTTGCTTGACTCTGATACAATGTAGCTCTATTGTAGCTTTATTAAATATTGTACTAGATTGCAATCTTTAAATTAAAAGGGAAGAGGCTTTTTATAGTGGCGGATGCAAAAAATCTAAATAATAAAACGGTTGAGGATGAAAGAGATTCCGCCGCTGAAGCACCGAATAGAAAGGTGAAATTTGAAATATACGGTGAGGAAATGATCGAAAAGCGGGTCAAATCCAGTGGCAACAGCGGCAGGGTCTATTTGCCTCCAACTTGGGTTGGCCACAAGGTGAAAATCATCAGGACCGATTAACCTTTCCATCGATAAGGAATTTGCCTGTGGATAATTTTCAAATAAGACGGCTAAGAGTTGAAGATGCAGAAGAGATCTCCCGGATTTACGCAGCGATCACGCGGCGGCCGGTTGAACCGGATTTCAAAAGTGTTGTAGAAGAACACGCCCAAAGCACAGAGGAGGCCTGTTTCGTTGCGGAACATCAGGGCAAAGTTGTCGGGTTTATGATCAGCTACATTCTGACCGCTGGATTTGGTGAAACCAAAAGTGCCTGGATTGCCACCTTGGGGGTAAACCCCAATTTCATGGGCCAGGAAATCGGCGCCAGCATGGCCCAAAAAATATTTGAAATTTACAAAGCCGCGGGCATTGAAAACGTGTACACGACGGTCCGATGGGATTCAACCGACCTGCTTTCCTTTTTCAAAACCCTTGGGTTTGACCGCAGCAAGTTTATCAATCTGCGAAAGGTGATCGAATAAATCATCCCCTCCCCCGCCCGGCATCTCACCGTGCTCCTGGAGATATTTCTGGATCAGCTCACTTTCCCGTTTCGAAAACATTTTGTCTTCCACGTATTCGAACAGGGTTGCGCTTTGATTGTCCTCCATTGTCATCAAAAGCTCCTGCCGCAAATTAGCCGTGCCTTTGATGGTCAGCACATTGTGCGCTTCATCTAAGAGCTTAAAGACACCTTCGGATTCCGGCACCTGGTTGATATGCGCCTCATCAAAAGGCAGCCATGGCTGGGGCGGCGCGGGGTTGCATCCCAGATGGAGCCGCAGGTCACATTGCAGGCAGCGCTTGGCCTCCCTGGCCGCCTGCTCATCATTGTAACCTTTTGCGACCTCCTGGAATCCCTTGATGCGGGTGGCGGGATCAAGCTCAGGAACTTTTTCCCGGTTCCAGGAGGCAAAACCTTCATCACGTCCCAGAAAGGGATCCGGGTTGCCGCGGGCAAATAAAACTTCATCGATATCACCGGAGCCGCCTAAGGCATTATCGATAGACGCAGCCGCCTGCCGGCCGGCCGCAATGGCGTGAATAATGGCACCCGGCGCTTTGGTAATATCCCCACCGGCATAGATGCCTTTGACATCGGTCTCAAAAGAATCCTCATTGACAACAATCAAGCCCCGGTCGACCTTTATCGGGCTGCCATCCCCCAGAAACGAAAGATCGGCGGCCTGGCCGACAGCCAAAATGACCTGATCCACCAGAATACATTCTTTGGTCTCACTGAATTCAGGGCAAAATTGACCCTGCTCGTCGAACACGCAGGTACATTCCACCAGATCCATGCGGGTCACTTTGCCATCCTCACTGATGACCCGATCCGGCCCCCAGGACGGCATAATCTCAACACCCTCGGCTTTCGCCTCTTCCAGTTCCCACGGGTTGGCCGGCATCTCATCCAGACATTCCAGGCATGCCATTTTGACATCACTGGCGCCGCAGCGCAGCGCCGTCATGGCCACATCCACGGCAACATTGCCGCCGCCGATAACCACCACGCTGTCTTTGAGTTTGATATCTTCGCCTTCAGCCACCCGGCGCAGAAATTCGATCCCCCACAGCACATCCGGAATACTGCACCCTTCCAGCGGGATGCGACGGCTGTTCTGGGCACCGACACCTAAAAAGACGGCATCGTATCCGTCGTTGGGCAGCTGATCCAGTGTAAAATCTCTCCCCAGGGTCTGGCCCGGCTTAAATTCGACCCCGAGTTCCAGAATTTCATTAATTTCTTTATGCAAAATTTCAGTGGGTAAACGATAATCGGGAATCCCGTATCGCATCATGCCGCCGGCGGCTTGGCCGGCATCGAAAACAGTGACCCCATGACCTTTTTTGCGAAGATAAAAAGCGGCGGTAAGTCCGGCCGGCCCGGCGCCGACAATGGCGACTCTCTGACCGCTATCGGCTTCCATCCGGTTTTTCTTTTTCCACAGGCCCTTTTCACCGTCGGCTGCATATCGTTTCAGCGCACAAATGGAGATGGATTCATTGACCTCGCCGCGGCGACAGGCCGTTTCGCAGGGATGAATACATACCCGGCCCAGAATGCCGGGAAACGGCACTTTTTCCCTGATAATGGCGTTGGCCTCATCCCGTTTCCCCTGGGCACACTTTCTCAGGTAACCGGGGACATCAATATGGGCCGCGCAGGCGGCCTTGCACGGAACCAGATCCGCCTCCCGGGTTGCCGGCTCCACGGATTTATCCACCAGAGCCCCGGTGGGGCACACCTCCACACAGGCGGTACAAAATTTACAGCCGGAGTCTTCAAGGGTTTCGGCGACGCTGCCGACCAGAACCTGTCCGTTTTGATCAAAGACAAAACCCAGCGCCTCGATTCCCCGCATATCACGGCAGGCACGCACGCAACGGGTGCAGCCAATGCAGAGATTATAATCTCTTTCAAACAGGGGATGATCTTTGAGTACCGGTAAATCAGTGAGCACCCACTTGGGCGTTGAATCCGAGAGGCCGACATAATTGGCAATATTTTGCAACTCACAGTGCCCGAACTGCGAACAGCAGCGTTCATTTTCCGGTACATTGGAGGAACACTGGGTACGGGGGCATCCTTCCTGCTGGGCACAGGTTAGACAGGCATGCCGATGCCGGGCCATGATCGGCTCCAGGTTTTCCCGACGCTTGTGTTTTATGCGCTCATTTTGGGTAATCACGACCATGCCATCTGCCGCTTCGGTTGCACAGGATCCCACCAGATCGTTCCGGTCCTCTATCTCAACCACACAGATGCCGCAGCCCTTACCGGGTTGTTCCGGCCTGGCATTTTCTATTTTGTGTTCGCCATGGAAAACAGTTTGAACCGCGGGGCGGTCTTTAGCCGGCGGCAAATCCGGATGGTAACACAGACTGGGGATAAAAATATCGACCTTACGGGCGGCTTCCAGAATCGTCGTCCCTGCAGGCACTTCAATCGGCTGTCCATCAATGGTCAAATTTACGGTATCCATTTTCAAATATATTCGGATTTCAGTTTTCTGTTCTCAATTTCTTAGGTTTCATTTATCAGGTGTCAGTAGCCTGATTTAAAGGTTCAACGTTCAAAGGTTCAAAGGTTAGATAACCGCAGCAACCGATGAGATGTGATCTCGGTTGTAAGAGGATAGCAGCCGGCAGCCAGAGTCCAGAACCCTGGAACCTCTGAACCTTAAAGCCTGACACCTGAAACCTGTTTAAACTGATAACCAATAACAATTTACTTCTTCCTGCCTTTGCCTTTCTGGCACAGCGCATACCCGAACAGAGCGGCACCGGCTGCTCCGGCGATCTGGGTATCCCACCCCGTTTTCATGCGCTCAAGGCCGACCATGGGCATCAGGCGGTCCATTACCCCGCGGTTTTTGGCCATTCCGCCAGTAACGCCAAATTCAGGCTTTACGCCGGCGCGTTCAATAAGCGAGTAGATCCGTTCGGCCATGGCTTTGCAATAAGCAGCCAGAACTTCTTCTTTGCTCCAGCCTTTGCGTAACAGACCGGTCGCCTCCGATTTGGCATACACCACGCAGGTGTTTGAAACCGCAGCGGGTTCTTCGCCTTCAAACTCAAAGGACCGGTCGCCGACATCATTAATCGGCACGCCCAGCAGATCCGCAAATACTTCCATGCCGCGCCCCGTTCCTGCCGCGCATTTATCATTCATTAAAAAATTGGTGACCTTGCCCTTCTCGTCGCACTCGATGGCTTTAATATCCTGTCCACCAACGTCCAGAACGGTGCGAACGGTATTGCCGTAGATGAAATTGGCGCCGCGCGCATGGCAGGCGATTTCGGTAATCGAGCGGTCTGCAAAGGGCACGTTGACCCGTCCGTAACCGGTGCCGATACAATAGTCCATGCGGTCTTTGGGCATATCGGTGGCCTCCAGCGCAAATTTGAGCGCATTGCGGGCGCTATCCGGGCTGTCCCACCCGGTACGCATGTTTCCATAGGCAAAAATCTGCCCATCTGCCATGATAACAGATTGAGAACTGACGGAACCCACATCAATACCGACCGTGATGAATTGGGCCGTATTCCAGTCAATATCAGGATTTTTCCAGTTGGACTCGGCCCAGCGCCAGAACTCTTGTTTTTGTTCTTCAGCCATATTGATATCCATCAACAATAAGGTTACTGGTTATTTGTTAATTGTTATTAGTATTCTTCGAACCCACGCCAAATAATTGTAAACCATGTTAATTGCTTTAGCATCGCAACAACATCATTATCAAATAACAGATAACGATTAACGAATAACTATTTTAAAGCTTGTACCGCAGCCACGACTGCTGCGCCGACGGCAGCCCCAAATTCCGGATCATCCGGAATATAAATGTTGTCGACTTTCAATTCCCGTTTCATCGCGGTCATAAAACCCGGGTTGTAACCGACACCGCCGATCATTACGATATCTTCATTGACGCCAATGCGGCGAATTATGGATACGATTCGGCTGGCCATCGAATCATGGATGGCCTTGCTGATATCCGGTTTTTCGGTTTTGGCGTGAATCAGGCCGACAACTTCCGATTCGGCAAAAATAGCACACTGGGCATTCATGGGAATTTCTTTGTCCGATTGAAGACACAGGGGGCCCATTTCTTCAATAGTGACCTCAAGCGCCCGGGCCATGGCCTCAATAAAAATGCCGGCGCCGGCTGCACATTTTTCATTAATCGCAAAATCCACCGCATTGCCCTTTTCATCAATTTTAGCCGCCCGGCCCTCTTCGGCGCCGACATCGACCACGGTGCGGGCACTGGGAAAGAAAAAATTGGCGCCCTTAGCCATGGCCTTGATTTCATTGACGGTATCATCGGCCTTTTTTACCGCTTTGCTGCCAGAGCCCGTGCCATAAATTTTCTGGACGTCATCTTTCGAAATGCCGGCATTTTTTGCGGCCTGCTCCAGGGAATCTTCAACGGCTTTTATCTGATCAAAGCCGGTCGGGACCATGCCCTTGCCGATAATCTCGCCGTCTTTCAAGATAATGGTCTTGGTGTTTTTTGCACCACAATCGATTCCTGCTGTTATCATTTTTGTCAACCTCCCTAACCCGGATAAACCGGAAAAGTTAAAAGTGATCTAAAGTTTGAAGTGATCTAAAGTTAAGGAGTCGCTTCGCTCCGTCTTTTTATATAAAATAGATCCGCCGGACCAAAACTTTAGTATTTATCGGTGCAACGCCGGGAAATGGGGCCGTAATTACATTTTAGCTACAATGTAGCTATATAGACCGTCGGATGATGTCAAGGAAAAAATGGATGAACATCCAAGAAAGTTGTCTGCCCGTCCCGCTTGTGGGTGCCCTGGTATGCGGTGTTGAGGTCGGAATCGGTGCGCGGCCTTGACTATGCGGTAAAAAGGGGGGTTAACTGGCAAAGCTACAGCGTTCGCCCGGGTGGAATCAATGGGCGCCTTTCAGCCCTCGGTGAATTGTGATATAATACCTTGTAAAGCCAGAGATTTTATGGTACAAAAACGGCGTTTTCGCCTCGGGAATTTAATTTAAGAAGGGAAAGAGTGTTTATGTCCGAAAAGCATCCGGAATGTCCGCTTTATAATCCACTCAATTGCAAAGAATATTATAATCCGAAACTTTGCGCTTTTGTCAGAAAAGATAAAGACTGTTTGAAGAAAAAAAAACCAAAAGCGAAAGCCAAATCAAGCGCTTAGGTAAAACCAAAACTCAGATTAAGCGTGCCCGGCAGTGTCTGAAAGCAGCGCCGGATCGATTCCCATCTTCCTTACCGCCTCTTCCCAACGATTTTCAACCGGCATCTCAAAAATATTCTCCTCGAACACCGGAACCGTTAACCAGGCATTTTCTTTAATTTCAGCTTCCAGCTGTCCCGGACCCCAACCGGCGCACCCGAGTGCGATGATATATGAATCCGGTCCTTTGCCCAATGCAATTGACTCGATAATGTCCCTTGTATTGCTCATGGCCAGATTATGCGTAATCTTTAAAGACGCCTCCCTGTCAAACGGGGGCCTGTGAAGTACAAAGATTTCTGCAATGTGTACCGGGCCTCCTATGTGGATCGGAATCTTTTCCGCCTTTGGCGAGTGCTCAATTTTTAGCTCTTCAAAAATATCCTTCGCCGTTAAGGCATAATGGACCCGGTTGACTACCAGTCCCATAGCGCCTTGCGAGTTGTGTTCACACATACAGGTCACCGTTTGATGAAAATTGGGGTCCACCAGCCCGGGCATCGCCATTAGAAACTGTCCTTTTAAATACCCCTGATACCCCATATCTTCCATGGTGCCCTCCGGGAGCTTCTAATTGGCAGCCACAACATAAGGTTTGTCTGTTTTTCGTCCGAGCAGCTCGAATACTTTCCTGCCGCCGAGTTCCTTATCAAGATCGGCTGAAATTTTAATTTCTGCGACTTCGGGGCGGGTCCGTGCCGCCCGCAAGGTGTTTTCGCTGATTAAGATCCCATTCGGAAATGATTTGGTAAGGTTCTGCAGCCTGAAGACCGTATTTACGGGATCACCGATCACCGTGTAGTCCATCTTCTGCTCAAACCCGATATTTCCAACCACCACCTCACCGGTATGGATGCTGATTCCCATACGGACGGTGGCGCCGAATTTCCTTTCCAGAAATCGATTCACTGCATCCAGAGATTTTTTCATTTCAACGCCGGCAGCGATGGCATTATCAGCGTCCTCGGTGCTGGATACCGGTGCACCGAACAGGGCTAAGAATCCATCGCCTAAATATTTATCCACGATCCCATGTTGCTTGAACACGATACCACCCATCACTGAAAAAAAGTTGTTTAGAAGCGAAACCGTTTTTTGAGAGCCGATCTGGCGGGAAAGCTCTGAAAAGTCACGAATGTCGATATTGAGCAATGTAAGGGTTTTTAATTCTTCAACCACCGGTTTGCCGTTTTCAGAATCATAAAGGATTTTATCCAGAACTTCTTTGGGGACAAATTTCTGGAACATATGCCGGATATCGCGTTCCTGTTCGGCCATGGAAACGGTCTCTTTGTAAAGACGCGCATTTTCCAGCGCAATACATACGGAGGTTGCAATAGACTGCAAAAGGTCCTTATCATCTGTATCAAACTCACCGTTGACTTTATTGAGCACCTCGATGACGCCAATGACCTTTCCCTGTGATACCATGGGCACACAGAGCGCCGATCGGGTTTGAAAACCTGAGGATTCATCAACCATCGGGAAAAAATGGGGGGATTTTTCAATATCATTGACCAGGATCGATTTGCCCCTGGCAGCCACGTACCCGGCAATTCCCTGGCCGATCTTGAGGCGGAACTTTTTCATGGATTTAATCTTACTATTGAAGGCGACGGCGATCTCAAGTTCGTCTTTTTCCAGAAAAAGCAGAGAACCGGCTTCGATGTTCATCACCTCGCGGATCATATCCATCGTGTATTTCAGAACTTTGCCGATATCAAATGTGGAAGACGCCAGGGCACTGCCGACCTGGCGGATGGTATCCAATTCCTGATTTCGTTTGACAACCGCCGCGGACAGCCGATTGCGTTCAATTGCCAGTGAGAGACCATTGGCGATCCAGGTGATGAGTTTGTGGGCATTGAAGAAAATACCGACATCTTTCGCTGCCAGCGCTAAAATGCCGGTAACAATCCCGTCGCTTTTTAAAGGGGCCAGCAGACAGGATGTGCAGCCGTGGTCAGCAAAAAATTCACGGTCCAGCGAGTTGGCTATCGAACCGGTATTGTCCACCAGGAGGCTGGTTTCCTGCTTGAATACTTTTTCAATAATTGAGCCTTTGATCGGATAGCTGGTTCCCTTCGTAAGGTTTGAAGGCCCGCTGATCATCAAGTCGAAAACTTTCAGATGCCCGGGTTTAGCATCATCTACGGTCAGCACAACTGCAAGATCAAAGGGGACCACGCTTTGAAGTTCATTCAGCACCGCATGCAGCAATTCCGTATCTCTGAAGCTGGAATTGAGTATTTTAAAAATCCTTTCAATGGACTTGAGGTGCATCGTGTTGCGTTCATTTTCCTTGAGCAGGCGCAGATTCTCATAGGTAAAAGCGGCATTGCTCAAAAGGGGTGTTAACACGTCAACATCTTCCTGGGTATAAACGCGATCGTGCCTCGATGAAATCGTCAAGACGCCAAAAATATCCTTGCTGGTTTTAATCGGCATACAGACAAAGGATTTCGTCCCGTAATGTGCCAGGCTGGCTCTTCCAAAACGATTATCATTTTCGATATCCTCAACGACCAGAGGCGATTTGTTAATGACGGCATATTTGGCGATGCTGGTTTCGAAATCAATGCGGTCCCCGGCTTTGACAAATTTCCCAAGACCAACAGTCGCTTTAACCATGAAAGTTTTGGGTTCAGTCTTATTAAGGGTCAGGATTGAACCGAGATCTGAATTGGTCAGCATCAGGGCGCGCTCCAGCGTTATGTGAAGAATCTCCTCCGGATCAAAGGTGACATAGCAAAGCTCTGAAAGGTCTTTAAGGATGGATATCTCGGAAGCCTTTTTTTCAAGCGCATGGAACGTTTTGCTAAAACGTTGTTCGATGGCGCTGACGGAATGCACAATGTTTTGAAGTTCGTCGGCACCGGACGAAAGCTGATCATCTGAAAAATCGCTGAGGTAATCGGATGACATCTGCTCCGATATGTTGGCGATTTTATCAAATAATTTTTTCAGTATCGTAAAGCCGGCAAAAGAAAAGATCAGGATGCCCAGAAAGAATAAAGGGACGTACTTGTCTTTTAGCATGTCGTATTTAATACTAAAGAAAATAAATCCCAGGACCGGAAAGAAAAAGAAAAGGCCAAAAATTAAATTGAGCTTCGTATATAAGTTTCTTTGCTTCAAAAAACGATCTCCCAGCCAATCGCCAACTCGGGCTTGTATTTTCTACTTATTTATACCTAAATTGAGCGATTGAAACGTTTATTTTAAGTTATATTATAAAACTGACCATTCTTCAACCAAAATAGGGCATGGCAATTAGATCGCTTGGAAAAATGAGATTATTCCTGTAGAATATAGGAGTTACTACAAAACATATGCCGAAAATTCAACCAAATTTTGAGGCGACGTTTTATGCGAGCGGTTATACAAAGAGTCAAGCAAAGTTCCGTCAAAACGAACGATGAAATTGTGGGCCGGATCGGCCAGGGGCTTTTAGTTTTGCTTGGCGTGGCCAAAGGCGATAGCGCTGAAGATGCGGATTATCTGGCCAATAAGATCATCAACCTGAGGATCTTTGAAGATGAAGACGGCAAAATGAACCGATCGTTGCTCGAGACCGGCGGTGAATTGCTGGCTGTTTCTCAATTTACCCTGTTAGCCGATTGCCGCAAAGGCAGACGACCCTCATTTATAGCGGCGGCTGAACCCGAAAAAGCCAACGAACTCTACCAAAAGTTTGTCGACGGGGTGCGCCAAAAGGGTGTCGAGGTTAAGACCGGTCGTTTTCGAGCGATGATGGAAGTCGCCCTGATCAATGATGGCCCGGTAACGGTGATCATCGAAAGCCGCTAGAGGCGAGTCCCAAAAATATATTACAAAAGTCGTTTGGTATATCTAAATCCAGTTGAGTTCTTTAAATAACACAATGCCTATGGTTTCAGGTTTCAGTGTTCAGGTGTCAGCGTTTTGGTCGCTGGCTTCTCGCTTCTGGCTGCTGGATAGTAGCCAGTGATCAGCGACTATCGACCCATCTCGGACGAGTCATTCGTAGGTGAGTTTTCGGCGTAAGCTTCTTTCGGGCCTAAACCACAGGGTCGACGACGCCCGAACTGCTCAGTGAAGTTTAGGCCAGAGACCAAAAGCAAGAAGCCAGTAGCCAGGGGCCTGACACCTGAAACCCGACACCTGACACCTAAAATCAATCCGTGTTTTTTAAATTACATAAAGGACAACACACTTTATTGTTGGGAGTGGTCTTGGGTCTCCTGTCTGTTGCGGCTATCCTGCACGCTCAGGAGCTCGCTGAACTGAATCGCTTTATTGGCAAAAATGATTCAATTCTTGTGGCCGACGCTAAGGGTCATATTGTATTAGCAAAAAATGTCGATGAAAAGCGGATTCCGGCTTCGATTTTAAAAATATTCACCTCCCTTGTGGCCCTGCATTATCTCGGTGACGATTATCGCTTTCCGACCGAATTTTACCTGGATAAACAATCAAATCTGAAAATTAAAGGTTACGGCGACCCGCTCCTGATTTCGGAGGTGATCTCTAAGATATCGCAAGTCCTTGCCGTGCTCCTGAAAAACACCCAACCTTTGAATGACCTGGTTTTAGATGATTCCTATTTTCAACAGCCTTTGACCATCCCCGGAATCACATCGTCCGCACAACCTTATGATGCCCCCAATGGCGCGTTGTGCGTCAATTTTAATACGGTCAACTTTAAGCAAACGTAAAAGGGTTATGTCAGTGCCGATACCCCAAACACCTCTGCTACCATTTAAGCGTCAAAAAAATAAAAGCATCCGGATTAAATCAAGGCCGCATCGTTTTTTCTCATAACAAAAATGAAATCACCCTGTACGCGGGGAAGCTTTTCCAATATTTTCTTGAAAAACAGGGGCTGCGTTTCAACGGAAAGGTCAAATTGGGACGAATCAATGAAAAGAGCGGCCGGCTGATATTCAGATATGATTCCAGTTCATCACTGGAGGAGATTGTAGTGAAGCTCCTGGAACATTCCAACAATTTTACGACCAACCAGCTGCTCATCGCCACCGGCGCAAAAATCATCGGGTCACCGGGCACCCTCGCCAAAGGTGTCGCCATTGCCTCCGACTATGCAAAAGAGATGCTGGATATCGAGAATATGACGATTGTCGAAGGCTCCGGAATATCCAGAGACAATAGAGTCTCAGCCGTACAGATGGATCAGGTTCTCCAGGAATTTCTGCCCTATCACTATCTGATGCGCCGGGAAGGAAGAGAATTTTATAAGACCGGCACGCTTTACGGCATCAGCACCCGCGCCGGCTATATCAAAAGGACCGATGGCGAATTTTACCGCTACGTTATTATGTTCAACACCCCGGGCAAATCCACCGACTCCCTGATTCTAAGACTCCTGCGAATCCTGGATTAATTCGCAGCAATCCATTCGGCCGTCTAAAATCCTGGTATATTTAAAAAGAGGATAAGAGGGACGCCCATAAAATTATAAGTTTCTATTAATCCATTAGTTCAAATCCATTTTCTTTGGCAATGGCCTCACCCCTTTTTACGCTCTGACTGATGGCCGGCTGGGTGATTCCGATTCGTCTGGCAAGCTCAGTGGCGCTAATGCCTAACTCACGCACCACCCAGTAGCATAACAAACTGCGGGCTTTGACTGTTTGAGGATGCTTGCCTTTTTCCCATACTTGTTCACATTTGACACCGAGTATTGCAGCCACCCGCTGCGCTACTTGATCGATATTGAAGCCATCGGCTTCCAATTGATACTGGCGCTCGCGCTTCTCTTGGGCCTTTTTTAAAACTTTTTCGACAAAATCACTATCACCCAATATCCTCTCATCGCTCTTTAAGTGTGTATCCGTCCTATTAAGGGCCTTAAACGCTTGCCACCCACCGATGCTTCGAATCAGACCGCCACCAACCAACTCAGGTCGCCTGCCCTGATTTAGGCCTTTTTTTACAAATTCGCGATACCGCCTGCGAGCCGCAGACATTTTTTCCCCAAACAGCATTAAGGTTTCATCCACTGATTGCCAATTATTCACGTTGTGGCCCAGCAGCACTGAATGGCCACAATAAGGGTAACGCTCTAATTTATTTAGATCAGAAACTTGTTTTGCCCGCAACGGGTTTAGATGAATATAGCGCACTAACTCCAGCAGATAATTATCTTCCTGACACAAAATGGACTTATAGCGGTTCTGAAACAGATGCCCCCATCGGCGGTGACGACGGTTGAAATAGACGGCATGGCCGGTCAGCAGCCTTCTCATAATTGTGGCAATCGGTGTGAGGCCTGTTTTCAAAAGCAGATGGAAATGATTTGGAATTAAGGCCCAGGCATAACAGGGGGTTTGGCTATCGCTCAGAATATCGCCTAGGCGCTTAATAAAACTTTGCCGGTCGGCATTGTCTTTGAATATCTTGCGCTTTTCGATACCGCGAACGATGATATGGTGCAAGGCACCAGGGGCATCTATGCGGGCTTTGCGGGGCATGTTTTTCGTATAACATAGTTGAGGCTCAATAGAAACTTATAATTTTATGGGCGTCCCCGTACTCCCACATTAAAATTTTTGCGAACTCGAGTAAAACTGAATTAGGAGGCAGTTTTTGTGCTACTTTATTCCGATCGGCTCTGGCAATCTTGCGACTTACGGCATAAGTTTCGCTGAGCTTGCTAAGTTGGGCTTCTAATTTTTCTTTTTGAGCTTCCAAGCTATTTAATTGACTCTTATACTCGGCTATCCCCTTGGCTCCAGGTCCGGCAAAAGATAGTTTAGATAGCTGTGCGCGTACTTGGGATAACTTCTGAAAGGTTTTCACCGCTTTGGAATGATCCGCGTAAATCAGGGCCTCTTGATACCTCTTCTGAGCCTCTAAGACCATGCCTTTGCGTTTCAGCCAAAGGTCAAGACCATCTTGCCTGGCCATTTTATTCTGCGGTAAATGCTGGGCGATTAGACTTAAGAAACTATAAAGATCACCCTTTTGCTTCGTAAGAAAATTCATTTTCTGGCGCTCTGAAGTGAACCCAAGTATTCTCTCAATAAGCTTGTTCTCAATTTCTTGCACCTTTTTGTTATACTGGTGTGCTCTTTGGAAGTCATTTATAGCCGCATAATCCAGGGCCAAATTACTGAGACAGGCAGGCCACCACCTGAGACTCCCGCCCAAGTCGCTTTTGGCTAATCGACAGTGACCTTTGATGCAATTTTTCCGCTTGTACGTAATCTCCAATTGTTTGGTAAAGCAAAGCCAGATTATTGAGACCCCTTGCCACATGTAGATGCTCGGCTCCATAAACTTTTTCCCAGATTTCTAATGAGCTTTTATATAAAGACTCTGCTTTTGTGAAATCTCCTACCGTGAAGTAATAACCTGCTAGATGAATCTGGCTCTCCGCAAACTTAGGATGTTTTGGACCAAAGGCTTTTTTGCGGATATTTAAAGATCTTTGCAATAATCGTAATGCCTGAGCATAATCTTCTCGTAATCGATAAAGGTCCGCGAGATAATCAAGATTTATGGCTACATCCGGATGCTCTGAACCAAGGACATTTTCTTTTATCGCCAGTGATTGCATCGATAAAGACGCTGCTTTGGCATAGTCCCCCAGAGAATGGTATAAGAGCGCCAGGTTGTTTAAGATTGATGCGACACTTGAGTGATTGGGTCCAAATACATTTTGATTGATTGCAAGCGCTCGTGTAAAGAGCGCCTTTGCTTTTTCAAGATCTCCCAGACGAAAATATATGGTCGCCAGGCTATTGTAGTTTTTGGCCACATCTGAATGCTCAGGACCCAGTGCTCTCAGTCTGATCTCCAGCGAACGCATGAATAAAGACTCAGCTTCGGTATAATCTTCGAGGGCGTAATAAAGACTTGCTAATTGGGCCAAACTCGTAGCTACTTTGGGATGCTCTGGCCCGAACGCGTTTTGCAAAATCTTTAAAGAACGTTTGGAGCAATCCTGGGCTTTGGCATAGGCGCCAAGAGAATGGTAGAATTCGGCCATTTTAATAAGGCTATTGGCCAAATCCGGATGCTTAGGTCCGAGTACCTTCTGCCTGATCTCCAGCGATCTCTTGAATAACGGTTCCGCCTTTTTGTAATCTCCAATGAGATAATAAAGATTGGCAAGGTTATTTAGGCTGGTGGCTACATTAGAATGCTCGGGGCCGAGATTTTTTTCCATAATGGCCAGGGACTTTTTATACATCGGCTCGGCTTTGGTATATTGCCCGAGCTTCTTGTAAAAGCTTGCCATATTATGAAGGCTTTTGGCCACTTGAATGTGATCGCTGCCAAAGTGCTGCTTAAAAATGGCATAGGATCTTTTATAGAGGGGTTCGGCTGCGGAAAATTTGCTCTCACTGCTGTAGAGTTCGGCTAGGTTATTTAAAATAAGCCCAACAACGGGATGATTCTGTCCAAAACCTTTTTCCCCAATGATCAGCGCTTTTTGATATAAGATCTTTGCCTTATCATAATTACCGATTTTACTATAAAGTTGAGCAAGATTGTTTTGAAATAACGCCATGAAGGGGTGCTCTTTACCATATGCTTTTTCACCGGCAGGAATGAGTTTTTCCGCATATTTAATTGCTTCTTTGTAGCGACCCTGTTTTTCTAACTCTTCATATTTTTTATTGAGGCGATTGACTTCAGCTTTGGCAGGGTTTTGGGCCCGGCAGGGAACAGTCAACAGGAGGATTAGAAGAGGCACGAACAAACCCAGAATAAAAAAAACAATACTTTCTCGGTAGCTATACAAAGTTGCTGTCATCGCCAATGCCCGATCTCGGATGATTTATAGACCAACAGTCACTTTAGGAATAGGCTTATTCGTCCTGGGATCCAGGAGGATCCCCTTTATGCTTCCGATCTAATTTTAGGCCATCTTTAGCTTTTTACTTGAACCTGACTTTCTATTGTGGATTAAATCAATTATTTGATGGGTGACCGCTGATTTCATGACCGCTGATCTGCCATTTTTGACAACTTAAGAATTTGTTCTATTTTTACTCCTAGCAGAGCTCGCAAAACGCTGTTAGGAGATAGAATGGCTGCTTTGAGAGGCTTCCCTGTTGAACCTAAACAACCCGATAAAAGCGTACCTGAAAACACAATTTGTATGGACAGAGAAACAATAACGAAGTAGAGGAACAGCTCTAAGAGTAGATAGGCATCGAATAGTAAAATGAATTTGAGCAAGAGCTTTAGCGTCGGAAAGAAGTCCAAATGAGCTCAATGTTTGTAATTTAATATATTGAAATACGTTTAGATGTCAATAAAAATCAATTTAAATGCCTACCTACCTGGCATCTAAGATTCAATAATCACAGAGCTTAACACGAAACACGCTAAGACCGGTTGTAGGATTAAAATCAGAAGGTCGCAAATTTAGATAACATCCTGAATTTTCATGTTTCTACTGAAACACTGGACTAATGTTCATATGCAAGGCTTGAGGGATATAAAAATTAAATTTCGCTATTTTTGATCGCTGGTGATATGGGCATATGCACTGTGATTGTGGATGGATTCGAAATTCTCGGCGCTGACCGAAAACCAGGTAATATTATCATCTTCATGCAGTTTTTTGGCAATGTCCCGCACAATATCTTCGACAAACTTGGGATTGGCAAATGCCGTTTCGGTAACACGCTTTTCGTCCACGCGCTTTAAAACGGAGTACACACCCGTAGAAGCGGCAGCTTCCACCAGTTCAATCATATCTTCCATCCAGATGAATTTCTTAAAACGGGTCGCCAACTGCACTTCACCGCGCTGGTTGTGAGCCCCATAGTCGCTGATCTCCAGCGAGCAGGGACAGACAGATGAGATGGGGACAATGACTTCTGAAACCAGATCGATTTTTCCGGATGGTTCACTGGTGCCGATGATTCGGCAGGTGTAATCCATCAAGCCCGGCGATGTACTGACAGGCGCTTTTTTTTCGATAAAGTAGGGAAATGTGACTTCAATGTGCGCCGAAGCCGCATTGAGGTGCTTCTTCATACTTTCCAGGATTTCAGAAAATTTTTGCAGCGAAATCTCCGTTTGTAAAAGAGGAAGCATCTCGACAAAGCGGCTCATGTGGGTGCCTTTGTATTTATGGGGCAAATCAACATACATATTGATGGTGGCAACCGTATTTTGCGAACCGTCACGGCGATCACGAACCGTTATCGGATATCGCAAATTTTTGATGCCGACCTTATCAATCGGGATGTTGCGGTAATCGCGCTGATTTTGGATGTCTTTCATGCTATTTTAGAAGGCTGGAATTACGTTTCTGCCTCCTCTTTTTCGATGATCTCAATTTTTCCGGCAGCCACTTCCCGCAAAGCGACCACAACATCTTCATTCTTCGGAGAACTTACCAGATAATCAGATCCTTCCCGAATCTGTCTGACGCGCTGGGCGACCATGTTTACCAACAAAAATCGATTGCTAACTTTTCTTAGGCAATCTTCAATTGTAATTCGTGCCACGGAAAAACCTCCATGCGATGTGTTATATTGGTTAAATTGGTTTTAATTGGTTTTATTGGTCAGGTTCTGTCAATATCAAAAATTATTTAACGAATTCAACCAATCCAACCAATCGAACAAATCAAACAATCTACAAAATCTCTATCAGTTCATAACTGCGTTTGCCGCCGGGTACCTCAAGTGTGAGTTCATCACCCGGCTTGCGACCGATGATGGCCTTCCCAAGAGGCGATGATACGGATATGCGACCATTTTCAATATCCGACTCATCCGGCCCCACCAGTTGATAGCTTACATCTTCTCCGGTTTCGATGTTTTCAAGAACGACTTTGCAGCCGAAAACGGCCCGATCCTTGGGGAGTTTGTCGGTTTCAATAATATCAATATTGGCCAGCTTGAATCCCAATTCACTGATGCGCCCTTCAATAAAGCCCTGACGATCTTTAGCAGCAGCATACTCCGCATTTTCACTTAAATCACCGTGAGCCCTTGCTTCTTCAATCGCTTTTATATTTTGAGGGCGCTCATTCTTTTTCAGGTTTTCGAGCTCTTTTTTAAGCGCTTCAAAACCTTGCTTGGTAACGGGGACTCGATCCAAGTTAATAACTCCCTATCCTCATCGAGCAAAAAATGCTCAATTCGGCGTTATTTGTCATTTGTTAACCGTTATTCGTATTCCTGAATTCCCTAAATCCCTCAATCCCTCAATTCCTAAATCCCTAAATTCCCCAATCCCTAAATCCCTGAATCCCTCAATTATCACAGATACTCATTCGCCAGGATTCGGGCAATTTGCACCGTGTTGGTCGCCGCACCCTTTCTAATATTGTCCGCCACGATCCACATATTGATGCCGTTGGCGATCGATTCATCCTGACGAATCCGCCCCACCAGGGTTAAATCCTGCCCGGCAGCATCGGTTGCCAGCGGGTACAGATTTTTGCCCGGGATCATCCATCACTTTAATTCCCGGCGCATTTTTCAGCAAGGCCCTGACATCCTCAGCAGATACCGGTTCATTGGTTTCAATGTTAACGGATTCGGAATGTCCGATGAAAACCGGCACGCGAACCGTTGTTGCCGTGACGGCGATAGAATCATCCTCCATAATCTTTCGGGTTTCACTGGACCATTTTCATTTCTTCTTTGGTATACCCGTTATCCACAAAGGTATCGATATGGGGTAAACAATTAAAAGCAATGCGATGCGGGTATACCCGATTCTCATAATCCAAAAAATTAATCATTGCCCGGGATTGATCAAAGAGTTCATCAATTGCCTTTTTGCCCGTTCCCGATACCGCCTGATAGGTAGATACCACGATTCGTTTAACACCATATCTCTTGTGGATCGGATGCAGCGCCACAACCATCTGGATCGTCGAACAATTCGGGTTGGCGATGATGCCCTTTTGCAGTATGCTGGGCAATGGCGTGTGGATTGACCTCCGGCACCACCAGCGGCACCTGGGGATCCATACGCCAGGCGCTCGAGTTGTCAACGACCACACACCCGTCTCGGGCAGCAAAAGGGGCAAATTTTTCACTGGTGCCGCCGCCGGCTGAAAAAAGCGCTATATCGAATCCTTTAAAAGAATCCTCCTTCAATTCCTTTACATCGATCAGGTCGCCTTTAAATCTGAGCTGGCGCCCGACAGAACGACTCGAGGCCAAAAATACGACGGAATTGATCGGGAAATCCATCTCTTCCAGACAGCGTATCATCTGATTTCCCACCGCACCGGTGGCACCGGCAACAGCGATGTTCAATTTTTTCTGAGCCATACCGTGTTCACCCTCTAGTTTTTTACGATATAATCTACCACCAGATCGCCGACCCCTTGGGTCGAATGCCCCATTTTACCGGCTGCGACATCTTTGACATCTTCCCGCAAAACTTTGGCAACACCGGCTTCAACAAAAGGCTGCCGCCTTTTTCTCCCCGATGGTATCCCAGCATCATCTGCGCTGCCAATATGGCTGCAATCGGGTTTATTTTCTTCTGCCCGGTATATTTAGGCGCCGAGCCCCCGATGGGTTCAAACATCGAAACGCCATTGGGGTTGATATTGGCGCCGGCTGCGATTCCCATGCCGCCCTGTATCATCGCACCCAGATCGGTAATAATATCACCGAACATATTATCGGTAACAATCACATCGAACCACTCCGGATTTTTTACCATCCACATGCACAGGGCATCAACATGCGCATAATCGGTTTCGATATCCGGGTACTCCTCGGCGACCTCGTAAAATGTTCGTTCCCAGAGGCTAAAGGCATAAGTCAGTACATTGGTTTTGCCGCAAAGCGTGAGCTTTTTAGCCTTGTTTCTTGTTTGGCAATAATCAAAAGCATACCGAATGCACCGTTCCACGCCTTTGCGGGTATTGATGGATTCCTGGGTGGCAATCTCATCCGGTGTGCCGCGCTTCAGACAACCACCGGCACCGGCATACATTCCCCTCCGTATTTTCACGTACGACGACAAAATCGATATGTTCAGCGCGTTTGTCCTTAATCGGCGTATAAACGCCTTCATAGAGTTTAACCGGTCTTAAGTTGATATATTGATCTAACGTAAACCGGGTTTTCAACAGAATGCCCTTCTCCAGGACACCGGGTTGAACTTCCGGATGACCGATGGCCCCTAGAAAAATTGCATCTTTTTGTGCGAGCGTATCAAGCAGTTGATCGGAAATGGTTTCCCCTGTGGCCAGATAATGCTCACCGCCGACATCGTAAGCAGTGAACTGAAAACCGAAATTACATTTGGCGGCCACCGCTTCAAGCACCTTATGCCCTCTGCAACGACCTCCGGCCCGGTTCCATCTCCCGGGATGACAGCGATTTCATATGTTTTTTTCATACCTAGATTCCGTTAATCGAAAAATTACATCTGCTATGTGAATCGGCCGATAAGAGAAGACCCCGCCTTTACTTTATCACCGACAGTCACCTTGATTTCGACATCATCAGGCAGATATACATCGAGTCGCGAACCAAAACAGATCATTCCGTAACGCTGACCTTTACACACATCATCACCGGACTGCACCTTGCAGATAATCCTTCTGGCAATCAATCCGGCGACCTGGACGACACACATCAGCTTGTCGGCTGCAGTTTCCAGAAAAACCGCATTGTGCTCATTATGCAAAGATGCTTTATTCAGGTTTGCCGCAAAAAATTTACCGGGGGAATAACCAACCTTTTTGACCTTACCGTCATACGGAATACGATTGACATGCACATTAAATACGGACATAAATATGCTGATCTTCTGGCAACTGCCTTCGTAAAAGGAAGTGCGATCAACAGGGCCCACCGAAATGACTTTTCCATCCGCAGGCGAAACGATGCCATCCGGTTGATTGGGAATCACCCGATCCGGATCCCTGAAAAACCCGCAAAAACAGAAGGTGATCACCAGGCTGAATAAGGTCAGGTATGTCATCCCCAGCAGGGCAAAAATCAAGGTGACAAATGCCGCACCAAAAATCGGCGGATATCCGGCCTTTGCCACCGGAAAAGCCATCTGGCCCGGTGGATCCGGCCGAGAATATGATTCCATGGAATCTGTGTCCCCAGAGTGTTAATACCTGAATCTTGCCCCGCTTTGCGTGATGAAGCATCTAATATTATGGCACAAAGGGGCTCCTCATGAAAATTAATGAGAAGTTGAAAGCCTCCGATTCGTGCAAAATTCAGGTAATTGCAAAATGGATTACCGGAAGTATCTCGCGTAAACATGAAACTTTATTCATATCAACATGAATACGGATTGTCAATGATTACCATAACATGATTAGATTTCCCTATGTGAGTAATGCGGTGTTGCCGGATGATCAGGGGCCAAAGTTTAATTCCGCATCCGATTTCCTGATGTAATGCGGGACCAGGCCGGCAATCCCATCGGGCTCATTGGCCTCAAATCTTGGCATGCTAAGAAAAGCAACACTCGATGCCCGTATAATGTTTTGGCCCTTGGGAACAAAATGGGCCAAACCGCCCAGCGCAGCTGCAATTCTTTGGCGATAAAGCTGGGCACCGGTTCCAATAAACACACAGGGCACTTTAATATCCTCAACGACGGCTTCAGCAATCATTGCACGCGCGCTTGTTTTTTGAATTAACTGATTCTCATTGAAACGATAGGTGGCACAATATACCTCGCCTTTGCGAGCATCCAGCAGCGGGCAGATCAAATACGATGTTTCGGCACATTGCCAGGCAAGCGCTTTAAGACTCGATATGCCCACAACCGGTTTGTCCAGTGCATGCGCTAATCCTTTAATGGTACTGATGCCAATACGCAGGCCGGTAAATGAGCCCGGCCCGATCGTAACGGCCAGCCCGTCCAGATCTCCAACGCCAAAACCGGCGATTTCCAGAACCGAATGGATTAATTCCATTAAGTGCTTGGAGTGAGTCTGGTTTTTGAGTGTTGTTAATTCAGCGGATAAGGACCCATCATCTGTTACGGCAACGCTGCAGCTTTTTGTGGCTGTATCAATTGCAAGGATTTTCATCGGTTATTTGCGTTTGGTTTTTGCCTGTTTTAATTTGCGCTTTGGTTTAATCCCAATAATCGCCCTTGCCAAAACCTCTGACATTTGCTTTACGGGGACAAACTCAATCTTGCGCCTCAGATGGTGGGGCAACTCAGATAGTTCTTTTTTGCTTTTCTCGGGTATAATGACGGTTCGAATTCCCGCCCGCATCGCACCCAGGGCCTTTTCTTTTAAACCGCCAATGGGAAGAACCCGGCCCCTCAGGGTGATTTCACCGGTCATCGCCACATCACTGCGAACGGCTTTGTTTGTTAATGCGGAAATAAGCGCTGTCGCCATGGCGATGCCTGCAGAAGGGCCGTCTTTGGGGATGGCGCCTGCCGGCACATGAATATGGATATCAATATTTTCGATTTTCTTCTCATCCAACCCCAATGACGCCAGATTCGCTCGCGCATAACTTACCGCTGCCCGGGCTGATTCCTGCATCACATCTCCCAGTTGCCCGGTCACAATCAAATCACCCTTCCCGCCGATCAAAGATGCTTCGACATACAGCACTTCACCTCCGGCCTGAGTCCAGGCCAGACCGGTTGATAGGCCGACCTGGTTTTCTTCCTTATCCATTTCCGGACCATATTTGGGGACCCCCAGATATTTGTGCAAGTTGCCCTTGGTAACGCGAAAGGGTTCTTTTTGGCCTTCAGCAATTTTACGCGCCACTTTGCGGCAAATTGCGCCAATCTCCCTTTCAAGGTTTCGCAGTCCCGCTTCAGATGTATACTCCGTAATCATCTGCTGCAGCGCTCCGGAACTCATGGAAGTTGTGCGGGTTTTGAGGCCATTTTCTTTGATCTGTCGAGGAATAAGGTAATTTTTGGCGATCACAATTTTTTCTTCTTCAGTGTAACCGGAAAGCGAAATAACTTCCATCCGATCCAGCAGGGCTGAGGGGATCGTATCCGTTAAATTCGCAGTCAGAATAAACATCACTTTAGATAGATCAAACGGTATATTGATGAAATGATCGCTAAAGGCAAAATTTTGCTCCGGATCCAGTGCTTCCAACAGAGCCGAAGACGGGTCACCCCGAAAATCAGCACCCAGTTTGTCAATTTCATCCATCATAAAAACCGGATTGTTGCTGCCGCACTGCTTCAGCCCCTGTAGAATGCGGCCGGGCATGGCGCCAATGTAGGTCCGCCGATGGCCTCTAATCTCGGCCTCATCACGGATTCCGCCCAGCGAAATTCGGATAAACTTGCGTTTTAAGGCCCGGCCGATGGATTGGCCCAGAGAAGTCTTGCCGACTCCGGGAGGGCCCACAAAACAAAGAATCGGGCCTTTCATCTTCGGGTTCAGTTTGCGGACGCTCAGATATTCAAGTATACGATCTTTTACCTTGTTTAATCCATAGTGCTCTTTTTCCAACACGGATTTGGCCTCGGCAATATCAAAACGATCTCGCGATGATTTGCCCCACGGCAGATCTACCAGCCAGTCGAGATAGGTTCGCGATACGGTTGCTTCAGCAGAGTCGGGATGCATCTGTTCAAGGCGTTTGAGTTGCTTGATTGCTTCTTTTTCTGCCTCTTTTGGCATTTTGGCCCGCTTGATTTTTCTGCGGTAATCTTCAATCTCAACGGTTTTGTCATCCTGTTCCCCGAGCTCTTTGTAAATGGCCCTGACCTGCTCGCGCAAAAAATAATCTCGCTGGGATTTGGAGATTTCATCTTTTACCTCAGATTCAATTTTGGCCTGAACCGTTGAAAGTTCGAGTTCTCTTGAAAGCAAATTGTTTACTTTTTTCAGGCGCTCGACCGGCTCAGCTAATTCAAGCAGCTCCTGGGATTCCTGGATTTTGAGTTTTAGATTGGATGCAGCCAGATCCGCCAGTTTGCCGGGCTCTTCAATGCTTTGTAAAATGGTGCCGATATCGCCGGACATCTCCCCTCGCAAAGAAAGGATCTTTTCTGAATTTTCCCCGACAATCCTCATCAAGGCCTCAATCTCCAGATTTATCTCACCGGCGGGCTGTTCTTCAACTTTTTCAATTTTTACACGATAGAAGGACCGTTTCCTTAAGTAACGCGTAATTTTGGCCTTGGCGACGCCTTGCACCAGTGCTTTAACGCGACCATCCGGCAGTTTCAACATTCGCAACACCCGGCTGACCGTGCCGACCGCATATATGTCGTCGGTTGCCGGGTCTTCTATTGCGGGATCCTTTTGGGTGGCCAGCATCAAAAATCCGTCCTTGGCCACACCCTCTTCAACCGCTCGAATCGATTTGTCGCGGCCAACAAACAACGGCAGCACCATGTCACAAAAAACGACGACATCTCGAACCGGCAGTAACGGAAGGGAAGTCGGGATTTCAGAATTTGCGCCATCTTCTTCGATGAGGCTGATTAGATCATCTTTATCGGTTTGTGCCATTTTAGCTCCTGGGAATTGCACCGGGATTAAAGGTCCACCCGTTTTTGGCCGAAATTATATAGAAACTATCTCAAAAATGCGTCTAAGTGCCCATGGCAGTGTTGCGGTTCGACTCAAAATGCTCACATACTACCGTGTATGCTCCGCTTTTTCGCCGAACCGCGCCTTTTGAGCACCTTAAGATATTAAGATCTGATGCGAAATCCCGCCTATTGGCGGGGACCCTGAACCCTGATCCACCTTTTTGAGATAGTTTCTAATCTTAATCTTGCTTGCAGAGGGGTGCAAAGGTGGGTCGATCTAAAATAAGACATAATTTTTCTTTGACAATATCCATCTTATTTTTTTATGAAACACCTCAATATTAGAAAAAATTCATTTTTTTATTTTTAAAATCGATATAACCCTATACAAGGTACGTTTACCTGTGCCGATTGCAGGCAGATTGATTTGCTGATTGCAGGCATGCAATCACCCAAGAACGGGGACAGATAACCGATGATGGCAACTTATTTAACCGAATTTTTGATCTTTATTTTTGGTTTGTGTATCGGAAGCTTTTTGAATGTATGCATTTACCGGCTTCCGGAATCAAAGTCAATTGTCCATCCCCGTTCGATGTGTCCTAATTGTGGCGCCCTCATCCGTTTTTACGACAATATACCGATATTAAGCTATGTCGCCTTAAAAGGAAAATGTCGCCATTGTGAGACATCCATCTCCTTTCGCTATCCCGTAATCGAATTAATGAGCGGAATATTTGCGGTAGGGGTTTTTCTTAAGTATGGATTCACTTTTGAAACGGCGATTTATTATGCCTTTGTTGCCGCTTTGCTGGTAATCACATTTATTGATATTGATCACCAAATTATCCCTGATGTGATCACACTGCCGGGAATACCGCTTTTCTTTGCCGCCAGTTTTGCCCTTCCGGAAATTACCGCTGTTGAGTCCATCCTCGGGATTTTAATCGGTGGCGGAAGCTTATTTTCGATCGCCTGGTTGTATCATCTGCTGACTAAAAAAGAAGGCATGGGCGGCGGAGATATTAAGCTTTTGGCCATGATGGGAGCCATTATCGGATGGCAGGGGGTTTTGTTTACGATATTTGTGGCATCAGCGGTCGGCACGGTTTCAGGCATGTTTCTCATGCTCAAGAACCGTAAAACGATGAAGCTGGCGATTCCATTTGGTCCCTTCCTGGCCATTGGCGGTACGGCTTATATTCTTTTTGGGCCGCAATTGATTGCCTGGTATTTTAATCTGTTAAGGCAGTAATGAAAGTTGCAATTATCTCCGATTAAGTTTTTGCGGCCTCACCTAATTTAATGCCGATATCCAGAGCCTTACGATTCATATCCAGAAAGTCTGCCGGAATTCGGTTCTCGAGTACCTTCATAATGGATTCGGGTTTCACCAGCCCGGTTAAGGCAATAACGGTCCCGAGCATGCAAATATTAAAAACAATGGGTTTGCCGATTTTTGCCATTACGGTTTCATACATCTCTATTTCTTTTTGCTGGGCATCAACTTTTTTTTCAGTTTGCACAAATCGGGTGTCGGTAATCAATAAGCCCCCCGGCCGGATAATCGGATAAAATTTACCATAGGCATCCTGGGTCAAACATACCAGCACATTGGGCTGAATTACTTTTGGAAAATGAATGACCGAGTCGGATATGATGACATCTGAGCGAGTGGCCCCTCCTCTGGGCGCGGCACCGTATGATTGGGATTGTACGGCAGTCAGGTTTTCGTAAAGCACCGCTGCTTCGGACAGAAGAATGGCTGCAGTGATCACGCCCTGCCCGCCCGAGCCTGAAAATACCATCCTGCATTTTTCCATATTCAACGACCTTTCATCGCCTTTTTAACCACTTTATCATATTCTCTGCAATATTCCGGCATCTTCTTTTGTAAAAAAATACCGCGCTCCAGTAGATCGGGATTTTCCTTTTTGGCCTTTGAACCCATCGAGGTTGTACTTTTCTTGAAATACTGGATCATATCAACTGCATCGCCGGCTTTGTTTTTACGGCCAAAATAGGTCGGGCACTGCGATAAAATCTCCACCATTGAAAAACCTTCGTGCAGAATGGCCTGCCGGATGATGTCTGCCATCTGCTGAATGTGATAGGTAGTGGTTCGCGCCACAAAGGTCGCACCGGCGGCCTTTGCAAGCTCCACGGCATCAAAGCTGGGGTCGATCGTCAGATACGGCGCGGTGGTTGCGCGGATGTTTTCTCCCGACAAAGGCGAAAACTGGCCGCCGGTCATGCCGTAGATTCGGTTGTTCATGACAATTGCGGTGATATCAATGTTTCGACGGGCCGCATGAATAAAATGATTCCCCCCGATCGCCAGCGCATCGCCATCTCCCCATGGGAACAATGAGGTTAAGTTCCGGGCGCGCCATTTTTACACCGGTAGCAAAGGCCAGCGCCCGGCCATGAATGGTATGCAGGGTGTGAAAGTCGACATAGCCGGTTATTCTGGATGAACATCCGATACCGGAAACCATCACAATCTCGTTTCTGCTCAGCCCCAGTTTCTCAACGGCCTGCAGCAGACCGTTTAATACCGTGCCATGACCGCATCCCGGGCACCAGAGGTGGGGGAAAAATCGTTCGCGTAAATAATCTTTGATAGCCATGACTTAAACTCCCCTTTCCCTGGATCAGTCGCAGAACATTCATTATATCCGTCGGTTTTATGAAGACACCATCTATTCGATTGGCCAAAAATACCTTCCCGGGGTCATCGACTGCCAGCTTAACAGACTGAAGTACCTGGCCCATGTTCTGTTCCACCACAATAACCGACTTCTTCGCAGCACATTTTTCACGCACAATATCAACTGGAAAGGGCCATAGGGTTTGGAGCTCCAGCATCCCCAGGCGTTCGCCGCGACGTCTTCTATTTTCCACAGTATGAAGAGCTGAACGGGCCGCGCAACCGTAAGACAGCAGCAAATGCTCTGCATCTTCAGTATAATATTCCTTAAATCGAGCAAGCTGATGTGCCCGGTTTTCGACTTTATCGACCAGGTGACGCAACAAGCCATGGACAATTCTGGGCTCACTGGATGGAAACCCCCACATATCATGGATTAATCCGGTTACATTGAAGCGGTGAACGCCACCGAAATCAGACATGGGCAAACGGCCATCTTCCCTGGGCAAATAGGGATGATAATCAACACCTTCTTTGACGGATGTTCTCAGCCGTTCGACCAACGGTATTTTTCCGGGTTCCGGAATCACGAGCTTCTCTCGCATATGGGCAACGAGTTCATCAAACAGCAGGATAACCGGCGTTCGGTAAATTTCGGCTAAATTAAAGGCCTCCACCGTAATTGAAAATACATCCTGGTGGTTGGAAGCCGTAAGTGCAATGATGGCATGATCGCCATGCGTCCCCCAGCGGGCTTGATTAACGTCCCCCTGGCTGCCGTGGGTCGGCAATCCGGTGGATGGCCCGCCGCGCTGCACGTTGACAATGACACAGGGGATTTCGGCCATAACGGCATACCCAAGGGCTTCCTGCATCAGGGAAAAGCCCGGCCCGCTGGTGGCTGTCATCACCTTGCGACCGGTCAGCGAGGCACCGATGATGGCGCACAGCGATGCAATCTCATCTTCCATCTGCATAAATTTCCCGCCAATTTGCGGCAGGCGATAGGCTAGATATTCTGTAATTTCGGACGACGGCGTTATCGGATAGCCGGCGTAAAAATCAAGTCCGGCGTACAAGGCCGCCTCAGCGCAGGCCTCGTTGCCTTGGACAAATTTTACGTTTTCGCTCATATCATGTGCCTATTCTTTAGTTTCGATCTCTATTGCAAGATCCGGGCAGCGAAACTCACAAAGTCTGCAGCAGATACAGTCTTGTGGTCGCAAGGCCGAGACCTTGTCTTGATCGTCTAATTCCAGGACTTTTTTCGGGCAAAGCTCAACACATATTCCGCATCCCTTGCACCAATCCCGGTTTATATGATGCTTTTTTAGTTTTGGTTTGGCCATGTAAAATTCCTCGGCATTTAATCAATTCCTGGTTGGCCCATTATTAACTTTAGGTATGAATGTCAAGAGAATCAAGGACCCTTGAGTGCTTTCTGGCAGCCTAATGTAGTGTCACACAAATATATTGCAAAAGTCGGGCGGCATATTTTAGTCCAGTTGCGTTCTTTAATGTCTATGGTTTCAGGTGTCGGTGCTCAGAGGTGTCAGGAAGATACAGAGGACAGAGCATAGAAAACAGATGACAGAAGACAAAGGGCAGACTGTTTCTGTTTTCTGTCATCTGACTTCTGTCATCTGTTATCTGACACCTGACACCCGACACCCGAAACCTGAAACCTAAAATAGGACCGTGTTTTGTAAATTACTTGCGAGACGCAACAATAGAATGTGATCTTAATTACTTTGTCGCAGCCAGCGCACGCTATTGGATCGGCATTCAGGGCAGGTCCGTTCCCGTTTCACACTGAAAACACTGTCCCAACGATGTCCGCAGCGCATGCACGCAAATTCGGTCTCCTGTTCCTCGTCGGCAGGCTTGGGGTTGCGGGGACGCGGCACACGTGCCTTTGCCAAAACGCCTCGAGTGAGTTCCAACTCTTGCGGGGTCACCATCTGCCGTTTTTTCTCTGCGGCGTGCATAATGATTTGCCAGCGTGCACCCTCAGCAGCGGAACACCATTCCAGCAAAAGACGGTCAGGGCGAACTTCAGATTTTTCCAGGCCGTCCCAGAGCCCGTCTAAACGCCGTACTGTGCTGCGGTTAGCGTCTATGTAATGGCAGTCGACGTAGTGGCAACCAGAAACGAGGACGACCGGCGCGCCCTTTTGAAATGAATACCATACAAATTCCGGATTCACACGACCCGAACACATCGTTCGGATAATACGCGCATTGGGTGGGTATTCCAAACGGCTCACTCCGGCCGTATCTGCCCCGGCATATGAGCACCAGTTACAAGCAAATGTTACGATTTTTTCCAGAGGATCTGCTTCCAGGATAGCATCAATCTGGGCATAAATTGCCTGGTCCGAGAAGTGCCGCATTTCAATTGCACCAAATTTGCATTCGCCAGCGCAGGTCCCGCACCCTGCACAAGCCGCACTGATTATTTGAGGGACGTGTTTCT
>PVMK01164798.1_pt1:0-10000 | contig 44162 bp, 29 predicted proteins | sample 1853481 | NCBI WGS metagenome assembly PVMK01 (sample SAMN08533507, study PRJNA380276) | Marine sediment metagenome, whole genome shotgun sequencing project.
CAATCCCGCGTAGAAACGAGCCAGCCCGGCATGCGTGTCGGCGGCGATCAGCTCGATGGCGAGCCGGACCTCCGGCCCGGCAGTTCGCCGCAATGCGAGCAACTTCCGCAATTCGCTCCGGCAGACCGCGATGAATCCCGTCCGAAGCGAGGCCCGGCAGAGAGCATGCGCGGCGTCGAAGCGGCCCGAGATGTCCTCGCTCTTCCGGGAATACTCCCGGGCGAGCAACGCCCAGCGCAACGCCGACTCCAGGTCTCCCTGCTGGAGGTGCCAAAGCGAGTTGAAGGCTTCGACATGTGGGCGCTTGAAGGCTTCGGGGTCGCCGCACCGCTCCCACAGATCCAGCAGCTCCCGGGCGCGCGTCTGCTGGCCGAGCTCGAGCGCGCCGGGAACGAGTTGACGCAGATAGGGGGTATCCGAGAGGCTCGCCCCTTTCGCCTCGCGATCGTCGAAGGCCCGCTCCACCAATCGCAGCCCCGCAGCGCGTCGGCCCCGAATGAGCTCGAGGCGGCCCTGGGCGAGCAGCTGGTGGCAGCGCGGACAATCCTCCGGCCCTCGGCAAGCTCACCGATCCGCCGCATCAGCGGTTCGATGCGCGTCAGCGGCAACGCGCGTTCGATGGCCACGGACCCGGCGCGCGTCGCAATCTTGTACACGGTGGCGGGCGAGATCCGGGCCGCCTTGAGGTCGAAGCAGATCGGGTCGAGCAGCTCCGAGGCGCGTTCGAGGTCGCCGCGATTGTGGAGTGCGCAGCCCAGCCAGGCGCGGGTGGTGAGATCCTCGTCCGGGGTCAGCGAGAGTGCGAGCAGCTTCTCCCAGGTCGTGATGGCGAGATCGATTCGGCCTTCTAGATAGTGGTCCTTGGCCCGGCTCGCGAGCCGGGCGGCTCGCTTCGCCGCGCTTGCTCGCGCCATCAACCCGCCCCCCCGACCGTGCGGCGAAGCACACCGGTCAGCTGCTGCGAGAACCCGCCGAGCGAGCGCCCCGCGCTGAATCGGACGCTCGGGCCCGGAATCATCTGCCGCAGGCTTTCGATTTCGTCGGTCGCGACGTAGAGCAGCGGCCCCCAGCTCCGCTCGAGCCAGAGGATTGCCTCGCGCGTCTTCTCACGCGCGATCTCGCCCTTGAAGCCGTTCGCGCTCGGCGCTCCGTCCGCAATCAGGATCGCGATCTTCCGCTCGGCCCGACTCGACGGTGTGTCGCGAAGCGTGTCGCCGATCACGCGGATCGCATGGGCATCGCGATTGTTCCCACCGATCCCGAGCGAGCCGAGACCGGGCACGCGGCCCTGCGCATCGATGGGGTAGCGGGTGATCCGTGTACTCGGCCCACGTCCGGAATCGGCGTCGTGGCCGAAGAACTCGATGCAAACCCCGGGCAGCTGCCGCACCGTCTCGGCGAGCAACACCGCCATTTCCCGCGCGGTCTCCTCCGAATGGCCGGCCATGCTGCCCGAGAGGTCGAGGATGACGACGATCGCGAGCGTAACCCGTTCGCTGCTCGTGCGGTTCTTGAAGAGGTTCGGATCGTAGTCGAGAGCGTGTAGACGCCTGGCGTCGAGCCGACCGGTATTGCGCCTCGCAGCGCGCCGACGCGGCAGCAGCTGGTGAATCCGTGCGGCGAGGGTCTCCGGCTTGCGACCCAGTGACGAACGAACGCCGACGTAGCCCGGAAGGTCGGCCTTCGCCTCGCGCCAGACGACCCGCGGCCACGCGCCGCAGATTCCGCGCCCACGCCCATGCGGACGGCGACCACTCAGCCGGTGGCGCCCGCGGCCGCCCATCGCCGGGTCGAGCGATTCGAAGTCGTCGGCTTCGTCGTCGAACGCCTCGGCGCTCGCTGCCAGCCCGCGAAATTGCCAGCTCGGCGGGATGTCGTTCCACTGCTCAGGTGGAACCAACAACGCGACCTCGAGGGTCGCGCGTCGGATCTGCTCGGAAGTCTGCGGGTACGGGGTCAGGGCCGCGATGACAGCCTCTAGCCGATCCGCATAGCGATTCCAGAGTGCGGGCGAGATCGGCGCCGCGCAGCGCACTAGCGTGAAAACTGCGGGGAGGAACTTGCAGTCGTCCGGCGCCGGATGGAGCAGCCCGACGCGCGCCGCGTGCACTGCCGAGGCGAGAGCCGGAAGCTCTCCGGTAACGATGCCCTCGATCCGCTCGTCCTCGAGCACGTTGCCGATCACCTTGAAGAGGGCATCGCGCGCGACCTGCTCGCATGTCGTGTGGGCCAGGTGCGCGCCCTCGTGCGCGGCCACGCCGAGCAGCCTGCCGAATCGAGCCGGTTCGCCGCTCGCTCCGTCGAGGATCTCGTCCGTCGAGGTTCACGCGTCCATGCTTGACATCGGCGAAGGAGACCCCGCGCTCGAATCCGAGTTCGACCGCGCGTCGGCCGACGAACATCACCAGCGTGCGCGCCGCCGCCCTGGCGACGTCGCGCCCGGGCCGGTCGCTGCCCGTGAAGCGGGAGGTCAGCGTTTCCCCACCCTGCCTCAGGGGCAGACGTCGGCGCTGTGCTGCATCCGCGTACCAGCGATCGAGCATCGCGCCGCTCATCGTGTCACCTCGCACAGCGTGCGCACGCTCGCCGTCGACTCCGGATCCCAGAAGGCGAGCGTGGACGCGAAGGCTTCGTAGGTCCCGATCCCGCCGGTGAGCATGCGTGCGATCCGCACCAGACCGCGCGTCGAGATAGTGTCGGGAAACGCGCCGCACTCGTGCTGCTTGCGAATCTCCACCGCAATCTTCATCACGCGCCGGGTCTCGCGGTCGCCGAGCCCGCAGGAACTCAGGACCTCGGGCTCCCGGTCGCTGTATTCGATCCGGATCTTTATCATCCGGTCGAGGAGAGCAGGATCGAGAGCCTCGGTTCCGCAATATGCGGGGCCGATGTTCGCTGTTGCAACGATGACGACGCCGGGTGCCAGATCGACGACCTGGCGACCCGGTGCCTCCTGCTCGAGGTAGAGCCGGCGCTGGTCGTCCATCGCCGACATCAGCATCCCCTGGCTCTTCGGGTCGCCGGCGCGGTTGATCTCATCGAGCAGGACGATCGCGCCGGGAACGGTCACGGCCTCGACAAAGCGAGCGCGCGTGAAGACGGTTTGCCGGTTCTCGAGCCGGGTGGTGCCTTGCAGAACACTTTCCGGATCGACGGCTGAGCCTAAGTGGCAGATCTCGAAGGGACGCTTCAGCTTCCGCGCCGCCCATTCGGCTAAGCGGGTCTTGCCGGCCCCTCTGGGTCCGGTGACCAGAACGTGCTCCCCGGCCTCGATCGCCCACAGGAGCAGCTCCTGTTGGTTCTTCTCGATGAAGTCGTCGATTTCGATCTGCATTGGATGGATTCCCTCCGGGTGACGGGCGCCGGGTGCGAACGACCGCGTGGGGGTGAAGAGCCATCTTGCCGTTTCTTGTCACTTTTTGTTTGACAAAATGCAATTCACTATTTATGAATGAATAATTCGTACATTTTGAACAGGAGCCGAACGTGACACGCCCCCACACCCACATCCCCGACGACAAAGTCGACACCTACAAGGCCGCCTACCTCTCGACGAAGGGCCATACGCAGGAAGATATCGGGTACCTGCTGGGCATGACCCAACCCACGGTGCATCGCAAGCTGCGCGATGCGCGGGACCTGAAGCTGATCGGAAAATCGCGACCGCGGTGGGAGGGGTCCGATGTGGCCGAACGCACGGTCGCGGAGTTGCTCAGCCCGATCGACGAGTTGTCCAACCGCTTCGCGGCCCTCTCCGATCGACCCGAGCGCCTGCTGGAGGTGCGAATCCTCGAGAACGCGAACGACCCCGGAGAAACCGAGCATCACGAGTTCGCCCGACGTACTGCGCGCTACCTACTCGGCGGTCTGCTGCGCCCAAACGACAAGATCGGTTGCGCCTGGGGCGGGCTGCTGCTCAGCGTGGCCGAGGAGGTCGAGCGGCTCCACGGTCGCCCGAGCTCGCAGTGGAGTGACATTGCCTTCATGCCGATCTGCGGCGACACCCCCGAAGTCTTCCGGACGCCGATGCGCAGTGCCGCAAACATCGCGGCCCATTTCGATCGCGCACTCACCGGCAGCACCGATTCCGAATACACCTTCAGTAGCGTCGCCGGCTGCATTCCGAGCGAGTTCACCGGTGCGCGCGCCCAGACGCTCCGAGATTTCTTCCAGACGATTCCGGGCTACCGCAAGGTCTTCGGGGTCGATCCGAAGCCCGCGCCCGGGGCGCCGCAGCGGAAGAGCCGAGGGCGCCGGCCCGCACGGGTGAACGAAGGGGGGATGATCGCCCAGCTCGACGGCGTGCTGACGAGCCTCGGCCCCAACGAGGTCGACAACCGCTGGCTCGTCGCGGCCGCGACCGCGGCGCGAGTCGATCCGAGCGAACTCGCGTCCGCCTGCCCGGGCAACGTGGGCGGGATCTTTCTGAGCCACCCACACTCGACCGCGGCCCAGAAGAAGATCGTCGATCGCGTGAACGCGCGCTGGACGGGCGTTTCCCTCGAACACCTCGAGCTCTGCGCCAAGCGGGCAACCCACGACCCGAAACGGCTCGGGGTGACGGTGATGGCCTGCCGCGGTGAGCGGCAGGCGCTGATCGCGATCGAATGCGTCCGCCTTGGTCTCGTCAGCCGGCTGCTTCTCGACCGGGCCACCTCGAGCGCGATCGTGCGGGCGCTCGACCAGCTGGAGGGCGGCGGCGTTCGGGAAGACTAACGGGGGGCCCAGCGCAAATTCACCTGCGTCCCACTCTTCTGACGCTTTCGCTTCACCCCAGTTGATTTCGATTGACCACGTCACGAGGCTGAACGTATGCTTCCCTGTCGAAATGACGCTGATGAGTTTCACATCATGTTCAGAGTTTGACTCGCAGTTCTCGCGTGGCTTCTAGTTGTTCCCACCACCGCCCACGATCAGACCATCGACGCCTGCGTGATGAACAACGGCATCCTGAAAATCTTAGACGAAGGCGCCGAGTGCTCGCCTCAACTCTAGCGCCGCCTCCTGCCGATTCAGCCAATACAATAACCTGAAGGCCTGAAGACTTTCTACTAGGAGTAGATCTTTATAACATTTCTGTGTCTCCCCGACTAGAGCTCACGAAATAGCGCATGTCGGAAAAGCAAGCTGTGTTTTCGCGCAGTCTGATAAGAAGAGCCAATGCCAAGCAGACCTCAGCCCTGCACGCGCACCCGTCGCTTCGCGCAGCGCCGCCGCTCGAGCTGCGCCAGGCCGATCACTCCAGCCACGAGCATCGCGAGCTGGCCGGGCTCCGGAACCGGTGTCGGATCGCACGCGTCGCCGAGGTCATCTCCGTCAGTGTTGTCCTGGTTGTTGTTCGGCACGCTCGGGCAGTTGTCGGGCTCGTCCAGGTGATTGTCGAGGTCGCGGTTGATGCCCATTCGGAAACCCGAGCCGGGCGGCACCGCGGTGTAGGTGATCTCCTGATTCGACGTTCCCGCGAGTGCGCGCAGCGCAGCATCGCTGATCGCGGCCCCGCCGTCGTCGGGTAGGAACTCGTCCGCCGCGGCATCGTACAGGTAGCCGCGCGCGCTCCCGCCTTGCTCGAGCTTCGCGATCAGGTCGCACTCGTTGACGGGGCCGCCGTTCAAGTCGACGAGCACCTTTGAGGCAAAATCCGTTCCGCAACGCGCGAGCATCAAGCCGATGCGCGGCCCGGCCACGCCTGCGTTGCTCGATGTCAGCGTGACCTGTTGGCCCACGATTGGCGCGAGGTCGGTGTCGAACGCGATCATGAAGGCTTCGACCTGGCTCTGCTCGTTGTTCGTGATGTCGAACAGCGACGCGCTCACGAAGCGGAAGAGCGTGTCGACCGAGCCGTCGTGCGTGTACCCGTAACCGCGAACCTGATCGCCCTGGTGGGTGAAGGGCCCATCGAAGGCGGTGACGGTGCCGATCAAGCCGTTGCTCGCAGGCTCCGGTTCAGCCTCTCCGAACATGCCGACCTTCTGGTACATGTTGCGCAGGTGCGGAACCTTGAAAATTTCGGTGCCCGCGTCGAACGTCGAGCGACCGTCGCCGCCGAAGAAGCCGTTGGCGGGGTCCAGCGTGTGACAATCGTTGCAGCTCGCGACGTTGTCGGTGTTCGGTAAATCATAGACCGCCTGCCCGGACGCCTGAATCGACGTGAGCGAGTTGTCGAGGTTGCGCGTCGGATTCGGCGGGTAGCGGAGCTGCAGCGCAAAATCCTTGAAGGCAGTCATGTCGCCGTTACTGAGCGGCGTCGCGCGCCCCACGAGACCCGGAAACGCGGCGTTGAACGCGAGAAACGACGACGTGGCGTCGCCTTCGCGGTCGCCGCGCCAGTGCTGCGGACCTTGAAGGTCGAGGCCGCGCAGGCTCTGCGTCGTCATCGGCCCCTTCATCGGGTGAAACGTGCAGCCGTTGCCGAATGCGAACTGCTGGATCGCACACGAACCGACGCCGAGGTTCGAGAACGGGTCGTCATTCATCGGGTTGTTGTTCGCCTTCTGGAGATCGTCGGGGTTGCCGAGGTCCCAGGCGAGGTCGTCCATGTCACCGCCGATGTGACAGCTCGAGCACGACGCTTCGCCATTGCTGCTCGTCAGGTCGGCGTCATAAAGGAAGGGGCGGCCGTCCACAACGCTCGCGGGTTCTGGGTTGTGGAGCGCGAACGTCTGCACCTCGCTCTTCGTCGCCGTGTCGATCACGGAGATCGAGTTGTCGAAGCGCGTCAGCACGTAGAGGCGCGTGCCCAGCAGCGCCAACCCGCTCGGCCCACCACCCGAGAGCGCGATGTGGTCCGCTGAATTCGGCGTGAAGGCGTCGGTCTCGAGCTCGGCGGTATCGAACACACCCACCTTGCTCGAGCCGAACGCTGCCACGTAAAGGGTATTTCCGTCGGGCGAGACCACCATGCCCATCGGGTTGGCGACGCTCTTCTCCTTCACGCCGTTGGCTGCGGGGAGAACCGTGTAGTCGATGTGCTTGTTCATGTGGCGCGGCACCACGCTGCTGCCATCGAGCACCGTAATTCGCGAATGCGCGAGGTTGCCCTGTACGGTCGCGGGCTCTCCAATGGGCTTGATGGGTGCGGCGAGCGTACCCGGCCCCTCGAAACGCACGTGGTTCTGTGAGTCGGTGTTCGAAACGTAGATCTTCCCCGAGATCGGGTTGACGGCCATGTTGAAGATCGTCGTGCCTACGCTCCCCCAGCATCCCGAGCCGTCACTGCAAGTCGAGGCGCCGTCCACGGCCACCGGCGGGTTCGCGTTCGCGTTGATCTCGAAGACGTCGCGGTCGGGCAGATCGAACTTCACCCAATCGTTCCAGTTGCGACCGAGCTCGTCCTGCCAGGCGTTCGTGGAGCCGTCGCGCTTCCACTTGACGATTACTCCATTTTCGGGGCGGTCGATTTCATCGGGAACACGGTTCTGGTGCGGGGGCGCCATGCCGCCGGGCGAGGTTCCGCCCGCGAGACTGCACGCGGGTTCGGGGGTGTTGTTGTTCAGCGCCGTCGTTCCCGTCGTGCAGACGAAGCCCGAGTTCAGCGTCATCGTCTGGTTCCCGGAATGGAAGATCGCCGCGTAGACCTTGGAGCCGTCCGTCGAGCGCGCGAGTGCGCGCGGCTTGTCTCCGAAGACCGTGATGATCGTGAGCGCATCGCCGCCCAGGGAAGTGCCCAGGTTTGCGGCGTTGAAGACCCAGATGTCGGCACGCCCGATGCCTTCCGTGTCGAATTCGCCATCGGGATAGGGGCTGTTCTGGCCGCGGTGAGCGGTGCTGATAAAGGCGCGGCTATCGCCCGGGCCGGCGAAGACGATGTCGCTCGGCTCGTCGCCAACGAGCAAGGTGCGAGTGACCCTCGGCACACTGCCCGAGACATCCACGACGCTCACGCTGTCCGAAAGGAAATTCACCACCCAGACTTCGTCGTTGCTACGCGCTGCAACGGCCGTGGGCTCCATGCCGACAGCCACCGATCCGGCCGGTACCAGGTTGCCACTGAGATCGATGTCGAAGATCTCGAGGTGATTATCCGGCGTGTCGACCGCGAAGAGCCGTGTCCCGTCCGGCGAGATCGCGATCGGGCGCCCCTGCAGGGTGTCGAAAGTGAGAAAGGTCGACTGCGCGCCTGCGAGCGGCGCTCCTAATAATAGGCTCAGGCAGGCGACCCACAGCGTGAAAAACGGCCGGTTACGGCTCGGGTTGCTCGAGTTCGGGGTGTGGCACTTCATCTCGCACAGCTCCTTTTCCCAGGCACTTGATTTTCGGGCCGCTTCGGCCGGCTCTGGCTCCGCGAATGCACGGTGCTCGAGCAGGCGAAATCGGCCCGTGGCCATCATCTCATGAACGGGGCTGGCCGCGCATCAGGTTTCTCCCAACGCGGCTATCCCCGCCGGTCCGTTCCGGCGACCTATGTGCAGCAAGGCGAATACCGCCGGCAAGGCTGAAGCCCCGATCATTCCGACTCCTGTTTCTACGTCCGGAGTTTGAATCGCCAAGTTGCGCGGCAACGCCGGCAGGTCACGTGTTGCGGATTCTCCGACATCAATATGAGCGTGTCGCTGCCCACCCGAGCGCCGCACGCAGCTCCCTTGCGCAGATCCGGGTAGTGGACGTTTCTCGTGTTGTAGAGGCAACGCGCGATCAGAGCGGTCCACATGGTCTTGATTGGCCTCGCGGGGTGTAGCGGATCCGGGGCCAGATCATGCACGCGGGGGGCCACCCCTTGGAATGGCTGGAGTAGGGCATTCGCATAGCTAGAAGGGCCCATTTCGCGCGGATTACCGGGGGACGGCGCTACTCGGCGAGCGAGTGCACCTTGCGGATGAGAGCTGCCTGGGACGAGACGCCAACTTTTTCGAAGATCGATTTGAGGTGGTTGCGAACCGTGTGTGGGCTGATGTGCAGCGACTCGGCGATTTGCGGCACGCGATGCGCCGAGAGGAGTTGGGTGAGGATCTCCATTTCGCGCGGTGAGAGCCCCTCGAGTTCCGGGTATTCGAGCGGAGCGCGGGTCGCGGCGGGCTGGTCGGCGACCAGCCCAATCGATTGGATCTCGAGTGCGATTCGCTCGAGCGAAGAGCGCACGCTGCCTTCGGCCGAGTAGCCGGCCAACTTGGCCATCTGAATCGCCGAGAGGTCGACGATCACCGAGACGCCGCCTATCACATCGCCCGCGTCGTCGCGGAATGGCTGCGGGAGAACCAGAACGGGCAGGCCGGTGCCGTCTTTTCGCTGGCATACCGTCAATCGCGCCCGGAGGTCTCCGGCCTCGATTTCGTCTTTCTCCAACAAGAGTAGAACGCGAATGTTCGCCGGGAAGAGCATTCCCGATTCTTGCCCGAGGATTTCGGCTCGCTCGTAACCGAGCTAACGGAGCAGCCGATCGTTGACGTACACGATCCGCATGTCGCGATCTCGCACCGCCACGCCGCAATTCACCAAATCGATGAACGAATCAATGTCGGTGTACCAGGGTTTCTCGTCCGATTTCTTGCTCACATGGCCACCCGCGCTGCTGAGACGCACGATCTTACGAGAGGAGGGGGCGCTGAGTTCAGCCTCCTGGCGGGAATCGAGAATCGGTCAAGAGAACATTACCGCTGTGCTCACGAAGTCGGGAGGTCGCGATCCATCACGATGTTTGCGGTCTGCGTGGTCGGGTCGAAGACGAGCCGGGCCTCGCCGGAGGCGAGTTGGGCGTGAACCCGAGCCGTTTTCTCCTCGACGCTTCGCTCGACGGCCCCGTAGTCCGTGCCGTCGCGGGTCACGAATTCCTCGACGAGGCCGCGCAGGGCCTCGGCGCTCAACTGATCGGGGGCGAGTTCGACGCCGTGGTGATCCGCATCCTTTGCCATCATTTGATACCACTCCTCTCCGAAACAGCGTGCCCCGAAGAGTACCTCGATGACGTTGGACCATTGCACCTGGGAAGGGCATTTTTTTCGCGGCGACGGCCTATTCGGTGCTTCGCATGAACGTCAGGTGCACCCACCCGCGCAAGAACGAATTA
>PVMK01164798.1_pt1:17500-44162 | contig 44162 bp, 29 predicted proteins | sample 1853481 | NCBI WGS metagenome assembly PVMK01 (sample SAMN08533507, study PRJNA380276) | Marine sediment metagenome, whole genome shotgun sequencing project.
CGGTGGTCCGAGGCAGGAGTGCGGCGCCGGTCTTCTCGATGACGGCGTCGAACAGAAGCCGCGTGGGAATCTCATAGGGAAGCGCCGCGTAGAGGGCGATCCGCTCCGCGCGCTTCGCCAGATCCAGATCGATCAGCGCTCTCGCGGCCAACTCTCCCGCCCGCTCGGAATCTGCAGCTGTCACGTCGTTTCGCAGCAGCGACATCTGCCGACGCAGCCGGCGCTTGGACTCGGTGATTTGGGAGGACATCGCCCTCACCATAGAACGCGCGCCCGGCTATTGCCCGGCGTGGGCTTCGAGGGCGGACTCTGCGAGTTCGATCAACGACTCGAAGCGAGCCGGATCGACGCCCGCGGCAGACGGACTGGCTGCGCCGCCGCTCTCGCGAAGCTCGACGAGCTCACGGGCGAGATTCAGCGCCGACAACAAGGCCAGCTGCAGGGTATCGACGGTGCCGGTCTTCTTTTCGACCGTCGCCATGGTGTCGTCGAGGTACTGGGCGACCCGCTGCAACGAAGCCTCGTCGTCGTCCGTTCGGATCCGAAACTCCTGGCCCCGGATGTTGACCGCGACCACCGGTTTAGTGGCCACTACTCGCCAGCTTCCGCGAGCTGCGCGTCGAGTTGGTCGAGGTGAGAGATCAACTCGTCGATGCGCTTGTAGGCGTCTTGTCTCCGCTGGTTCGCGGCGATCAAATCCGAGTCGAGGGTTCGGATGCGCTGTCCCCCTTCGGCGAGCGCCGTCCGAAGCCCCGCGTTTTCCTTGCGGAGTTCGTCATGGGACTCGACCAGCGCTCTGATCGCGCGATCGAGTCGATCGAAATCGTTGTTTTTCGAGGCTGACTTGGAAATAAAGAGATCCCCCGTTGCGCTTTGATCCTACCGATGACCGATGGAATACGTCAAGCGATTGTCGAAGAAAGAAGCGGCCGAATCAGGCGGGCTGGAAGTCGGCAGAAAGTCAGGATCAAACCGCGTTGCAATCAGTCAAACGCGCTCTGGTTTTTTCGAGAGCGGAGCGTCCAGCAGCTTGCGCAGTCGGTCGGGGTGATTGGTAAACATTCCGTCGACTCCGGCTTCGAGCAGGCTGCGCATATCCGCCAACGCGTCGACCGTATAGGGATACACGGCGAGTCCGGCGGCGTGCGCGGCATCGATGAAATCTGCGTTGGCGAGTTCGAACCGTGGGTTCAGCGCCTCGGCGCCGATCACCCGTGCCCGCTCGAGTGCCCCCTCGGGTTGGCGAGCCGATACCAGGACCGCCAACCGCGAATCGGATGACAGCGCGCGTAGCCGGCCGAGAATCTCGTGATGAAACGAGGAGAAAAGCGTCGACGCGAGCAATCCACGCGCCTCCACGGCGCGAAGCGCGGCCTCTTCGAGGCCGGGATACACGCCTTCGGATCCGTTCTTGATCTCGAGGTTGAACGGAATCTGCGGCCCGAAGCGATCGAGCACTTCGTCGAGAGTCGGAATCTTCTCACCCGCTCCCGCGTCGAGGCTTCGAATGTCTGCGAGGTCCATCTCGCGAAGCTCACCTTTCGCGCCGAGACTTGTGAGATCCGAATCGTGTCGAACGACAATCTTGTCGTCGCGCGAAAAGTGCAGATCGACTTCGATCATGTCGGCGCGCTGCTCGACGGCCAATTGAAAAGCCGAAAGCGTGTTTTCGGGGCGACTTCCGGAAGCGCCTCGATGCGCAATGACCAGCGGCTGCGAAGGCCGCGATGTTCCGTCGACGCTTCCCAAACCGACTCTCCTTTCCAATCCTGCGGTTCTTCCCAAACCTACACCTCTGCCCAATTTCGGGAGCGCTCGACCGCCCGCTTCCAGCTCGCGTAGAGTACTTCGCGTCGCTCGGCGTCGAGCTTCGGCTCGAAGAGCTGCGCGCCCTCACCCACCGATTCGAGTTCTGCGCGATCGGACCAGAACCCGACTCCGAGGCCCGCGAGCAAAGCGGCACCCAGAGCGGTGACTTCGAGCACGGGCGGCCTCTCGACCCGCGCACCCAGGATGTCGGCTTGAAATTGCATCAGGAAATTGTTTTGCGCGGCACCCCCATCGACGCGCAGCACGTCGAGTTCGAGTCCGGAATCCGCGCGAACGCACTCCACCACGTCCCGGGTCTGATACGCGATCGACTCCAATGCCGCTCGCACGATGTGATCGCGCGTCGTTCCGCGCGTAATCCCGACGATGGCGCCCCGAGCCCGCTCGTCCCAATAGGGCGCACCGAGCCCCACGAATGCGGGGACCAGGTAGACGCCACCGGTATCTGTGACGGACTGCGCGGAGGCCTCGGAATCGCGCGCGTGTTGGATCAGGCCGATGCCATCGCGCAGCCACTGGATGGCAGCTCCGGCGACGAACACGCTGCCCTCGAGCGCGTATTCGACCCGACCGCCGATCGACCACGCGATCGTCGTAATCAGCCCGCTACTCGAGACGTGCGCGTCCTCCCCGGTGTTCATCAACAGAAAACAGCCCGTTCCGTAGGTGTTCTTCGCGAGGCCGGGCTTCGTGCAGCCCTGGCCGAAGAGCGCGGCCTGCTGATCGCCGGCGATTCCCGTAATCGGAATCTCGGCACCCAACCATTCGGATTCTGCGACCCCGAAGTTTCCGCTGCTGTCGCGCACTTCGGGCAGCATGGCGCGCGGAATCCCCAACTCACCCAACAGCAGATCGTCCCAATCGCGCTCGTGGATGTTGTAGATCAGCGTCCGCGAGGCGTTGGAAGGCTCCGTCGCGTGAACCCGCCCGCCTGTGAGTTTGTAGAGCAACCAGCTGTCGATCGTCCCGAAGGCGAGTTCACCGCGCTCGGCCCGCTGCTGGGCACCGTCCACTGCGTCGAGAATGAAGCGGATCTTCGTGGCCGAGAAGTAGGCGTCGATCACGAGACCCGTGCGCTTGCAGACCTCGTCCTCCAGACCCCGGGATCTCAGCCCATCGCAGATCGCGGCGGTCTGCCGCGACTGCCAGACGATCGCCCGGTGGATCGGATCGCCCGTCGCTCGATCCCAGACGACCGTCGTCTCGCGCTGGTTGCTGATCCCAATCGCCGCGACCTCGTCAGCGTCGACGCGCGCCTTGGCGAGAACGCCGCGCGCGGCGCGAAGCTGACTTTCCCAGATCTCCAGCGGATCGTGCTCGACCCAGCCGGGCTTGGGGAAATGCTGCGGAAATTCGTAACTGTCTTCCGCCGCGATGCTCCCATCGCGCTCGAAGAGGATGGCGCGAGATGAAGTCGTTCCCTGATCGAGTGCCATCACAAATCGCGTCATCTACAACACCCACCCTGGAATCATTCAGACGATTCCGCCTCCGTCGCATCCTCGAACAGCGCTTCGACGAACTCGTCCGCTGAAAAATCGCGAAGGTCCTCGGCGGCCTCACCGACACCCACGAATTTAACCGGGATCCCAAACGCGTCGGCCAGCCCGATCAGGACACCACCCTTGGCGGTTCCGTCGAGCTTGGTGAGGATGAGACCCGTCACACCCGCGACCTCGGTAAACAAGCGCGCCTGGGAAATCGCGTTCTGACCGGTCGTCGCATCGAGAACCAGCAAGACTTCGTGCGGTGCATCCGCGAGCCCCTTGCCGATCACCCGCACCATCTTGCCGAGCTCCTCCATCAGTGGACGCTTGGTCTGCAGACGCCCCGCCGTGTCGATGATCGCGACGTCGATCTCGCGCGCCACGGCCGCCTTGACGGTGTCGAATGCAACCGCGGAGGGATCGCCGCCGGACGGACCGACGATGACCTCGCAGCCGGCCCGCTCGCCCCAGACGCCGAGTTGCTCGCTGGCGGCTGCGCGAAAGGTGTCGCCCGCACCGAGGATCACACTGCGCCCAGAGGCCACGTAGCGCGCGGCGAGCTTGCCGATCGAAGTCGTCTTGCCCGCGCCGTTGACGCCGAGAACCAGGATCACATGGGGAGTTCCCTGCGCGGCGAGCCCTTCGGCGGGTTCGATGCGTCGAAGCTTCTCGAGGATCGCCGCGCGAAGGACTGCGTTGACCGTCTCCGCATCGCCGCCCCCCGCCTCCGAGCGAACCTTTTCGAGCAGGCTGTCGGCCGTCTGGACCCCCAGATCCGCCTCGAAGAGCAGCGACTCCAGTTGATCGAGCAGCTGCGCGTCGACGGTTCGGCCCCCGAGCAACTGGCCGATCCGACCGACCAGCCCCTCCCGGGTCAGCCGGAGGCGATCCCGCATGCGCGCCACTTGCGGGGGAGCGACGGCCTCCGCCGCGGGCGCCTCGCGGTCGAGTTCGGGGAGAGCGGGCGCTTCGGCCGTGCCATCCAGCGGAGCTGCCGCAGACCGACGAGCCGAACGCCAGGCGGAGCCGATGACGCCGACAACAGCCAATGCGATTGGAACCAGCAGCAGCGCCAGCAGCAGCGGGTTGCGAATCGCCCAGTCTTCGAGAATTGCGATCAGGGATTGTTCCATTGAGGGCGGGAACATAGCGGCCTTCCGCGGCGGCGGAGAGAGCCGCGGCAGGTTCGCGTGGCCGGTCGAGAGAGCGTCTCGGTTAGTGCAGCTCTACGGCGACGAGTTTGCTCACACCCTTGCGCTCCATCGTCACACCGTACAGCAGATCGGCGACTTCGATGGTGCGCTTGTTGTGGGTGATCACGACGAACTGCGACCAGGCGGCCATCTCGCGAACCAGATCGTTGAAGCGGCCGACATTGGCGTCGTCGAGTGCCGCATCCACCTCGTCGAGCAGGAAGAACGGCGAGGGGCGAACCTGGAATACGGAAACCAGCAGCGCGATTGCGGTGAGCGTCTTCTCGCCGCCGGAGAGCAGGTTGACGTTCTGGAGGCGCTTGCCCGGAGGCATCGCCATGATGTCGATGCCCGACTCGAGAACGTCTTCGGCGTCGGTCAGCGACAAGCTCGCGCGACCGCCATTGAATAGACGGGGAAAATTCTCCGAAAAACGCTTGCTGACCTCTTCGAAGGTCTCCTTGAAGCGGCGCCGGCTGGTCCGGTTGATCCGCTGGATGGCGTCGCGCAGGGAGGCGAGCGTGCGATCCAAGTCGTCCTTTTGCTCGGTGAGGAATCGCGAGCGTTCACTCAGCTCTTCCTGCTCCTCGATCGCGCCGAGGTTCACGTCACCCAGGCTCTGGATCTTGCGCCGGACCTCTCCGAGCCGCTCCTTCCGCTGTTCGAGCGGAACGTCGCGAGCAGTGCGTTCTCTCGCGCGTCGCGCGCGGCATTGGGAGTTGCGGCTTCCTCTTCCTCTTCCTCACCGCCCGTCGCGTCGGCCGCTGGCTCGAGCGGTGCAGCCACCGACGCCTCGGATTCGGGCAGTTCGGTTGCCGGCGCCTCGGGATCGACTGAAGGCGGGGTCCAGCTCGCGATCTCCACGCCCCATTTTTCTCGGATCGACTCGTCGAGGTGCGCGAGCGTGAGTTCCAGTTCTCGACTGCGCAGTTCCGCCTCGTTGACCTGCTCGCGGCGGGTCGAGATCTGGCTGCGGAATTCGCGGGTGCCCTCGTCGAGGCTCGCCACCTCTTCGGAGATCCCCTCGTAGGCCTCGCGCTTCGCGTCGTTTCCCGCGCGAGCGGCTTCCTCCTCGCGAAGCTGGGTTTCCAGCGTCCTTTCCGAAATCGCGATCTTCTCGGCGAGCTCCACCCGCCTCGCCTCGGCAGCGGCGATTTCTCCGTCGCGCCGCTCGATCCACTCTCGCGTTTCCCCCACCGCGGCGATGGCGCGCTCGTGAATCGATCGCAAGCGGTCGCATTTCTCCGTTCGCCCGGCGTGCTCGACCCTTCGCTCGGTTGCAATCGTCTCCAATCGATTGAGTTCGCGCCCGCACGAACCCACCCGCAATACGAGCGCGTCGAGCTCCCGCTGGCACTTCGCGCGCTCGTTGCGAAAACCTTCGAGGGTGGTCTCGAGGCGCGCGTGCTCCCCGGTCAGCGACTCGACCTCCGCGAGAATCTCGGATCGCTCGGCGGTGCGGCCCTCGTGGGCCTCTCCCAGAGCCTTCACCCGCTCGCGGGTGCGCTCGAGATCTTTTTCGTGATTCGCCACGGCGAGCGCCGCTGTGTGGTGTCGGTTTCGCAGGTTGTCGAGTTCGTCGGTCGCGCGCACCAATTGCGCCTCGACCTCCTGATGAACGCTTTCGGCTTCAGCCACCTGCTGGTCGAGGTCGGCGACTTCGACGGTCAGCTCGCGCACTTCGCCCATCCGGGCGAGCAGGCCCTGCCCCGGCCCCTCGGCTCCCGCGCCACCGCGCACGATGCCATCGGGCGTCAGCACATCGCCTTCGGGCGTCACGAACGTCGCGGGGATGCGCCCGGCCTCGTAGACCGACAACACCTCCCGAAGATCGCCCACCAGGTTGACGCCGCTGAGCAGCGTGCGGGCGAGGCTTTCGAATCCGGGACGCGCCCGGACCCGCTCGAGCAGCGGCTGACCGAGCGGGACGAATCCCATTACGTCGGGTTCATGGCTGGACAACGACACGAGTACGCCGCGGCCCGCCTGGGCAGCGCGCAAGCGCTCCAACGCCGCGATGGCGGTAGCGGGCCGGTCCACCACGATTGCCTCGGCGCGCTCGGCGAGCACGGCCTCGACCGCGCCTTCGACCTCGCGGTCCACCTCCAGTAGATCCCGCACGAGGCCGCGGAATTCGAGATCCCGCTCCTCGGAACCCTCTGCGGAGAGCAGATGCCGCGCCCCTTCGCCGACGTCGTCGCGACGCTCCACGACTTCGCGCAGGGAGTCGAGCCGGGCCTTGCGCGTCTCCCGCCGCTCGCGCACCCCTCGCAGCTTTTCGGTCGCCTCGCGGGCTCGGACAACGGCCTCTTCGTGGGCTTCGAGTGCGCGCCGAACCAACCCCATGAAGCGCTCTCGCTCTGCGAGCAGATTGCGCAACCCCTCCTCGAGCTCCCGCTGTTCGCTGTCCGCGCGAGAAGACTCGGAATGCCCGACCTCCATCACGTCGTCCGACGTGCGAATCCGGCCGTCGATCTCGGCCCGGCGATCGTTGATGGTCGAGAGTCGATCCTCCGACCGCGCGATGCTCGTGAGCGCCTCGACGAGCGCAGCGTTGGCGATCTCTCGCTCCCGCTCGACTTCCTGAAGCTGCTCCCGGGCCTCGGTCACCGCCGCTTCGCTATCGGCCAGCTGCTCGGCCTCGGAAGCAGTCGCGCTCTCGACCGCTCGCAGTTCGTCTGCAGCGCCTTCGGCTTCGATGTCCTGGAGCCGCAGCTGTTCGTTTAAGCGCTCGAGCTCTCCGCGCCGGGCCGCAACCGTTTCGGCGAGCGACTCGCGCTCTCTGCGGCCGAATTCAATCTGCCCCTCGTGGTGCTTGATGTCGGTGCGCAGCGCCAGCAGGCTTTCGTTGCCGTGGCTAAGGATTCGCTCCGACTCCGTGAGTTCGAGGCGCTTGGCCTGGACGGTCAGCTCTCGCTGGGCGAGCGAGGCTTCGAGTTCCGCGGCCTCTTCACTCAGCGCCGCGAAGCGCGCCTTCGCGGCTTCGTTCTCCTCCGCGTGCGCGCGCCGCTCGTCGGCGGCGATCGAGAGTTCCAGCACCCGCAGCGTCTCGCGAAGCCGCTTGTAGCGGGCGGCCTTCTTGGCCTGGCGGTCGATCGAATTGATTTGCCGGCGAATCTCGGCGAGTACGTCGGTGATCCGGAGCAGATTCTGCTCCGTCGAGGCGATCTTCGACTCGGCCTCACGGCGCCGGGCCTTGTACTTCCCGATGCCCGCCGCCTCTTCGATCAGGGCGCGGCGCTCTTCAGCCTTCGCGGAGACGATTTCGGCAATTCGCCCCTGCTCGACGATCGTGTAGCCCTTGGTGCCGATACCGGTGTCTCTGAAGAAGTCGTGCACGTCGCGCATCCGGCACGGCGTGCGATTGATCAGGTACTCGGACTCGCCGGTCCGGTAGAGGCGCCGGGTGATCTGGATTTCGCGGTAGGACGAAAATGCGGGCGGCCCGTCGCCACCGCTGTTGTCGAAGGTGAGAACGACCTCGGCCATTCCCACCGGGCTGCGCCCCTCGGAGCCCTGGAAGATCACGTCTTCCATGCCCTTGCCGCGCAGCCGGCGGGGCGACTGTTCGCCCATCACCCAGCGCATGGCGTCGACGACGTTCGATTTTCCGCAGCCGTTGGGCCCGACGATCCCGGTCACGCCGGGTTTGAAGATCAGTGCGGTCTTGTCCACGAACGATTTGAAGCCGTGAAGTTCAAGGCTTTTCAGCTTCACTCGATCCTCGCTGCAATTACCAACACGTGCGCGCTCGGGCCACCGCCCATAGGGCGATGCCAGTCAAATTACCGAACGGAGGACGTTGGGGGACAGCGGATTGGTACCACCCCTATGGGGACAAATGCAAGCAATTACTTGGGGCCGATTTAACCCGGTATTCGTCGTCAACCGGCCGCGATCGACTGCGCCTCTTCCGAGCGATATTGGAGCCGGTAGAGCCGATGGTAGACGCCCTCGAGCGCCATCAGCTCCTCGTGGGAACCGAACTCCACGATCCGGCCCTTGTGGAGCACGTAGATCCGATCGACGTCCTGGATCGTGGAGAGCCGGTGAGCGATCGCGATCGCGGTCCGCCCCTCCATCAGGTTGTGGATCCCGCGCTGAATCAGCACTTCGGTCTCTGTATCGATCGAACTGGTCGCCTCGTCGAGCACGAGCACATCGGAGCCGTGGGCGACGGCCCGCGCGAACGAGAGCAGCTGGCGTTGGCCCGCCGAGAGATCCGCGCCGCGCTCGCGAAGCTCGGTCTGGTAGCCGTCGGGCAGCCTCTCGATGAAACGGTGGGCCTCGACGGTCCGGGCTGCGCGCTCGATATCCTCGTCGCTCACGTCCTCTCGGTTGAGGCCGATATTCTCGGCGATGCTGCCGCTGAACAGGAAGACGTCCTGCAGCACGGTCGCAATGCTGCGCCGCACATCGCTCTGGGGGATGCAGCGCAGATCCTGACCGTCGAGCAGGATGCGGCCTTTTTGCGGCTCGTAGAGCCGCGTGAGCAGCTTGATCAGCGTGGTCTTGCCGGATCCGGTCGCGCCGACGAACGCCACCTTTTCACCGGGCTCCACCCGAAACGACACGTCTTCGAGGACCCACTCGTCGTCGTTGTAGGCGAACCAGGCGCCTTCGAATGCAACCGCTCCGCGACTGCCCGGCCGAAGCGCCGCGCGATCGATCGTGTCGACGCCCTCGGCAACATCGACGACTTCTGGCTGGGTATCGAGCAGTTGGAAGATCCGCTCGGCACTCGCCATCGAGCTTTGCATCACCGAGTACTTCGCGGACAGATCGCGCAACGGCATGAAGAAGCGCCGCATGTAGTCGATGAAGATGTAGAAGGTTCCGACCGCGGCGAGCTTGAATCCGTAACCGAGGATCACCGCGATCGTCAGGTTCTGCGCGACTTCGACGACCGAAAACAGCCTCCCCTCCCAGCGGTTCGAACTCTGCCAGGCGTTGCGGTTGTACGCGTTCATCTCGTCGAATTCCGCTGCATTGCGCTGTTCTCGCGTAAACAGCTGCACCACCTTCATCCCGCTGATCGTCTCCTGCAGCTGCGCGTTGATGCGCGCGATGCGCAGACGGGTTTCGCGATAGGCATCGCGAACCTTCAGCCGGAATACGACCGCAGCAACGGCAAGTACCGGCACGACGGCGAACGTGGCGAGCGAGAGTTTCCAGCTGATGGCAAACAGGACGGCCGCGAAGCCGATCATCTTCACGACGTCGGTGATCAACGCGACGAGTCCAGCCGAAAACATCTCGGCGAGGTTCTCGACGTCGTTGGTCGCGCGGGTGACGAGGCGACCGACCGGGTAGCGATCGAAGAAACCCAGATGCAGACGCTGGATGTGACCGAAGATCTCTACCCGCAAGTCGCGCATCGCGAGCTGGCCCACCCAGGCCGATAGATACATGTAGATGAACTGAAGACCCGCGAGAGCCAACGAGACGAACGCGTAGAGCAGCACGAGCCAAGCGAGCGGTGAAATCATCGCGGGGGGATCGAGAATCCCCGTAGCCCACTGCGCGATCGGATTCGCGGAATCGGCGGCCGCGAGCGCGGAGTGCGCCGAATCGCCCGAGCCCGCTCCGGCAAAGACACTGTCCAGCCCGCGCTTGATGATCCACGCGGGCGCGAGTTCGAGTGCAAAGAGCGGTACGAACAGCAGCAGATCGAGTGCGATGAACCACTTGTAGGGGCGCAAGTAGGGCCACAAGCGCATCAGCAACCGCGCGTCGTAGGCCTTTCCGAGGGTCTGCTCGTCGTGGACGGCGTCGGCGCTCACGCGACTGCCCCCATTCCGTCGAGTTCTTCTTCGAGCGCTTGTTGACGCGCGGTTCTCGCGTAGAAGCCGCCCGCGAGGAGCAGTTCCCGGTGGCTCCCTCGCTCTGCGATGCGGCCGTCCTCGAACACGATGATCTGATCGCATTTGCTGACACTGCTGATGCGATGCGAGATGCAGACCACGGTTCGCCCCGCGAACACCTCGTCGAGGCTGCGCTGAATGGCCTGCTCGGTCGCCGCGTCGACACTCGAAAGCGTGTCGTCGAGAATCAGGATGCTCGGATCGAGTGCAAGCGCGCGAGCGAGCGCGGTGCGTTGGCGCTGCCCGCCCGAGAGCATCACGCCGCGCTCACCGACGACGGTCGCGAGTCCCTGAGAACTCGGCGAGGTCCTTGGAGAGCTGCGCGCGCTCCACGGCCTGTGCGACCCGCTTCGAATCCACCTCCGGCAAACCGAAGGCGATGTTCTCCGCGAGGGTCATCGAGAACAGAAAAGAGTCCTGCGGAACCATCGCGATGTGCGAGCGCAACATCCGGAGCTTCAGCCGGTTGACGTCGATCCCGTCGATGAACAGACAACCGTCCTCGACTTCTAGCAAGCGCGGGATCAGCGCTGCGAGCGTGCTCTTGCCCGAGCCGACCGGACCGACGATGCCGAGCGTCGTGCCCGCCGGAACCGTCAGCGAGACATTGCGAAGCGCGGGCTCTCGACCCCGCGATCCGTAGTGGAAGGTGAGATCGCGAAATTCGATTTCGCCGCGCAAACTCTCGAGTTCGATCGCATCGGGGCGATCGGCGATCGAGGGGTCCGTCGTGAGCACCTCGTCGATGCGCTGCATCGCAGCCGCGCCGCGCTGGATCAGCGAAAACGCCCAACCCATGATGAAGGTCGGAAACGTCAACTGGTAGATCAGCATCGCGAAGGTGAAGAACTGGTCGATCTCCATCCGCCCCGCAGTGATCTTCGTCCCGCCGACCCAGAGGATGATGATCATCGCGATACTTGGAAGCAGCCCGGTGATCGCGGGCATCGCGCCGCTCACGCGCACGAGCCTCAGCTGTTTGCGATACAGGTCCTCGTTCGACTTCGCGAAGCGATCCTTGGTGATGTCCTCCATCGCGTAGGTCTTGACGACGGAAATTCCCGATATCGTCTCCTGGAGTTGGTTCGAAAGCTCGCCGAGGCCCTCCTGGACTTCGATGTTCCAGCGGTGCAATCCGCGCCCAAACGCGCGCGCGAGCCAGATGAAGAGCGGATACGGCACGAGAACCAACAGCGCGAGCTGCCAGTCCTTGGAGAACATCATCACGAGTGCGCCTGCGTAGAGCAGCGGGCTCTGTACAGCGGAGAGCAGTCCGGGCCCGAGGAGCATCCGCACCGAGTTGAGATCGTTGACGCAGCGACTCATCAGATCGCCCGTCCGCCAGGTCAAGAAGAACGACTGGGGAAGGCGCTGCAGATGCGCGAAGAGGTCATTGCGCAGCTCGTATTCGATGTGTCGAGCAGAATTGAAGACGAGGACGCGCGAGAAGTAACGGACCGCCCCGCCGAGGACGCCGACCACGGCGAGCCAGGTCGCGAGGCGAACAATGGCTTCGGTGGACTCGCCATTCTTGATCGCCCCAACGGTTCGCCCCGTCAGCTCCGGTACGAGCAGAAACGCCGCGACGTAGGCGAGCATGAACACCGACCAGATCGCGTAGTAGGCGCGGCTCCTCGCGATGTACGTGGAAAGCCGCGCAATCGCCGCACGAACGGAACTGCGGCCCGCGCGCTGCGCTGCAATCTGCTCTGCGCTGTTCATCGGTGGTACCAGTCCGCGACTCTCCGGCGATCGAAATCGAATCGCCAGGCGGCGGCCGCCAGCGCGTTTCGAAACAGGGTCCTCGCGACCCCCCGGGTCCGATACCGGCGCGCCGAGGTGGTCACCGGCAGATCGAGCAGCGCCAATCGACCGCGGCCGCGCATCGCCCTCACCAGGTCGAGGTCTTCCATGATTGGAACCAGCGGTATCCCACCAATCGCCTCCAGCGTTTCACGCCGCACGAAAACAGCCTGATCGCCGTACGGCAGGCCGAAGACCGCAACCCGCAACCGCACCCCCCACTCGACGACGCGCAGCGCCCAGTCAGCCTGCTCGAAACGCAGGCGAAACGCACCGCCAATCGTCTGGGCGTCTTCAAGAGCGCCCGCTACGGCCCGATCGAAGCCCGAGGGCAAGCGGGAATCGGCGTGGAGCAGGAGGATCGCGTCTCCGCTGCTCGCTTCGACCCCCGCGGCGAGCTGCTCGGCTCGGCCGGCGGGGCTGCTCACGACGCGTGCCCCGGCTGCTGTGGCGAGTTCTCGCGTGGCATCCCGGCTGCCGCCATCGACCACGACCACCTCGACACCAGATGCGTGCGCACTCTCGATCGCGCTGACGACCCGATTGGCCTCGTTTAACGTCGGAATCACCACCGAGAGCTTCACCGGCCGACGATAGCAACTTCCGTTTGACAGGCCTTGGGCGACTCGCCTATCCATCGTGCGTGACCAAGAAGTCCTCGACATCGAGCTCGAAGAAAAAGCCCTCGAAATCGGCTGCGCGCAAGAAGTCCTCGAAGAGCCCGAAGCCGGACGACACGAGCGCTCCCGCCTATGCGAGTGCCGGGGTCGACCTCGACCACGACGAGGGATTCATCTCCGAAATTGCAGAGATCACCCGGCCCACGATGCGGCCGGAAATCCTGTCGTCGATCGGAGGATTTGCGGGACTCTTCAAAGCCCCGGATCGATACAAGGATCCGGTGTTCGTCGCGGGTGCCGACGGTGTTGGAACCAAACTCAAACTCGCTGCCGAGTTGGGCCGCTACGACACGGTGGGAATCGACTGTGTGGCAATGGTCGTCAACGACCTGATCGTGCAGGGCGCCGAGCCGATTGTCTTCCTCGATTACCTGGCAATGAATCAACTCGATCCGGACACCGCCAAGGAAGCCCTGCGCGGCATGGCGGAAGGTTGCCGACGGGCTGGCTGCGCGCTGCTCGGCGGAGAGACGGCGACGATGCCGGGCGTCTACTCCGACGGAGAGATCGAACTCGTCGGCTTCGGCGTGGGCGTCGTCGAACGCGATCAGATCGTCGACGGATCCGGGATCAGCCACGGCGACGTCATCATCGGGATCGCTTCGAGCGGTTTCCACAGCAACGGTTATTCGCTGGTTCGCAAGGTCGTCGAAGCGGGAATCAAAGACGGCCAACTGGAAATGCGTGCGGAAAATCCGGAACTGAACACTTCGCTCGCGGCCGCGCTGATGACACCGACGCGAATTTACGTCAAACCCATTCTCAACCTGGTTCGCGATTTCAACGTCAAGGGGATCGCGCACATCACAGGGGGAGGGTTCGAGGGCAATCTGCCGCGCGTGCTGCCCAATGCCGTGCAGGCGCAGATCGATCCGAAATCCTGGCCGCGCCCTCCGATTTTCGATCTGCTGCAGCGGGTCGGCGGCATCTCCGACGAAGAAATGCTTCGCGTCTTCAACTGCGGAATCGGAATGGTCGCGATCGTTCCGCCCGAGCAGACGGACGAAATTCTCGACCGACTCTCCGCACTCAGCGAGCGCGCCTACCGAATTGGAACCGTCGAGGCGAAGGGAGCCGACGAACCCACTCTCGTCTTCGGCCCACGAGCGGCGGCCGGAGACTGATGCGCGGACTCCCGCCCGTCGGCTCTACTTTTCGGGTCCGACGCTGGGACGCCGTCGTCCTCGGAACCGCGCTGCCAGGCCTCGTTGCAGCGATCCGGCTCGGCATGCGCGGCCTGCGCGTCCTGATCCTCGAGGAAGACACCGCTGCCGTGGCGTACCACGGCTTGCGCGAGCCCTTCTTGATGACAGGAAGCGGCAGCGACGGGGTGCTCGGTTCCTGTCTCAAGGCGTTGGGGATCCCGCTGATCGACCGCAGACGGATCCGCACGACCTTTCCCGCCTACCAGGTGGCCATGCCAAAGGCGCGGGTCGATGTCGGCGACGCCAACCGGACGGCCGAAGAACTCGAGGCGTGGAATCTCTCACCCGAAGCGACGGCTCGCAACCTGGTCGCGTCACTCCAGGAGGGTTCCCAAGCGCAGCAGCGCACGCTTCTGGATCGCGAAATCTACACTGAAAGCAGACGCATGCCCCGCTTGTCGCGAAAGCTTCCGCCGCTGCCGCGAAAGCCCGAAGCAGATCCGAATCCAGCTGATTCGATCGCGGATCCCGTCGGACGCGCGGTGGCCGAAGCGAGTTCGCTGGCGGCCTTCTGCGACGCACAACTGCGCGCGCTCTCGGATTTCGCAGAACTCGAACCGCCTGCGAACGTTCGAACGCAGCTGCTCGGAGCGGCACTCGGCGGTGCTGCCGAAACCGCAGAGGGTCATCGCTGGTTCAGGGACCTGCTCGACCAGCGCATCGCCTCACTCTATGGAGAAGTTCGCCAACTTCGCGGCGCCTTTCGACTCGTATCGGCCGGAAACCAACCCGCGATCGAGTTCGAGCGAACGCCTGAAGTCTGTTCGGGCAGAGCGCTGCTCATCAACGCACCCCTGCCGGCTCTTAGAGATGCCATCAAAGAAGGGCCCACCCCCGACTTGCTGAAGGGACCCGCCGCCAGCCATCGAAGACTGAGCGTGCATCTTCGCGGCCGCGCCGAGCACTCCCCGACGGAATGGCAGCACGGGTGATCCGCGTCGGGAATCTCTCCGAGAAGGTTTCGGGAACGAATCTGATCCGCCTGCGGGTCTTCGAGAACCCCGATGGGAAAGATCCGGTCGATCTCGTGGCGTCCGCGGTCGTCCCGATCGATGCGGCCGACGACGCCGTTTGCGATGAGATCGAATCCGGTGTGGCCAGCCTGTTCCCGCTCGGACGGGAGGGATGGGTGCGCGTGGCCGCCCAACCTCCGCTCTGGGATCGAGACGAGTTCCTCGCCGACCCTCGCAGCGAAGGCAGCCGGCCCGCCGGATCTCCGCTGCGGCCGATCTCCCGCACCCCGGCCTACGTGTTGGACCGCTGGAAGCTCGCCGCACTGGGATTCGACGGCGACCTCCTGCTCGGCTGGCGCGCAGGCGACGCAATCGCATCCGACCTCGCCTAGCTGGGAAATAGCGGGGACGTTGTTGAATAGTTGAGTTGCATCCGGCTTCAGCATCAATTCAACTATTCAACTACGTCCCCATTCACGTCCCAGTCCCCCGGTAGGCACCCCGCGTCGAATCGGGTTGCGAGCACGTAGCTTTCGCACCCCGGTTCCGGGCTCTCGACCAGCTGGTGATCTTCGGTGAGGCAACCCGTTAGAATGGCGCCCATGTCTACCGAGCCGCGCACGGGCGCGCCGCAAGCTCCGCGCGATCCGGCGGGGCACGACGGGCTTTCGCTCGTCCACGCGGTGCTGCTCTGGGTCGCGTTTGCGGCGATTTCGCTCGCGGTTCTTCAGCCCGCACTTCACGGTGCATTCATCAACGACGACTTCTCGCTGATCGTGAAGCACCCCTACCTGAATCCGTTCAACCGCGAAAACCTGATCGCGATTCTCGACCCCTTCGGAGATGCCGCGATCCACGGCGTGAACTACGCGCCCGTGATGCTGCTAATTCACGCGCTCGAAAAGGCGCTCTTCGGCGGCGACACGCTCGGCTACCACGTCGTCAACGCCGTGATCCACGCGCTCAATTGCGTTTTGCTGATCGCCCTGCTGATTGCGACCCGCATTCCGCGATTCGCCGCAGTGTTGGCCGGGATTTTCTTTGCGGTGCATCCCGCCAATGTCGAAGCTGTCGCCTGGATTTCGCAGATCAAGACCGATGCGGCACTCGCCTTCACGCTCGGCGCCGTGCTCTCGCACCGCCGACTCCCAGCGCTGGCACTTACACTGTTCGCACTCGGCCTGCTCACGAAGGCTTCGAGCATGGCCGCGCTTCCAATGGCCGCCGCCCTCATCTGGTCGCGGCGCGATGCGAAGCGGCAGTGGATCTGGCTCGCGGGTTGGGTGGTCGTCGCCGGCCTCTATGTGATACCCGAACTCAGCGCGCAGGTGGCAACCGACATCTCACCCTACTCCGATCCCTGGGTACAGATCCGCTCGATCTTCTCATTCTGGGCGCGCTATCTCGCCATGGCCGCCACCTCGTATGGTATCTCTCCGTTTCAAGAGCCCGAACCCGTGCATTCGATCCTCGACCCCTGGTGGATCGGCGGCTTCATCAGTGCCGCGCTACTCGGCTGGCGAACGATCGCAACGCTTCGCGCACGCAACCCGGAGGCCGCGTACTGGATTTTGGCAGCCGCCTCATTCGCGCCCGTGTCCCAGATCTGGCCCTTCATGCACCCCATGGCCGATCGCTATCTCTACTTCATCCTGCCCGGGCTGATCGGTGGATCCCTATTGGCCGCGATCGAAATGCGCGCGCGCTGGACGGCAGCGGTGTCCGAGCGCGAAACCCGCAACCGATGGGCGTCGATCGCGACCCGGGGGGTCGCCTTCGGTACGGTTCTCGTGGTCCTCGCATTTGGGATTCGCAGCCACGCGCGCGCCGCGCTGTGGCAGGAGGAGATCCTGTTACTCCATACCGGCGCTCTCCAATTCCCCAACGGAGCCAACGCCTCCTACTACCGCGCACTACTGGCCGCGGAGCGGCGGGACGCAGAAACCGCCGTCCGGGAACTGCGAGCTGCCTCTCAAAGGAGTCTCGGCCACATGGCGAGATTCTCGGCCGATCCGCGCTTCGAACCGATCTCGCGAGAACCGGTGTTCCACGAATTGATCGATGAAATCACCGGGCGCTGGATCGAATTTGCCCAATCGAGGGGCCTGGAGACCCAGACCTGGTTGCGATCGACCGGGCAAGCGCACCGGGTTCGCGGCGAGTACCGCGAAGCGATCGATTGTTTCGAGCGAGCCCTCCGACTCGGCGGACCACTACAATCCGCAATTGCCGTCGAAGCCGAGTACACGCGCTCGCTATGGCGCGAAGCTCGCAAGGCCGAGACGCCGTGAATCGATTGCATCCGATCGAAGCTTCCGCGCTACACGCCCGCCGCGAACGCGTGTTTCTCGTGCTGGCCGGGACCTTTCTCGGCTCGATGACCATGCTCAACATCCTCGGGGTATCCCGATTCATCGACCTTTCGTTCGAGTGTTTCGGCATTCGAATTCCGATGGCGCTGGCCGTTGGCGTCCTCCCCTATCCAATCACTTTCCTGTGCACCGATTTCATCAGTGAACTCTACGGACGCCGCCGGGCGAGCTTCGTGGTGTGGGTCGGTCTCTTCCTGAATCTCTGGGTGGTGCTCTTCGTCTGGCTAGGAGGCGCACTCCCGCCGGCTCCAGAATTGGACGCTTCGACGGGTTTGCCGGCGACGGATGCGTACGACTTTGCGTTCTACCGGATCCGCATGCTCACGATGGGAGCCGTGGTCGCATCGATGGTCGCCTACCTCGCCGCCCAGCTCTGTGACGTGTTTCTATTTCACTTCTGGAAGCGATTGACCCAAGGGCGCCATTTGTGGCTCCGCAACAACGGCTCGACACTCGTGAGCCAGTTCGTGGATACCTTCGCGGTCATCACGATCACGCACTTCTACGCTCGCGGCCTTCCAATTGACGGCGGCCAGCCCATCTGGCCGCAGCTCTGGGTATTCATCGGGTCGGGCTACGTGTTCAAAGCCGGCGTGGCGCTGCTCGACACCCTTCCCTTCTACCTCGGGGTTCGCTGGCTCAGTGAATACCTCGAGATCGACCCCACCCTCGAACACGAAGCGGACGCCGAGCAGATCGGCTGACGGAAGGGTCACCGCATTCGGCGCTCGCGGGCCCTCCCTGGTAGCGCAGTAAGTCGCGCCCCGGAGAGCGCGAGCGGCTAAGCTGGCATTGAATTTTTAGCGAGGGCGAAGGCCATGGCGAGCGAAATCAAATACGAAGTGAGCGAGCGGATTGCACGGATTCAGATCAATCGACCGAAGGCGATGAACTCGCTCAATCCGGCCTTGATGGCGGAGCTCTCTGCAGCAATCCGCCGCGCGGACGACGACCCCGAAGTCCACGTGCTCGTGCTCTCGGGCGAAGGACCCAACTTCGGCGCCGGCTACGACCTCAAGTTCGACTGGAACAACCACTATCCGGAAGGCGGTCCCATGGGTAAGCGGCGCATGCTGACCGATTGTGTGGAGTTCGAATTGACCCCTTGGGATTGCTCGAAGCCCGTCGTCGCGATGGTGCGGGGCTACTGCCTCGCAGGGAGCTGCGAACTCGCGATGATGTGCTGCGTGACCTTCGCATCGGAGAACGCAAAGTTCGGAGAGCCCGAAATCCGCTTTTCCACCTCACCTCCCGCACTGATCATGCCCTGGATCGTGGGATTGAAGAAGGCTCGCGAGCTGCTCTACACCGGCGATCTGATCGACGCAGAAGAGGCCCACCGCGTCGGAATGGTCAATCGAGTGTTCCCCGACGAGCAGCTCGAAGCAGAGACGCTGCGCTTCGCACGCCGCGCCGCGGCGATCTCGCTGGAGGGCCTCAAGACGACCAAGGCGGCGATCAACCGCGGCGCAGAAATCGCGGGGATTCGCGAAGCGCTGCGCTACGGAGTCGAGGTCGGCGCGATTCTCGATGCCACGGAAACCGAATCCTACCGGAAATTCGGGGAAGTGCGGGAGCGCGAGGGTCTCAGCGCCGCGATCCGCTGGCGTGAAAGCCAGTTCGAATGACCCCACTCGCCGACCGCACCCGCCCCGCAAGTGAGTCGCCCGCTCCGAACTGAAGCGCATGCGCGGAGTCGGTTGGCTGGCGGTAATCCGCAGCGAAGACGAACTCGAGAAAGCTACGGAGACCCAGAGACCTCTTCGCCGGCTTCTCGAGCATCCTCCCAGACGATCGGTCCCCGTGCACCAATCGGGATGAAGCTCGCCCAGTAGAAGGGATGGCTGCGGTTCTCGCTTCGGAGCATTTCGAGCTGAACACTGCGCAGCGCCTCCGAGCGACCTTCGCCCGCGAGCAGGCGCTCGTAATAGGCAGTCGCCAATTCCGCCGCAGCGCGGGAGTCCGTCGTCCACAGGTTTGCGAATTGCGCCTGAGCCCCGGCGAGCACCAACGAGCGCCGAAGCGCGTAGACGGCCTGATCGATCGTGGCTTCTCCCGGTTCGATCCCGCGCACTGCGATCCCGACGAGCTGTGTTCCCCATAGATCGAGGCCCGCGACCTCCTGCGCGGTCAATAGGCCGCGGCCGGCGTCATTCGCCCGACGGTTCGCGCCCGCCAACGCGAAACCGGAGCGCAAGAGCGGGTTCTCGGTAGCCGGAGGTCGCAACTGAGGGTCGATGCCCAGAATCGAACCCCAGCGCGTGGTTCGTTCCGGAATCTGATCGGGCAGGAAGAAACCATCCACCGCGACATGCAGTACGCGCGGCGCGCGGGCCGATGTCATCGCAGCAGCGCTCGCCTGCGCGCCGGTCAACGGGGTGACGCCCAGCAGCCTTCCGACTTCCAATGCACCCGTCTGAGACAACGCGATCGGGGAAAATTGCAGCGCCGCGGATTCCGGCGAACGTCGCTCGGAAGCCTCACGGCTCGCCCCCGCTCCCGCCAGACGCTCCGCGTCGTAATCGGGGGCTGCCACCACGAGCGGCGGTCGCTGCGAAGGCGGCGCCGATTTCGAAAGCAGCAGATCGCGTCCGCTGGTCAGATAGACAAATTCAGTCCGCTCGACCCAATAGTGGCCGTCCGGGTCGATCAATGCGCCAAACGGAATCAGCACCGTCCCACCGTCGGGTGCGACCCATACGGTTCGAATTCCCTCCAGGTGCGGTTCGAGAGGCGCCGCGAGGCGATCGTAAAGGTCGCGGGCTCGCTTGCGGAGCTTCTTCGGAGAAAGCTTCGTGTCGACCAGTGCCTCCCGAAATGCTCGGGCGCTCGCATGGATCGCCGCTGCTCGGCCGAGCGGAACCCATCGCGGCTCTCCGGCCGAGTGCAGAACAAACGCAGCGAGATGCGCGGTTCCATCGGCGCGATCGGTCGAAATTTGGGTGGGATCGAGATCCTGATATTCGACCAGCTCGACGAGTGCGGCGCCCGCTGGGATGTTCGACTGAAGATCTTCGATTTGAATCGGGGCGACCCATGACCGCAGCGCACCCCCGCCGTTCACGGCTGCGTTCTCGAGATCTTCCACTTCTCGTCGCAACTTTTCGAGATCGGCTCGAACGGATGTGGAAGGCGGTCGGTCGAATCCCCGTACGACCAAGCGCCCGAGCTCGTTGCGACGCGCAAGCAACTGGTCGAAGGCTGCGCGCTCTTCAGCGTCCAATCCGCGACGGTGAGCAGCCGATTCGCCCGCCGCCACGCTCAAGTCTCGCCCCTTGCGCCGGAGAACCGTCGTAAACGCCAGGCGAGTCGCCGATGCCGAATCGGGCCGCGCGCGCCGAAACGAGAGGATCAGGTTCGTGCTATCCGAGAGCGCCTCCATGTACGCCCGTGCTTGATCTTCGAACTGGACCGGAAGAAGCAGGGAAATCTGCCGCTCCTCGACCTCTGCGGCGCGAGCGAGATACGCCTCGGCCTGTTCCCAATCCCCTTTGCCCCAGTACATCAAGCCCAGGTTGCGAAGCGACTGCGCGACCGCTGGGTGTTCGCGCCCGAAAGTCTCCTCTCGGATTGCGAGCGCGGCTTCGTACAGAGATTTCACTTCGTCGTGTTTCCCAAGCACCCGGTACACCGAGGCGACGTTGTCGACCGAAGTGGCAACCAAGGGGTGCTCGGGACCGAGCGCCTTTTCTCGGACCAATAACGCGCGCTCGAAAAGCGGCTTTGCGCTCGCAAAATTACCCAGCGCCCAGTTGATTGCGCCGAGATGACTGGTGGTGCTGGCAACGTCGAGATGGCCGTACCCCAAGGTTTTTACGCGGATCGCGAGCGCCCGCTCGAAGAGCCGCCGCGAACGCGCATATTCGCCCTGCGCTCGATATAGCGAGGCGAGATTTTCGAGGGATGCAGCGACCGCGAGATGATCCGAGCCCAGGGTCTCCGATCGAATTTCGAGCGCTCGCTCGAAGAGAGGCTCTGCGCTCGCATAATGGCCCATCGCGACGTAGACCGCAGCTAGATTGTCCAAACCGGAGGCAACATCGGGGTGATCGGGGCCGCGGACGCCTTCCAGGATTGCGAGCACGCGCTCCAGATAAAACCGGGCACCCGCGTAGTCGCCGGACACGAAATAGAGCGACGCGAGGTTGTTGAGCGCGACCGCAGTCCCCGGATGGCCCGCGCCGTAAGCCTTCTCGTCGAGGGCGAGTGCGCGGTTGAAGAGCGATTCGGCGCTGTCGTAGTCGCCATTGCTCTTCCGGATCGCGCCTAGACGGTTCAGTGTGTCGACGAGTTGGCGGTGACCCGGATCCGAGGTCTTGTCCCAGATCGCGAGTGCCCTCTCATAGAGCGGCTCGGCTCGCCCGAGATCCCCCATCTGTTGATAGAATGACGCCAGATTGCCGAGAGAGACCGCGACATCTGCGTGATCGGGACCCAAGGCGCGTTCCCAGATCGAGAGCGCCTTCTCGAGGTACTTGGCGGCGCGCTCGTGGTCACCTTGCTCCCAATAGAGCAGCCCCAGGTTGTTGATCGTGGTCGCGATGACGGGATCCCGGGGGCCGAGGGCTGCGGTCGTGATCTCGAGCACCCGCTCGAAAAGGGCTTCCGCACCCGCGTAGTCGCCCGCGGCACGATAGAGCAAGGCGAGGCCGTTGATCGCTTTGACTACGCGAGGATCGCTGGGGCCCAGGGCTCTTACCTGGATCGAAAGAGCGCGCTCTGCGACGAGAATCGCTTCGTCGATGCGGCCCTCGCGGTAGAGTCGATCGACGTCGGCGTGGAGCGCCTCGACTTCCGCCGATTCGGGCGCTTGCTGTGCGAAAGCGCTCGGTGTCCACAGCGGCGCGGAGGCCGCAATCAGCAGCAGAGCGCAGGCGCAATTCACTCGTATGAGTCGGATTTTCGATCCCACCCCGCCGAATCTAGATGAATGGCTAGCGGCGAGCCCGCCGCCGCGAGAGGGCGCCCAGCGTTCCGGCTCCTGCGACGAGCGCCATCCAGACTTCGGGCTCCGGCAAGATCCTCAGCTCGAAGTTGCCCCTGATGGAATCGTCGTGGTGAGAGACCCGGATGACGACCGTCTCGCCGACTGCGACCCCATACACCCCTCCGATCGGGAGCGCGGAATCGAGAAATTCGGAAGGATTGACTTCGCCGGTGCAGGCTTTTGGTGTGAGCCCGAGCTTCCAGTCATCGTTCGCGCGGATCTCGTTGTTCTTGTTACCCGGGCAGCCCTCGTGAACCGACACCACGGTGTCGATTCCGAACGAATTCTGGGTCTTGCACGTGGAGATCGTGAATTGCTGGTCGACGACCTGCGTATAGGTGTACCAGACATCCCCGCTTCGACAGGAATCATTCCCGGTATCGCAGCCATCGTTGGTCGATCCCGTGAGGGTGCCGAAGGCCGCTCCCGAGGTGACCCGGTTGGCGTTTGCGCAAACGTTGGCTCCCGGTTCACACTGGTGATTGCACAAGGATCCAACCAGCGAAATGCACAACGTATCCCAGGTATCGGTACAGCAGCTCGGATCCTCGAAACAGACTTGCGCGGCACACGTGTTGCACGTCGAGTCGAGTGGCTCCCCGGTCTCACAGAGATTGTGGCTGCAGGCGGCCGCACACACCCAGTCCTCACATACCGTCAGGACCTTTTCGACGCAGAAATCGTCCCATTCGCTCTGGCAGCAGTAGGGGTCGCCTTGGCAGATGTCTCCAACGCAAGGCTCGCAGAAGTTTTGGCTCAGGGGGGGCCCGACCTCGCAGATGTCATGCTCGCACTGCTGTTGTGCCTCGGCCGGAGCGGGCATGGACAGCCATAACAGGCCGACCACTAACAGCCCGGCGGCACGCGGCAGCCCGTTGAGGCAGAGCGGCTGACTCCAAACATTTTTGGATTCCGCCCGGTTGGGTGATTCGTCCGAGATGCGTAGAGACCGTTCAGTATCCATTGGTGTCCCGCGTGCGGGCCCACCTCAGCTCATCGTGGAGCCATCGGTGGACCCGCCAATGCCAGCAGAGAAGTGCTGCTAAAGGCTCAGTGACGGTTTATTTGCAGGTCTTGTGGATTTCTCGTGAAGCCCTGCACAGGGAGTTGTCGTTTCCTTGGAAAGTCGCTTTGAAGGTCACGCCAGCCGGGTTTTCGCAGCTCTCAACCAACATCCCGAGCTTGTCACCCTTCCCACCCTTACCGACTCCGAGCGTGATCGGGCTCGAAAATTGCGAGCTGGTGACTACTCCCGTCGTCGCGTCGATGGCGTCGATTCGAAGCGTCGTTTCGATCACCGTACCGTCCGGGGCCGATCCCTTGGCGATTCGGGCTTTGGCGGTGATGTTCTTGACCGCATCCACTATCACGAAGGGCGAGCCGCCGCGAAGTGCGTTGATCTCGATCGTTAGATTGCAATCCGGTCCCGTTCCTGCACTCGCTTGGGACGCGGCGAAACCAACTGCCATCAAGACACCCGTGATGCAGCTCAACGTACGCTGTAACTTCATAACCGATCTCCTTTTCGAAACACTTTCTCGAATCTCAGAATCAAAATCTACAATTTGCCCACCGGCACCTGTTGCCGCGGAAACCCAGCTCTCTCAAAAAACCACAAACCCGCCATCAATGTCAACAGCGTTCTTTACACTACCACCGCCCCTCACCCAGCATCAAGAGCAATTCCGGTGCCAAGCGGCGGAAAACCCTAGCGATATCGCAACTATCTGATTCTGAAGATTTTTCAGCCCAGACCGGAGTCCGGAATCCAGCCGGGTTGGGAAAAGATTTCCCCATAAAGAGAAAAGTCACTCGAGCTCATATGCCGGGCGATATGCAGCCCTGACGCCGAATTTCCCCTCGTCAACCCGCGAATTCGATTCACGCTCGGACAGGGCCTCTGCGAGCACGTCTGCAAACGCCCGAAGCCTCCGATCGGCCTCGGCTTCCTCGCGCGCACCCGCACCCACCCGAGTGCCGATCCGGATCACGCGCGGTCGCTGGCTTCGCCAGAGCGGGGATTGGTCGGTGGCGAACAGCGCGCGCACGGCTTCGAGCGCCAGCGAATCCATCCCCTCGTACCAGTGGTAGGTGAGAACGCGGCTCGATCCGGAACGCGCCACGACCCGCACCACCTGGGCATCCCAGGCGTCGAGTCTCGTGAAGCTTCGGTCTTCGACCTCCCAGCCGCGCCCCGGGAGCGCATTCTTGGGCGAGAGCACGCTCCTGCTGCGATCTCCACGGTCGCCGTAACCGACGAACACGTCCACCGTTTGCCCGTCGAGTCGGTAGGGCCGATTCGCGTACTGTGGGAATTTCAGCGTCCAGATGAAATCGAAATCCAGCGGGAGCGCATCCCCCATCTTCCACTCGCCCATTGCAAGCGGAAGCACGACGAAGGGCCCAATAAAAATCGTTTCGCTTGCGGGTTCGTCGCTCTCCGGCGGACTCCATCTGGGCATCCAGATCGATAGGCCGAGCAATGCCGCGAGCAGCGCCGCGAGCGCGAACGACCACGCACCCGCCCGCGAACTCGCCAAGGCCACGGCGCCGGCTGCCGGCTGGGGAGGATCGCTCGCGGATGAAGAGGCGGATCCGGTGGCAGCTCGCCCTCGAAGCAGGCGGCCCAGAAGGCGATCGATGAGGATCAGAACCGTGAGCGCCCCAAAGAACGCCAGCCAGCCCTGCACGGTATGCGTCGCGGATAGTTCGGACGTCGGATCCGGGATGATGAGACACACCCGCAGCAGGTTGAATGCATAGGCGATCCCGGGCGCCAACGCGACCAGCAACCACCCTCGGAGGCGGTCGGCGGGAGACCACTGCACGAATACGAAGGCCGCGAGGGTGAGCATCTCCATGGCGCGCAAGCCGCTACAGCTGTCGATCACCTGTGCGACCACATCGGAGCCGTAGATCACGTTTCCCTCGTGATAGACGGGATACCGGACCAGGGTGAGCAGCGCGGTGACCTGATCGGCGGTCCAGAGTCGGAGGGAATAGAAGACCTGGTTGGTCAAGGCGGCCGGGATCGGGAACGCGAACGCGAGGATGACGCACGGAATCGACCACTCCGCCGCGAAGCGGGTCCCGAACCAGAGCAGCACCACACCCATTGAGACGAGCGCGAACGATACCAGGAGCAGGTCCGTGGCGGCCGTGTAGTGCCCCCAGACGAATAGCGCCGAGCCCACCGACAACGGGAGAAGCGCCAGACTCGGCGAACCGGTCCCCTCCATGGCGCTGCGAAAGGAGTTTCGATGCCGATAGACGAGAGCGGCGGCGAGCGCGAGATACATCTGCGGAATGGCGTCGACAGACGAGAACAGCCAGTCCTGGAAGCGCACCTCGCCTTGCGGGTCCGGATTCCAGAACGCGAGAGATCGGTACGCAAGGGTGCCCGCAACAACGCTCGAGATCGCCAGAATTCGATGCGCCTGGAGTGTCATCAGAGGATCCGAAAACCCCAAACGCCCGCAACGCTCGATGCATTCGGCGATGGCTGTCGCCAGACACCACGCCACCTCGCAGCGAAACGCCTCGCGATTGAATTGGAGCGAAGTATACAGGAAGGGGGCGAATGATCCGCGGTGCCATCGATCAGCGCCGGTGATTCGAGTGTCATTCGAGACTTCCGCACGGTCGAGACCGATCAGACGGACAGATCAAACGCGAACGCGCTCACGGAAGTGGGGAGTCCTCGCAAGAAACGACGAGCCCAAGCGAAGCCCAGCGTCCGAAATACCCGACCACGGCTTCAGGCTCTGCGCCAGAACCTGCAAGCTTCACGGCAACCTCGCCGAGCAACTCTCCGCTTTGCAGCAATCTGACGGCCTCGGCCTCGGCTACATCGATCGACTCGACGACGACGTCGAAGTCTCGCCGGTAAACCAACACCTGGTCGTGGCGATCGACCACGTCCACGTCGATCTCGGATCGCTCACACCGGGTTGTCTCGCGCAACTCTCGCAGCGGCCACGGCGCGCAAACGAGCGCGAGCCCGGGTTGAAACCCGACTTTCGCGCGCGCCCAATCATCCAAAGACCATCCACTGCAGGCCGAAGGTTCAAAGGGCGGCAGAAGATCCGCATGAAAACAGCGGTCGACCGCCCACTCCAATTCGGCGAGAGCGGGAAGGAACGGCAAATCGCGGCTCGCACCATCCGACTCGAGGTATGCGGGTAGAGCCGCTCCCACGAGATTGAGATTTTGGAGGTCGGCGGGCACATCTTTCGCGTAGCGGTCGGCAAACGCCGCAAAGGATCCGTCGCCAAGGATCTGCGCCACG
>PVMK01188370.1_pt1 | contig 44160 bp, 38 predicted proteins | sample 1853481 | NCBI WGS metagenome assembly PVMK01 (sample SAMN08533507, study PRJNA380276) | Marine sediment metagenome, whole genome shotgun sequencing project.
AATCCATTTCTTCAGTAACATCAATTTCTGTTGTTACTTTTGTTTCAGTTGAACTCTCTGTTAGGGTTTGTTTATTCACCTCTCCACAACTTATATTAATAATTAGTAAGGTAGAAATTGCGATTATTTTTAGTGTTTTTTTCATTTTTTTCATTTTTTTAGCTTTAGTTATTTTCTTTCAATACCCCAGAACTGCATTTTCTTAAATGCAAGACTTTCTTATTATTTAAAAATGAAACATAAAACCATTCATATTTGGAATGCATTTACTAAAACTTTAATGGCTCAGGGGGAAGAATTATAATCTGATGATTGGATTAAAGATATGAAAATTCTTTTAACGGTTATAACTTAATATACAATCCATTTTAAGCATTGCACATTGACCAATTAGAGCGTTTTACAGTTCTATGATGGTATTGGGTTAGATTAGAATTATACTTGGTGTTTTTCTTTTAGAACCCGTGTTCCGCCAAGGCTGGCGGATTTATGTTGGCTTTTATTTCTTTGTAATCTAAAACAGGGTTTCCTGTTGGAAGTTGAAGACCGGGGCAATGGGTAAAAGCTATCAACAAAACATCCCTGATTGCATTTTTTGTGGGATCTTTTGGGTGCATTGAAGTTACTCCGTGCATCACCTTTGGGTCCCACAATACAATTGAATCCATATTTTTATTAAGCGTACAACTCTCCAATGGTTTCTTTTCATTACTGTAAATACCATTGATACCTCCTGTAACATTCTCACGGTTGATTAAATGAATCCAAACAAAGTCATTTTCATCGTGGTGGATGCCTTCTGGTGTTGGTTCACCACTTTCAACTCCTGTTGCAACAATCTGTATTTGATGTATATCGACCATCCAGGGCTCGCTTTTTGCTTTTTGTGAAACAGGCAGTTGCCGGAAGTCAAATTGGATTAATTCTTGGAAAAAGGGATTATTTATTGTCTTACTTTTTAACGAGTCAAATTTTCGGTCGATATCTCCTGCATATTTATTGATTTCGGCAGGTTGATAATAAGGAGTTGGGGCATAAGCTACAATTTTCCCGGATTTAGGCAATAAATAGAAATACCGGAACCTCCGAAACCTAAAGCTCCTCCCAGTTTTTAAATAGTTGTCTTTTCCCAGTTTTTTCCAGTTTTTCTCAAACCGTTTTTTATATATGTTTAAGTACTCGGAGATGATGAATTCCTTTTCGGGAATAATTACATATTTTTTGTTTTTCAATTTGAAATAAATAGAATACGATGTCGTAATTCCTTTCATGTAATACTTTTAATTAAGAAAAATTTATTGGCTATTCCTTCCGGAAGAAAGAATTTAAACCTGCCGGATGTGTTTGCGTATCCAGACTTCAGTCATTTTCGTTTAGATATGGAAAGTCGTTATCTTTTTCAAATTTACAAAAAAAAATCTTTTAAAGAATATGTTATCGAATTATACCAAATTAGTGATTATTGAGAACAGGTTATTTTTTTTGGTTGCAGGGAACGTTTAGTATAAAATGCATTTTAATGCATTTTATACATTGTTGGTTGCAGTATTATTTATTCTTCTATTTCTTCTTCAAGTATGTCCCTTACCACCAGATCCTGGACGATGTGAAAAATAATTACAGGAATAACTGAATCAAAAACTATGTAAAAAATCCCTAAAATTAAACCAAGGATGGTTGCTTTTATAACTTCCTTACCCAGATAAATATGTCCAATACCAAATATTAGTGTAGAAATAAATAATATGTGAATTAAAGAAAGATTTGTAAAAACTATCGCCAAAGCATAAAACAAATAGCCCCTATACAGTATCTCCTCGGTTAGACCTGCTGAAATTGAAACAAGACTCCATACCGATTTTTCTTTTTAAGCGTGAAATGAAATAAGTTTATCGAGATCTCCGTCTTTAATGCTTTGAGCTATCGCTCCAAAAGTTTCCATTACTTCTTGCTTTGCTTCAGGAAATTCATCGTTTATAAGATCAACTTGAACGTTACAGCTATTAAGTGAAAGGATAAATAGAATTAGAAGAATTTGCGTAAAATGTGATTTCATAATTAAAGTTTAATTTCTGCAAAAATAATATCACTACATTGATTATTATATGATTAAAATCATGTTCTCCAATTAATTAAAAATATTAATATGGAATGAATGTGTAAAAGAAGGTTAGTTTGGAGATGGAGAGGTTGAAGGGGAGGTGATATTAGTTTGTTATAGCTGAATGTGCTACAACGTTAGTATATACGAACTTAATCAAATTGGTGCTAATAGCCAACTGTAAAAAATGGTTATTCGTTACTTTTTCCATGTTTAGGGAATAACTACAAATTAAGAGGTTATGTCGCACCTTTTGGATTTCAAAAGGGTTCTGCAATCCATTTTAAGCATTACACATTGACCAATTAGAGCGTTTTAGAGTTCTATGGTGGTATTTGGTTAGATGGAAATTATCGTTCGTGTTTTGGAACTTTGTCAATTAACAATAGAATCAATCTTTAAAGAATTTGTAGTCCAATAGTTTTATGCTCCTAATCGCCACGCGCGCGTACACGTGCGTACTGTTGGCCAACGGTCTTGTATATGAGCCTTTTCAATGGCTTATATGCGTTGTTAGCCTTTGTTTTCTTTTAATTTTTACTTTTGAAGGTTTTCCAAACGTATCTTTTTCAGTTTTTAATGTCACATATTTTTGATTAAAATGTATCAAAAAGCAGAAATTTACTGATTAGAATAAAACGCATCTCTAATTTGCCGCCAAGTAACCAATTTAATATTTTCCTCTTTAAGAATATTTTTACAAGCATCACTCGTGAAAAAATCAAAGTCTTTCTGTCTCCATTCATTTCCCCATTCTGGATGATCTATATTCATTCCTTTCATTTCTTCATTATTGTAAGCAGTATGAATCAAAAAAGTTGACAAACCAGGTTTTAAATTTTTAATTGCGTTAATATAATAATCTTCGGACCCTTTGGCATATTCGTCTTCCATAATGGTTAAAACCTCTCCCAAAACAATTTTTACATCATACTTTTTACGAAGTTCTTCAGGAACAGCTTGTTTAGTGGCAAGAACTGGTAACTTATACGATTGCCCTATTTTTAAATAAACTTCTATTAATTCACTAGACTGAAACAAGCAGCCCATATGGCTATCTAGGTGAGTAGGCTCGAATCCCATGGAATATGCCCTGTCAATTTGCGCTCTTAATTCCACCTCTACTTCTTTAAGATTTACACTTGATGTGCATGCTTCATGAAAGTATCCAAATTCATTAATTAAACTGGGGACTTTGTCGATCGAACTAACAGGTCCCCATCTATAATTTTTCCATTCTGAAGATAAAACCAAATGCAAACCAAAATCATGAGTTGTAGCATTATTTTTGGCGTAGTTGGCAACTTCCAATACCCATGGTGTAGGCATCATCAAACTTGCCGAATTTACCGAACCATTTTCAATGGCCTCAATGGATGCTATATTTTCAGAATGAGATACACCTAAGTCATCTGCATGAATAATTAGCAATTTTGCACCTGCAGCATAGCCTAATTTAGTAGCAATATTATCTTGTGCATTAACGGAAAACGCAATCAATATGAAGATTGCTACGAAAGCGAATCTATTAACAGGCCTACAGTGTTTTCTTTTAAATATTTCTTTAGGTTTCATAATGGTTCATTTGTTATGTTGTTGATTTTTTTAATTAATTTTATCATTGGTTGGTTGGTCATAATGAAGGCTAACGTTAGTATATACGAACTTAATCAATTTGGTGCTAATAGTCAACCAAAAATTCACCCCATATTTCTTCATTTCTCAAAAAATTAGTGTGGAGTATTATAAGCCTATATCGTCTTTGGCTGTTTCGGGGGCATAGGGGTCTAACATCCATTTTAAGCCTTACACATCGACCAATTAGACCGTTTTACAGTTCTATGATAGTGTTTTGGGTAGTTGTTAAATAATGGTAGTTACTTTTCCTGTAACGTACGCTTTTAAACTTTCATTTAAATCATTAAACAGATCTTCTAATTTGTGGGTACATAATCGTTGTCAAAGTTAATTATGTGTTAAAATTAAAATAACACGTAACAATGGTATGGTTTTATCTATCATATAAATATATAAATCAATTAATATAAATTTTTAGCTAAAGAGAAAATTTTACAAATTGTAATTAGTGAATGAAACATAAAGTAAATGGTTTTTAATCATCAATAAAAAGAAACATTCAATTACTTATAATTCATCAATCAGAGTAAATCAAAAAAATAAGGATGCTGTTAATTTGCATCCTTTTTTTATTGCAACTTTGGAGAATACTTATCAAGACTATTACCACTTTTAAAACTTTTATAATAACTTTTGTTCAACAATCAATTTTAAGCATTACACATTGACCAATTAGAGCGTTTTATAGTTCTATGATAGTATTTGGTTAGATTAAAATAATTGTTAGTGTATTGGGGGTTACAACGGTAAGTGTATGCGTAGTGGCGGATTTCGGAGCACTTCGCTGTCAAACCGAGCTGGTGTTGATAAGAGCCACAAATGCTGTTTGCTACTTTCCCCGCCATTACGTATCACACATTGTTAGAAACAGTTTATACTGATTGTCTACATTTATTCAGGTAAATCAAACCCGCTGTGAAACTCTTGCATACATGAATTATCAGGCGCTTTCGTCGGATTATCAAAAAATTCCTTTAACATCATTATGGCACAATCGCCTCTATCTACTGGAGAATGGGCTACTCCTTCAAAAATGAATAAGTAAGCGTTTTTTTGCATGTCCGACAATTCTTTCGAATAGCTTGGCAGGCATAAATAATCCATTCTTCCTGATAACATAAGCATTGGAACATCCGTAACAAATGACTTATTTGCATCCACGCTATTTACTTTCCACACCTCTTTTGCTTTATTCCAAAAATAGGGGCCAAACATAGTGGTGGATGTCCCTTTTATTAAATCAGCATATTCTCCATCAATAGGTATATTTTCTGGTTTTATATCATATGTTTCTGAAAGAAATACGCTAAGCGATAATCCCATACTAAAATCAGGTTGTGGAAATATCAATCCCGGATTGTTAATAATTGGGCTATAATCTCCGGCAACTAATTTCTGTAGCGTTAATGGCAATTGCGTATTCGCATACATTTGATTAAATAACCATACAGACAATCTTGACCCGGTTAATAGTATTTTATGCGTACTTCCATCAACCCAATTTTTTGCCATAATGGTATCGGGGTTTTTCATTTAACCTTTTGATTAAAGCTAAAAAATTAGCTTTTAGGTTAGGGTATGAATCTGCATATTTTGGATCGTTTTCACATATATAAAACATAGAGTCCAATGTACTTATCAAGCTGGTATGCATATGATAACCACCTAAGTTAATATCCATAATCCCATTCATAACCACACTTACCAATTGATCGGAATGATTCATTAATAAATATTGAGCCACTTCGGTGCCGTAAGAAGTTCCAAATATGGAGAATTTTTCATAACCAAGATGTTCCATTACATAGGCAATCTCATTTGAGGTTTCCAATGTATTAAATGCAGATAAATCGATGCCTTGTTCTTCGAAGCGATTATATGCCGCTGCAATGGAGTCTAAATACAGATCAATAGTCTCGTCAGAAGTCAAATTCTTTTCCAGTAGTGATAATTGAAGTTCTTCAAGTCCCCCGAATACCTAAATATGGTTTTGAATACTTCAAACCTCTTGATTCAATAATTACAACATCTCTCTCATTCAAAAATAAATTCCCCAAACCTCCTGCAAGATCAGTAACAAAGCCATCTATATTGGATGATCCAGGACCACCCTGACATAAAACAAGTGGCTCGTGTGTGGAGCTATCTGCTCTGCATTTGAATATGGCAATAGCAAGTTTAATGGTGTTTCCATTTAAATTATCAGCATATTCGGGAACTTCCATATATCCATATAAAAATTTTCCACTCGTAAGCAGTTCTTCTGACAATTCTATAGGGCAATCCGATGATATGAATTTTCCTAAATCATTATTGTGATTGCATCCAACACATAAGATAGTGAAAGATGAATAAACTTAAAACAACATTCTTTTTCATAGTTCCTATTATTAATATGGAGGTAATAATTTTCGTTCAAAATTGTTTCTAACAAGTGTGTATATACACAAGTGTGTTTATTCCCCATATAAGCTGGTAAATACACCATAGGTGTGTTTATTTCTATTATATATACACCAATTTAAATAAATACATTTCGAAGTTTTAAATGTAAATCAATAAAGCATAATATTTTATGATAAAAATCATATAAGCATCGACCAATTAGAGCGTTTTATGGTTCTATGATGGTATTTGGTTAGATGGAAATTATCGTTTGTCTTTTTTAGTCATTTTAATTCTCTCCACAACCCAATACTCAACGTTGAAGGTACAATAAAGCCAACTATACTAACCCACATTGGTATCTCAAAGCTACCCACAATTACTTGCATATTTAGGATAATCCTTGCGAGATGAAGAAGACCGACAAGAGCCAAAAGAATAGATGCTATTTTAGTAAACGGTTTCATAATTTTATTTTAAGAGTTAACCAATAAATGTAATTGTATCACTAACAGCAAACTATGATTTTTGTCATGGATAGAAGTAGTTTTAAGCCTTCCACATCGACCAATTAGAGCGTTTTACAGTTCTATAATAGTATTTGGTTAGATGAAAATTATCGTTTGTGTTTTGGGGGACTTAGCAATCAACGATACATGTTGTTAGCCATGGCTTTTTATTATTTATTCAACAAAATACATGTCCAATTTTCCCTTTCCTTTTGCATGTATCTGACCCCTGGGAATACAAGTGTAATTTCCCTTGATTAAATTATAAGTTGTTTCGGAGATATTAATCTTTCCCTCTTCTCCATTTGTTTCTATTCTACTGGCAGTGTTTATTGTATCTCCAAACAAATCATAAGCGAACTTCTTCTTACCTACTACGCCAGCTACAACTGGTCCGGAATGGATACCCACTCGCATATTCCATTGAATCTTACTCTTCCTATTCCTTTCATTGAGAAAACTAATCATTCGCTGCGCTGCACCTACACACTTTAAAGCATGATCTGAATTCTCCTCCGGAAGTCCGCAGGCAGCCATATATGCATCTCCTATTGTCTCGATTTTCTCAATTTGAAATTCATCCATTATATCATCAAATCGACCAAAGATGTCGTTCAATTCCTCAACCAGTTTTACAGCGGGTATAGATGCCACCAACGCAGTAAAATCTTTAAAATCCGTGAATAGAATGGTTACGTTATCATATTTTTTAGTTGTAGCCTTACCGGTTTCTTTTAATTCATCTGCAACTGACTTCGGTAAAATGTTCAGTAAGAGTCTGTCAGATTTTTGCTGCTCTTCTTTAATAATCTGTCGATAAATAAATAATCCTCTTTCTTTATTCTCAGATAAGCGGCTGACAATCACGGCAAACACAATAATTGCCCAGATCCAAAAGCTCATGAGAACCAGATCAGAAGTCCCAATTGCTTCATATGTGATGATGAAATATTGGTAAAATATTAAGGGAGGTAGTGCAATCGCCACCATACTAGCTTGTCTAATTTGATACAAGTAAAGCCCAAAAAACGCAAGCATAATTAATCCGATAAGCGCCGGATATTCAAATCCAGGAAGAGTAAATGACATAAATATTAATTGTGCCCCTATTATAAAATTTAGTAGAGCAACAGAAATAAGGTTATAGCCCTTATACCAGGTTTTATATGATGTAAAAATAAAAAACGGGAAAATTAAAAGAGAGGGAATCCCAAGTACCAAGCAAAATACTTTAAAATATTCGGGATAAATAAAATATATTATTGCTATCCCTATGACCTCCAAAATAATAGATTGAGGCACGCCAGTCCGAACAGCTTTTGCAAGGAATTCATCATGCTCAACCCGGAATTTAATTTCCAGGTCTTGGTCCTTGAAACGCAAAGAATATTTATACTGTTCAGTGTTCATAAAATTGTTGCTAACGTCAGTATATACGAACTTAATCAAATTGGTGCTAACAACCAATCAAAAAATCATTCTTAATTTCTGAAATTCCCAAAAAATTAGTGCGCGGGATTACAAGCCTATACCGTCTTTGGATATTGCGGGGTATGGGGGTGTTTTAATGCCCTTTATACATTGTTGGTAGTCGTTTTCAATTTTTTTTAATTGAGTTCTTCATCTATTAATTTTGTAATTATTTCAATTTCATTAATCGCTCTATGATATATTTCATCCTTTTCTTCCATAATTCCCATCATCCCGATAAAATGATTTTGAAATTCAACTCCGAAAAGTTCTTTTGGTTTTCGAACTGAACGGCCAGAAAATTTAATAGATTTATGTATGTCCAAATGAGCACCACTCATAATTACTTGAAAATGAATCTTTTCCATTCTGTTCATGTAAATATATGTCTCTTCCAATCTCTGAATTTGTTCAATTATATCTCTATTTTTCAATAGTTTTAATTCACCACTATTTATTAAGTTTTGATAAATATTACTGCTTCTGTTATAATCTGAATATTTGTAAAGTTTTAATGCTATTTTTCCAAGTGTATCGATTTTACTTCGGTCATTTTGTTCTATAACTTGATTTGCATATTTGTACTGTTTATAATACAAATTATTGTAATCAATAATACCAGAAATTACATTTTTATCATCGTTAATCTGACGTTTGATATTCTTATAAGAAGAAATTTCTTCTCTCTTTTCAATTCTTTTAGTATTCAAATTATTAATTTGCAAGGCAATCAAAATACCAATAACAACAAGTGCAATCTCACCAAGGGCATATTTAAGGTATTGACCAGTTTTGTTTTTCTCCATAAGGTCGTAACGAATTTTTCTAAAGAAGTTAATCATATTAATGTGATTGGTTGCTTATAAAGATATAAAGAAAATGGCAACCCTTGTTTCTTCATTTTCCAAAAAATTATCATGTGTCATTATATCTCTCTGGTGTCTTAGATTGTTTCGTGGGTATGGGGGTCTTGTTTTAAGCCTTACACATTGACCAATTAGAGAATTTTACAGTTCTATGATAGTATTTGGTTAGATTAAAATTATCGTTCGTGTTTTTCTTTAAGAATTAGAACGTTTAGATTCCACAGTGTACCAAAGCAAAAAAGTAATAATTACTATGATAATATTGAATGAAGATTAAGGAAGTAAATATTAAAAAATTAACATTTGAAATATTCTATCTTAAAAAAAACATAAAAGATTAGCGCTTGATGTTAAACATTTACAAATATTAGTAACACTTAAAATATATTCACGTCTTTAGTTATACATAAACAACAAAACATAAACCACCATGTACAAATTAGCTTTATTATTTAGTGTTCTTATTACGTTAAATGCGACCGCTAAGAACAGCAATAACACAGACTATTTAAATTATACTACTTTAGATAGTGAACAACATAGATTAGAAAAATCACTTTTCGATAAAGTCGAAATTATTAATAGTGCAGAGTTGGATATTAGTACAATTAATGTTATAGAATTAGAAGAAGAAACAGAATTAGGATTCGATACTGCCAATTACTTGCCAAAGAATTTTAACGCTTTAAAAGGTATGCACGATTTAGATTGGAATTCTATTGATTTAATCGAAATAGAAGAAGAAGTAGAATTAGGATTCGATACTGCCAATTACTTGCCAAAGGATTTTAATGCTTTAAAAGGTATGCACGATTTAGATTGGAATTCTATTGATTTAATCGAAATAGAAGAAGAAGTAGAATTATGTTTTGATACTGCTAACTATTTACCAGAAGGTTTTAATGCTTTAAAAGGTAAAGCTGATTTAGGGCAGCATAAAATTCAATTGGAAATCATTGAGATTGAAGAGGAATTGCGCCATAATTTGACAAAAAAAATCTACTGTTCACTAAACTAATAAAGTATCTGTAAATAAGAATCTTTATACAAACAAATCATCAATCATAATAAATCAAAAAAATAAGGATTCTGTTAATTCAGATCCTTTTTTTTATTGAAACTTTGAAGAATACTTGTCAAGACTATGACCTGTTTTAAAACTCCTATCCTCTGTAATTACATTATGTGCTACAATCCAATTTAAGCCTTACACATCGACCAATTAGAGCGTCTTACAGTTCTATGATAGTATTTGGTTAGATGAATATTATCGTTGGTATTTTGAAGGTTTGTCTTTTAAACATTACTCTTATAATATGGTTCTGTTTCAGGATTAAAATTTAGATATTTTATGGCTTGGGAAATATAAAGGTACAATCAAAGTAAAAAACGTGACTAAAGGCAGGCTTTTAAGTTTTATTAGTCACCTCTCATTTTCGTATCATAAACCCAAATTTCATCCCAACGGTTGGTGAAGATAGTATTCCTTATACAATTAAAAAAGGAATTACAGTTTCGTAAACCCTTTAATAAAATTAGATATTTATGACCTTTAGTCTTTAGCTTTTTCTTCCATGTACTTCATAGCAGCATCAAATTCTTTTTTAAAATCTTCAAAAGTGATGCCTGACCCTTGTAATATCATACTCCAATGCCTTGTCTCTGCGCCTAATGCCACTGCTTCATTTATTTCTTCATCAGTTGCTCCAAATGCTTTAGCGCTTATTCTATGAAAGTAAACACAATAAACACAAGGAATTTGAGAGGCTACAGCAAGCTGAATTAACTCAGCATTTTTTGAAGAAATACTACTTTTGGGTCCTTTAAGGGTTTTGTATAGTTCCCATGCTTCTGAAAGAGCATATTCGGGATAGGCAGCAAACCAAGAAGGGAAATTTCCAAAAGTTTGCTCAATTTCATTTTTAGCCTTATCATAATCATTGCTCTCCTGCGCTGATAGAGACGCTGTAGTAATTAGTAATCCTACACACAGGATACTTGTGAATAATGTTTTCATAAATGTTAGTTTTAGTTAATGAATATAATTTGCCATAATCAATATTTATTATTTCGCAGTAGGTGTTGAAATTATTGGATTCTGGGGTATATTATATTAATTGAAATACAACTCGATAAAATATTGAATATGTAGATTTTAAACTATGACAAAAGGCCTCAGATTATAACGGGAAATGTTGTACCTTCTAAGATTGTAATATTTATTAACGATATTCATTTTAACTTATACGAGGCATATTCGCTCTATTTCAGAATCTGTAAAGCGTTCAGCTTTATTAATTTGTTGTATTAACTTCAAATAACGCTTTGTAGGTTTACCATTATAATGCGTTTTAAGCCTCACTTTATCAGAAGATCGTGGAAGGATTTTGGTCTTTATTCTCTAAAAAATTAGTGTGCGTCATTATACCTCCCTGGTGTCTTTGATGGGGGTATGGGGGCTTATTTTAAGCCTTACACATCGACCAATTAGAGCGTTTTATGGTTCTGTGATGGTATTGGGTTAGATGGAAATTATTGTATGTGTTTTTGGGAACTTAAAAGTAATGAAACATACACTGTGTTAGATTTGCGTTATTCTCGTTTAAGCGATCTGGGCTTGTAAATAATACCGAGGCTTTTTTTTTACCTTTGGGAATCAACTTTTTATCTGATATTTATGAAAAAATTTATTATAATTTTTAGTGCAATTGGCTTAGTAACATCCTGCATTGAAGAAAATAAAAAACACGATATAATTGAAGTTTTATATCCAGAAACAAGACAGTCGGACACCGTCGATATCTATTTTGGAACAGAGGTCAAAGACCCCTACCGTTGGTTGGAAGATGATAGGAGTGATGAAACTGCCGAATGGGTTAAGAATCAAAATGAAGTGACTTTTGGCTATTTAGACAATATTCCTTACTTGAAAGAACTCAAAGGGCGTTTAGAGAAAATGTGGAATTATGAGAAGTTAGGATCACTATTTCGGGAGGGTGATTATATCTATTATTATAAAAATGACGGACTTCAAAATCAATATGTCGTTTATCGAAAGAAAAATGGAAGTGAAGAAGAGGAGGTTTTTCTCGATCCGAATGTTTTCAGCGAAAATGGCACAATTTCATTGAGTGGTTTGAGTTTCTCAAAGAATAGTAATCTTGCTGCTTATTCCATTTCAGAAGGTGGAAGTGACTGGAGAAAAATTATTGTAATGAATGCAGAATCCAAAGAAATTCTTGAAGACACCCTTGTCGATATCAAGTTTAGTGGTATGTCCTGGTACAAAAACGAAGGGTTTTATTATTCCAGTTACGACAAACCAGACGGCAGTGAGTTGTCGGCCAAGACCGATCAGCATAAACTTTATTATCATAAAATCGGCACATCGCAAGAGGATGACAAACTAATTTATGGTGGCACTCCGGAGGAAAAACATCGGTATATACGTGGACAGGTCACTGAAGATGATCGCTACCTAATGATCTACCCTAGCATATTGACCTCAGGTAATAAAATGTATTTTATAGATCTTTCAAATCCAGAGGGTGAATTAACAACTATTTTGGATCATTCCGATAGTGATACCTATCTCATCGATAACGTTGGAAGCAAATTGTATTTAGTGACGAATTTAGATACGCCAAATCAAAAAATTGTTACAGTTGACGCATCAAATCCAGGTTCTGAGAATTGGATTGATTTTATCGCCGAGACTGAACACGTTCTTAATCCTTCAACCGGAGGTGGATATTTCTTTGCTGAATATATGGTTAATGCGGTATCTAAAATCCTTCAGTATGATTATGACGGAAATCTAATTAGAGAAATTGATCTTCCTGGTTTTGGAAATGCAGGAGGCTTTGGCGGAAAGAAAGACGACCCAATCAATTACTATTCGTTTACCAATTATAATACGCCAACCAGTATTTATACATTCGATTTCAAAACAGGTGAATCCAAACTTTACTGGAAGCCGTCTATTGAGTTTGAAAGCTCAGATTATGAAAGCAAGCAAGTCTTTTACTATTCGAAAGATGGAACAGAAGTTCCTATGATCATAACTCATAAAAAGGAGCTCGAACTAAATGGAAAGAACCCTACTATTCTATTTGGTTATGGAGGGTTTAATATTAGCTTGAATCCCTCATTTAGAATAACCAATGCGGTATGGATGGAACAAGGGGGTATTTATGCAGTTGCCAACTTGCGCGGAGGGGGCGAATATGGTAAAGAATGGCATAAAGCGGGTACTCTGCAACAGAAACAAAATGTGTTTGATGACTTTATTGCAGCTGCCGAATACTTAATTGAAAAGAATTATACCTCAACAGATTATCTCGCTATTAGAGGTGGATCTAATGGTGGGTTGTTAGTAGGTGCAACCATGACACAGCGTCCGGATCTTATGAAAGTTGCGCTTCCGGCAGTGGGTGTTTTAGACATGCTTCGATATCATACTTTTACGGCTGGAGCAGGATGGGCATATGATTATGGAACCGCCGAACAAAGTAAAGCAATGTTTGAATACTTAAATGGCTATTCACCGGTACATAATGTTCAAGAAGGTGTTGAGTATCCGGCTACATTAATTACAACTGGAGATCATGACGACCGGGTTGTCCCGGCACATAGTTTTAAATTCGCTTCAGAATTACAAAGTAAGCAGACTGGATATAATCCTGTTTTAATTCGAATTGAAACAGAAGCTGGTCATGGAGCCGGAACTCCAGTAAGTAAAATCATAGAGCAATATGCCGACATTTTTGGATTTACCCTATACAATATGGGGTTTGAAGTTTTGCCAAACAAACTCAAAAGTAAATTCAAGGATTAATTAAGTTTAAATGGCGGGAAGAGTTATTCTCCTTCATTTTTTTTTGAACTTGTCTTATAGATGACATTCCGTTTGTTCAAATAGTTCATGATAAATCCAAAACATTCAGGTTGTTTTCCTATTATTAAAGGCGGCAAAACACCTTAAATCAAACTTCACATTTGTCTCAAGTCTAAGGGATTGAACAAATTTCTTTTTTAAATTATAGTTTATTGATCTCATCTTTACCAATTTAGTTTATTCAGTTTTTATTGTAGTATTTTATTATGTTTTTTTGGGTATTGATTATTAATCATTGACCAATAACCAAACATTGAAATAGCACCAATAAGGTAGTCAACAACTAATATAAATTTTTGAGTCCATTAAAGGATAAAAATTGACCCCTTATATCTGAAATTTCCAAAAAATTAGTGTGCTAGATTATAACTCCGCGCCGTCTTAGGCTATTTCGGGGATATGGGGGTCTTATTATAAGCCTTACACATTGACCAATTAGAGCGTTTTACAATTCTTTGGTAGGATATACCCAAACGGGGATTATTGGTTTTTTATTCCTTACTTAATTATTCTTTCCTTTATAGGATTGGACCAAAACCAGTTTTTGCGTATGCATTATTAATAGTCAGAAAAGCAGCACCAGCAATTATAACTACTGGTATGGCAACAGTTAAAATAGTTGATAATGTTTTGTCTTTGACTTGTACTTTATCAATGTTATCTTCATTAATTGGAGTTTTAACCCATGAGTTTTCATAATTCATTAAACCATAATAAATTCCATTTTCTGCCTCGACATTTTTATATTTCAAGGTTTGATTATCATTCGTTTTGATTCTCACTTTTGTATTTGCAATAACCGCCTGGTCAAGAGTAACATTTGCTGATTTATAAACTGTACAACCTTGAAAAAGGATTGATACCGAGAAAAAAAGAGCTACTACTTTTAATTGTTTTTTAAGTGTTTTCATAATTGCATTTGTTAGTTGTTTTAATAGCTGTAAATGTTTCTTTTTAGAGGAGATAGTTTCTTAATCTCTTGCTTTATGTTTCATTTACTGCAACAAATATATATTGGAGACATTAGATTAATGTCCGAAATCATGGGTGAAGGACAAATTAGGACAGATTAGTAAAATGGAGTCATTGGATATCAACGATGTGTAATATCGATTCAAAAATGTTTTCTCAAAAAATTAATGTACGTTATTATACCTCCTTGGTGTCTTTGCCTAATTCGGGGGTATGGGGTGTTACTTTACATCCATTTTAAGCCTTACACATCGACCAATTAGAGCGTTTTACAGTTCTATGATAGTATTTGGTTTGATGGGAATTATCGATTGTGTTTTGGGAGTTAGGAAGCAATGAATTATACACGTTGTTAGCCTTTCGTTATCATTTTTTAATTTCCTCATTGATGAGTTTTGTAATCTCTTCAATGTCTAGAATTAATTTAGTAAAACGTTTTTTGCCGTTAGTGTGAAGAAGCAAAAATCCATCTAGAAGCGCTTCTAAACCCATGAGAATTTGAATTTTAATATTTTCTTGACTATAGTATTGTAACAGTTTTGGTTGATTTCCAGCTCTCCTTGCTAAATCTGTACCACCATATAGCGTTGATGTTAAAGTATAAGAATTGATTAGAGCTTCTGCTTGAGTTTTTGTATAATCTTTTATGCCAAATTGTTTGTGTTTTAAATCAAGAATTTTATTTCTTAGAATAGGAGGAATTAATTTAATGTCACCTGTACTTTGAAGGGTAGTAATTGTGTTTGTATTTGTCTCAATATTCCAATCATCATCGGTTTTATAAACATTAGCCATTCTACCTACAATTTCCCATAACGGCAAATCTGGCTTCCTAAAGATTTCTTTATAGTTTTGTAGCCTAACTAAGAATGAATCTGTTCTTTTATTACTTTCTTCCATAAGGATTTTGTCTTTTTCTAAATCTTGTAGGATTTGAACGTAATAAGTCCTTCTGACTTCATCATTTTTCCTGTTCTCATTCCAATTATTAATTGAGATTGCAATTAAAATTCCGATAACTACAAGTACAATCTCACTAACGGCATATTTAAGATATTTACCTGTCTTGTTTTTTTCCATAAGGTTGTATCGTATTTTCCTGAAGAAGTTAATCATTGGTTCGATGGTTGTTCGCTTATAAAGATAGAAAGAAAATTACAACCCCTTATTTCTGAAATTCCCAAAAAATTAGTGTGTGTCATTATACTTCCCTGGAGTCTTTTGCTGTTTCGGGGGTATTGGTGTCTTAATTTAAGCCTTACACATCGCCCAATTAGAGCGTTTTACGTTTCTATGATGGTATTTAGTCTTATTAAAATTATAATTTGTTTTTGTCCTCATTGTCTTATTTATAAGCATAATTAATAAAGATAAAACTGAATTAAAGGTAAATACTATTAACTTTACATGAATACAAGATCAATAAATGAAATTCTCAGAAGTTATTATTATTGGAGGAGGACCCGCAGGCTCTACTTGTGCTTGGAAATTAAAACAGAGCCATAGGGACTGCATACTTCTTGATTCGAAAATATTTCCAAGAACAAAATTATGTGCCGGTTGGATAACTCCTAAAGTCATCGATCAACTTGAATTAAGTGATTATCCGAACATTCAACTTAATGCCAATTATGTCAACTTCTTTGGCATTGATAAAAAACTAAAATCAAAATCCTATGCTATAAGACGCTATGAATTTGACGACTGGCTTTTAAAACGGTCAGGTGTGGATGTATATCATCATAAAGTTCATAATATTAAGAAGCAAGATGGGTTTTATATTATAGATGATACATACAAATGTAAATATCTTGTAGGAGCAGGGGGATCGCATTGCCCTGTTTATAATTCATTTTTCAAAGCGGTGCACCCGAGAAATAAGATTCATGAAGTCTGCTGTTTGGAGGAAGAGATAAAATATGATTATCAAGATAAGGCATGCCGTTGCTGGTTTTATGAACATAATATACAGGGCTATTCATGGTGTGTTTCTAAAAATGATGGTTACTTAAATATAGGCGTTGGAGGGCTTTTCAAGGGTAAAAAAGTAAATATAAAAAAACATTGGGATCAACTTGTTAAAAAACTCGATACTCTTAACATCGTTAAAAACTATGAATTCAAACCCAAAGGTTTTGTGTATCAAATAAGAGATCGTGTTGACCAATGCAGAATAGATAATGCTTTCATAATAGGTGATGCTGCCGGTTTAGCAACAACAGACCTGGGAGAAGGCATAGGTCCGGCGGTTGAGAGTGCGATGCGTGCAGTAGATTCGATCATTAATAAAACTCCATTCACCTTGCATTCAATACATAAAAAAAGTGATCCTGTCGCTATGGGAATAATGCTTTTTTTATGGCGTACGATTAATTTTTTTACAATAAAAAGACCTTCAAAGTTATCACGAAGATCAGTTGAAAATTGATGAGGAAAATTCCACAACGAAATCTTAGACTAAAACATTAAAAAATGGCAGAAAAGAAGGATTTAGATTTTACATATACCACTATCGACCAATTAGAGCGTTTTACCGTTCCATGATAGTGTTTGGCCAGATAAATATTATAGTTTGTGTTTTTGGGGGTTTATTCCTCTCTTAAAATCAAATTCCTAAATCGCCCCGAGGAGCCGAATCCTGTCCAAATTCCTATTTTTTTTGATTTTGTTGAAGTTAATCTATCAACAATCAAAACAGGTTCGGATAAATCATTTACATATACTTCTACTTTTTCTTCATTTATTTTAATTATTGCCTTGAACCAATCATCAGGATTTGGAGGAATTGTAATTTCGTCTTCAAATTCTCCAGTTCTTTTATCTCTCAGTTTTTTCCATGTAAATTCAGGATGAAATATGTACTGAACCATATGGTCTTTTCTTATTTGTTCTATAGCAATAAAGTTGAATGGGCGGAAATATATAACTTCATAAGTACTGTCATTTTGAATATTAAAGGCCATTCCAATAAAACTTTTTCCTGGATTATTCTCACCTAAAAGTTCAATTTCAATAATACCTTTTTCAAATTCTACATCTTCTATTATTCCAATCCCATCACTATTTTTCGCATTCATTTCCACAGCATCTAGTTGGTCCCCATATAACGTTATCATTCGATTCACGGCCTTTATTTTCTTATTTTGGATTTTATCAGATAAGTTTATCTGTTGTTGGCAAAAGGAATTGACAGAAATTAGAAAGAAAATTATAATAAGCATATTTATTTTTGAGTTTCTCATTTTATGTTTGTTTAAATTGTCCCTAACGATAGTATATACGAACTTAATCAAATTAGTGTTAATTGCCAACTGTAAAAAATGCATTTGGAGGATCTTTAACTAAAGAGTTCATCGTTAAAATTGATACACTTGGGAATATTGTTGATATTATTGAATGGATTGATTGAAGTTCCTCAAATTTCAAGGATTTCAATTTTTTAATAATAACATAATACCAATCAGGTTAAAGTTTAGACCATTCATCTTTAAACAAGACAATCTTATCAATTATTTTTTAATTTTGGTAAAATTGATAATTTGAAGGCATTAACTAAAAATATTCTGCTTAAGTTAATTGGAGTTCCTTTCCTCACTTTCCTTTTATATGTCTTTGATTGTAATGACCCTATCTATTATTTCTACCAATTATTAAGCTTTTTTGTGTTATCTATTGTTTTGTGGGAAGGCAACAGATGGATTACAATCATTTTAAATAAGCATGTTAAATGGCAGGACAACGTTACTGTTAGGATAATAATTCAAATAGGAATTAATCTTGTTTTTACAACCTGGGCAACATATTTTTATTCTAAATGGCTCTATTATTTTATTTATAATGAAGCTTACCCGATTGAAATTTTATTCAAACAATTTCTGTTTATTACTATTATAATTTCCTTACTCTATAATGCCATTTATAGCGGCGAGTATTTTTTTATGAAATGGAAAAACACATTGATTGAGGCGGAAGAACTAAAACGTCAAAATCTTATTGCCCAATATGAGTCCTTAAAAGATTTAGTAAATCCTCATTTTCTTTTTAATAGCTTGAATACTTTAATTGGATTAATCAATAACGATAAAAAGGTAGCGATACAATATGGGGAATATTTTTCCAAAGTATATAGATATTTATTGGACCATAAGAATGATAAAGCTGTGGCATTAAGAGAAGAAATCGATATTATTCAAAAATTAATTTTTTTGTTTAAAGCAAGATACGGTAAGGGTTTTGATGTAAAAATCAATGTGGATAAAAATTTAATGAATAAATTAATTGCCCCTTTAACATTGCAAATGTTGTTAGAAAATGCAATTAAACACAATATCATTTCAAAAGAAAATCCACTTGTAGTAGAAATTTATAATGATAACGATTTCAATCTTATTGTGAAAAATAATCTGCAGAAAAAAAACCATATGGAAAAATCAACAGAACTTGGATTGGAAACTATAAAAAAGAGATACCTGTTTATTTCAAAAAAAGAAGTGCTTGTCACTGAAACAGATAGTGAGTTTATTGTTATAATTCCATTATTAAACCAAATAATAGAATCTTGAAAGTACTAATAGTAGAAGATGAAATAATAGCAGCAAATCGTATAAAAGAAATGCTCCTTATATATGATTCTGATATTGATGTTATTGGGGTTATTGATAGCATAGTGGATACTATTAATTTTTTTATAGAAAATGAATCTGAAATTGATTTAATACTAATGGATATTCAATTGGCTGATGGTATTTGCTTTGAAATATTTGAAGAAATCGAAATAAAAAAACCTATTATTTTTATAACTGCTTACGACCAATATACACTAAAAGCCTTCAAAGTTAACAGCATAGATTATTTGCTAAAACCAATAGAAGCTAATGAGTTTTTTAGGAGCCTTGATAATTTTAAATCCCTTCATTACAAGGTTTCCAATATAGAAAAATTGCAATCTTTATTGGAGACTTTAAATCAAAACGAGAGTACATATAAATTTCGATTTTTGATAAAAAAACCTACCGGGTTTATACCTATCTCTACTCATCAAATTGCCTATTTTTATTCTGAAGATAAATTGACTTTTATAAAGACATGGGATAATTGTAAGCATGTAATAGATATGACTTTAGAAGAGCTTATTTCAAAACTAAATCCAAAGGAATATTTTAAAATTAGCAGGAGTTTTATAGTGCATCACAAATCTGTGGAAGAAATTAAATTTCATCTTAATAATAGAATGTTATTAAAATTAAAGCCATTAATTGATAAAGATGTTTTTGTAAGCAGAAACAATAGTAAGCCATTTAAAGTTTGGATGAATAAATAAACTGTCTTAAACTGTTTTCTTATTATATCTCAACATCTATTCATCCTTAAACAGCTCCCATCCATCCGATTTTTGATATTTGATGAAAGAAATTTAAATACATTTGAATACAAATCAAAAAATAGTTGTCATGAAACAAAAAACCAAATTAATTCTTTTAGGAACTGTTTTCGCTGTAATGGGCACCATTTATGCGTTTTCAGGATATCAATATGATAATGCCTGTAAAAGTCTGTTGGCTCTTGGCAATGAATGTGTAGGATGCCAGATAGGAGAAAGTTGTAAAAACATTGCTACCAATACATTTACATTTAGCGCTGAACCTAATTTTAATTTTGCCATGGTTGGAAGCACCCTTTTTGATAAATTTGAAGATAGAGAAGTTTCCTTTTTTAATGTGCCATTAGTTTGCAATGCTGCTCCAACAATTGGTTGTGGTAGCCGGGCAAAACCTATCCTTACAAGTTTTGAAAATTCACCAAATGTAAAAGAAGCGTGGTTGAATAAAGCAGGGACAACTATTGCAATAGTCTGGAATGAAGGATTAGATGTTGTAAATAAAAAAGAGACTGCAAGCACCATCTTTTCAGAACATAAGCTAAATGCAACTGAAATTTCCACTGAAGAATATTCAACGACATATAATTCATTTAAAACTCATGAAGGTTGGCTGAAAGGTTCTGATGTGGATAAATTAAGTAAAGAAGAAGCTTCCATTTTTGCTAAAAGAATTACAAATACCATTAAGGAAAATACTGATATAAGCGTGGCTCATTTAGAAAAAATTGAGCAAAAAGTTAGTGACGGCTTCTATGATTTTTTCCTTAATTACAAATCTATAAACGATTTGGGTAATCCCAATTCTTATAAAGCAGTTTTAAAAGATGTAATATCATATGGAAATGAATTAGTTGGTAAAGACGTGATGCCTTCACTTGAAACCTTATGGTCTTCTTGTTCAAATATTTCTGATTCAAGTAAAAGCTGCTGTAATACTGGCAAAAGCTGCTCATCCTCTTGTAAAGGGGCAGATGATAAAAAAACTTAGGAATTGTTGTTTAAGGATTACTTAAAATAATAAATTAGCACTTCTCAATAAGATTAATTTTATTGAGAAGTTTCTTTTTATTGATTATAAAATATAGAAGTATGAATAATAGCAATGTTTTTACTGTGAAAACTCGCCCCATTGGACGCATACTTCGTTTAGCATTGGGACTTTATTTTGTAACTGAAGTTGTACCGGTTTATATAGAGGTTACGACTGAAGGTGTTCTTATTAGATTAGGCTGGGCTTTAGCACTTTTAGGATTCTATATTGTATTGCATATGGTGATCCTGAAATATCAATTAAAGATTGATAGTGTTATTGGGGCAATTTTAGCATTTGGCCCTTTCTTGGCAGTATTCTTTATAGGATATGGAGGTTCTGCTGCCACGGGGGCACTTACATTCATTGCAATTTCACTGATAATAGCGGCTATAAGGGGCGATTCGGGCTGTGAAGTAATGTCAATTCCATCTGCATTTACAAGACAGCACACGCATCTTTGCTGTCTCGTATTCTCACCAATTGACTGGTGTGAAAATAATCTAAAGAACAAATGAATAAAAAAGCTATATCAGATGTGCTCGTGTTATTCATTGTTTTTTGGTTGTCTTGGTATTTTAATGATTTTCTTCCAAAAGAATTTCATGGAGCGTTTGTTGTTTTAATAACAAGTACAGCAGCATTAATTATTTTAAAATTACGTCGTCTTTCTTTAAATGATATTGGGTTTATAAAACGAGATTTAAATAAAGGATTTTTTAGAGAAGTAATCTATGTTTCTGCATTAATTTTTGCCATTCAGTTTATAGGAGTTTTAATCACTACATCTCTATTTGGTAGTCCAGAACCAGGAAATGCAGTTATAAATCAACCCAAAACACTTATTGGATTTCTAATAGATATTATTTTTATGGTTTGGATTGTTACTGCTATTGGCGAAGAATTTATTTTTCGTGGCATAATACTAAACCGCCTTAAGTTTATTTTTAAAGATTATAATATAAAATATTCCATATACTTAATTTCGGGAATACAGGCCATTTGGTTTGGTATGGGGCATCAAAGCCAAGGGATTTCTGGCATTATTGTAACAGGGTTGATAGGTTTTGCACTTGGTATTTATGTCCTAAAAAAATCTAAACATGGTCTATTACCTCTTATTGTGGCACATGGATTTATAGATACCATTGTGCTTACTATTTACTTTTTAAAATAGAAATGTTGTTATATAGAGCTACTCTAACCATTAATTTTTATTCGATATTTTTATAAAGGATTAACTCACACAACAGCTTAATATTGGTCAGGTGCATAAAGAAGTTTTAAACCTTACACATTGACTATTTAGAGCATTTTATGGCTCCATGATAGTATTTGGTCAGTTATATTATCTTTAGGTGATAAATTCAAATCCAATAAACTATCAAATGAAGAAAATAATTCAATCCTTAATTCTTATTGCCACGGTATTTCAAGGGTTTTCCCAAGAGACCCCTTTTCTAAATGATACCGAAATACGCATGTTTATTAATGAACTCTCCGGTGACAGGTCGTTTGAACATATCAGGATCTTAACGCAGTGGCATCGCGATTCGGGAATGGATGGTTATTTTAAGGCCGCTGATTTTATTGTAGATGAAGCCAAAAAGGCAGGTCTTCAGGATGTTAAATTTATAGAGCAACCTCTTATGGGGCCCAATTATACCGCAATTTCGGCTGAATTATGGATGACAGAACCCATTGAAATTAAACTGGCAGATATCGGGGATCATGCCTTGTATTTGTCAGATGGAAGTCATGATACCGATGTAAGTGCCGAATTGGTTTGGGCAGGGACAGGATCTGAAAAGGATTTAAGGGATATTGATGTAGATGGAAAAATTGTATTGGTGAATGGTAATCCCGGCGCTGCAATTATCCATGCGGTTTATGGCAAAGGTGCTATTGGGGTTGTGTGTTATGGAACTTCGGAAGGTAAAAGCCCTTTGGATTTTCCCGATCAATTGGCATGGACCCGAATTCCTTTAACACCTCCGCCAGGTAAACAAGGTTCATTTGCTTTTAATCTGTCACCAAGAAAAGGAGAACAATTAAAAAAGGTATTGCAAACCAAAAGGATGCAAGACTTTTTTGCCACGGGAAAAAGAACCATGGGGGGCAAGGTTGTTTTAAAAGCCAAAGTAGATACTGAAATTGGTGAATCACCGGGAAGAACAGGATTTGTTGAGGGCTGGATTAAAGGATCGAAGTACCATGACCAGCAAATAGTTCTCACAGCGCATTTACAAGAGGAACAGGGATCGGCAAATGATGACGGAAGTGGTTGCGGGAATTTATTGGAAATAGCCAGAACACTTAACAAGCTTATTGAAGAGGGCAAAATTGCACGTCCACTTCGTGATATACGTTTTTGGTGGACTGACGAAATTTATTCCGAATACAGGTATTTTAGGGACCATCCGGACGAACCCAAAAAGATGCTTGCCAATTTACATCAGGATATGGTTGGAGCAAAGCAATCTGTTGGAAGTAGAATACAGCATCTAATTTATGCGCCGCATTCTATTACTTCGTATTTAGATGCTTTATTTGAAAGTGTCGGAACCTTTGTAATTCAAACCAATAACCCTTTTATTACAGCCGGTAGAATGGGAGGTTTGCCTCGTCCACATTCAAGACCTATTTATGCCACGAGAGGCACTCATGAGAGTTTTGGTGCCCGGTTCGTGCCTTTTTTCAATGCTTCCGATAATTTGAACTTCATTGAAGGGGCAATTGGTGTTCCAGCCGTGGGATTGATTAACTGGGATGATTACTATATTCATTCTTCCGATGATGATCTATGGCAAATTGATGCCACCCAATTGGAACGTAATGCCTTTATTATAACGGCAATGGTGTATTATTTGGGAAAGGCAGAACCCGATCAGGCCCAACTATTGTTGGCCGAAACTTATGCACAAGGCAGTAAGCGCCTGGCAAATGATTTACAGGTAGCATACCATCAAATTCAATATGAAGACAATTTCGAAAAAAGCTGGAAAAGGGCAGATATTATTATAGAGCAAGGTATTAACAGGGAAATTTCGGCATTAAACTCTGTTAGGGATGTCGTTGGTAATAGTGAAGAGACCATAGAATTAATTGATGATTATATTGATCAGGTGCTATCTAAAGAAAAAACTTTAATCGACGAATTGGAAAATTTTTACAGATCAAAACATAGTATAAGAAGAATTCCAAATGTTAAGCTAAATGCTCAAGAACTCGAAGCCGATAAAAAGACGCCGAAAAATAACCCGGTACTTGACGACTATTTTGGCAGGCGAACATCAAATGCCGATGGGATATCCATCCATTCCACAATGAAAATGGAGGTCTTTAATTTTGTAGATGGAAAACGCAGCTACTACGATATTTACAAAGCAGTCCTTGCCGAATCTTTGGCAGCGGGGACCTGGTATTACGGTACGGTAACCTTATGGGATGTGGAGAAACTTTTGGATGCCAATGTCAAGAGTGGTGCTTTGATTCTTAATTAGAGTGTTTTACGGTAATATGATAGTATTTGGTTAGGCTAAAATTATAATAGGTATTTTATAATTTACCTCTCCAATGCTCACTAAGGTATTTTCTATATCGAACGTTGTGTTTCGTTATTCAATTCTTCCAAAATTGAACGTATAAATTACTAAGCTATCTTTTTCATAACCCGTAATCGTTCTTTGATATTTATCTTTTGTCAAAAATTTATAATTGACCTGATAGGGGTTTTTATAGTCATCATTTTTAAAAACAATTTCATCATCAGTTACACTAATCGCTTTAAATATTTTGGGGTTTGAATTCTTGATCACACTAAACAGAATTATATCATCATGGATTTTCTCAATCCTTGTATTAGCGCTATAACTCGTATCTGTTTCCTCAATATAGTGACCTGTTTGTTGCATCCATCCATTTTTATCTAAGATCCATTCTTCGTGTAACTCACCGTTAAATGCTTTAGCGATCCATTTACCCGATAATTTACGTTCAAGATTCAAATGATCTTTTTGATCAAAACTATTTTGGCATGAAAAGAAAAGAAAGCAACAGGATAATATTATCGGTACATTTTTCATTATTATAATTTTCTGTTTGTGTTTTTCAAGGGGCTTTACGAATTTAATTAAATTGGTTTTATTAACCAAGTGATGGAAATAGTAAAGATGATTGCGGATAACCAAATAATTTTGAATTTAGAAAACTTCATAAAAAAAACACTTTGAAATATTTCAAAGTGTTTTAGAAACGCATTTTTCAACTAAAATTCCATAAGATTCGTTTATCAATAGGGCTTAACTAGCTAACTAACTAAATCAAACTATAATCATCTTATGTTGTAATTTCAATCTAAACGCAGGGCATAGTTAATACAAGTGCTGTTAAAAACAAAACAAAATGTAATAACCGGTAAGATATTAGAATAATTGTTCATAATACCAAATATATGGGTCTTTTGGCATGCCAGGAGGACGGTTTTTCGAGTCCTTAATCACTATTAGAGGCGAATATTGGCAATATCCGGAGTTATTTAAGCCTCAATTCAACTATAAATGTATTCGTAATAGGTAGATTATTAACAGTTATTCCTATAATCACCCACTTATTACTTTGAAAATTGAATTGAATAAACTCTTATTATATTTGCTTTGTAAATAATTTAAAATCAAAATTTATGATTTATATAAAATGAAAAGGTCTTAATATTTTCATTTTTATTAAGTTATAGCCTTAAATGGATGAAAGCGATGTTATTTAACTATAATCGATTTAAAATTATTAATTCATTCGAGATATAAACTATATATGAAATTTACTGCACTACTTGTAGATGATGAACAAGAGAATATTGATCTTCTTTCAATATATCTTAAAAAACACTTTCCAAATGTTTCGATTTGTGCGTCGGCTATAAATGTTGAAGAAGGAATTGAAAAGTATTACGAACACCTTCCCGATATTTTATTTTTGGATATTCAACTGGGCGATGAAGACTCTTTTGCAATAATAGAAAGTTTATCGAATTTAACCAGTGAAATAATTATCGTGAGTTCGCATGAAGAATATGCTCTAAAAGCAATTTCGTATGATGTATGTAGTTATGTATTAAAGCCAATAGACATTAAAGAGCTCATTATAAGCGTTAATAAGGCCATTAAAAATATAACCCTAAAAAGACAATCGGAATCCTTGTCCCAGGAAACAGGTACAGATACCGGTAAAGATGGATTTAAACTTATTGCATTGCCTTCATTAACTAAAATTGAACTTGTTAGTATGGATGAGATAATTTACGCCGAAGCTGATGGCAGGTATACACTATTTCATCTTATTACGGGAAGGACTATAATTTCTACCAGAAATCTGGGAGAATTTGAAGATAAGCTTGATACTATAATGTTCTTTAGAATTCATCATGGCTACATTGTGAATTTATCCATGGTTAGAAACATTAATATAAGTGCAGGTAATTATTGCGAGATGATGAACGATAAAATGCTGCCAATTGCCAAACGCCGGAAAGAAAAACTACAAAGGTTTTTAAAACTAAAATAGGGATACAAACAATATACCCAACCCTTTTACCCAAGCCCGCTTATTCCTTTATACTGCCAGATATTACTTTTCTATTTTTTTATATTAAAAATTGAAGTTCTTTTACTCCAGATAATTTATTTAAGCAATTTTTTTAAACTCCGGTTTAAAAACATAATAATAAAAAGACTAGTAATTAATAAGGGCGCGTGAAATGAGTTTGTATCATATCATTCGTAAGTTTTAGGTTAAAGACGGGGTAAATTTTCGGATATACACAAAGTTTGTTTAATCGCGCCCTTTTTTATAAGATATAATGTGGTTTTAATGATTAATAATTTTATTAAGATCAAAAAAAAGAACAATTAATAAGGGCGCATGCAATAAGTTTATAGTATATCTTCATAAGTTTTAAGTTATAGATGGGGTAATTCTTCAGATGTATACAGGATTTATTTAATTGCGCCTTTTTTTCTTCAACTAAATACAAAATAAGATTGTATTTAATAATCACTTAATTCATCTTGAATTTTCAGAAACTTTACAAATTGTTTTAATGGTGAATTTTAAATCCAGTTGTAACGCGATATCACCAGTTATTACTTTGGTTTTTTATTCTACATTGATATAGATTTCTTTTAACCTAAGAATTTATATCGAATTCTAAAACATGTTGAATTTATATTAAAGTGAAGGTCATTTTATGAAATTGCAATAGAAGTTTCTGAAAGGCGAAATAAGAAAATTTAAATATAAATATATCCACAAATTGTTCGAGTACAATTGTTGCGCATTGTGTATTGATATTCTCCGGACACTGAACATTTTGGGTATCTCATCCAGGGAATTTCTTCTTGAATGTGTAATTGATGCTTAAATGGATTTAAATAGTTCATCAGCCAAGAGTTAGATTAAATATTTTCAATACGGTGCATTTGAGCTATTTATAACTTAAAAATAACGAGACATCAATTAAATGTTGATTAATAAAATAAAGTCATGAGAAAATTAATTCTTTTATTTCTTTTAGTAAGCGTTTTTGTTAATTCGCAAAATAAAAGTTTTATTGAGTTTGTCGATGAAGAATATACCCAAATGGGTCTATGGTTAGATCCGGTGGTATCAAATAAAGGTGGTGGTCCTCAAATTGGAATTGAAATTCAGAAAGTAATGTTATGGGGATTTGCCGGAGTTTCCGCCTCACATTTAGAATATTTAGAACCTAATTATTCAGATTTAGTTGGTTTTGGGGGTATAAATTTTCATATGTTTAATTATGACCCCATTAGGTATTCCATGGGTCCAAGAATAGGCCTAGCTTTCAGAGAGCAAAATGCTTATCCTTTAGTTGGGTTACTGGCCGGATTTGATTGGCGATTAAACAAACATCGTTCGAAGGCAAATGTTTATTTAGGTGCCAGGTTTTGGGTGGATCATAGAGAAGACAAAGAAGAGCAGTTCTATGGAAACACTGAAGGTTATAAATCCAACCTAATATTTAAAGGGCCTTTATCACAAGAAAGCGGGGCCTTAGTTTTATATGTAAGTTGGGATTAAATTAATAAAATATAATAGAGACTATGGGACAATGTTTTTTTTGGACAGCATTTAATTAAGAAAACAAAATAATCTATACAAGGACCTTGGTCAATTTCTGTACCGGACCAATCCAATAACCGTTACCCTTAGAAATATTAGAATCATAAACCCTTCGTTTAAGAACTCAATATTACACCCTTTAAGCTGTAACTGTGCCACATGTTCGCTTATACTTCCACTTAATACATAGTTATTTTTTTTGATTGTAAATAAGCTGAAATTGGCTCTTATTTAAAGAGCGAATTAATTTATAAAATAAATATAAGCATTGTGGCTTTTCGAAAAGTTGAATTAAAAGATCATAAAATTATTATAAACCAAATGGAATTATTCTATTTGAGACTGGCAATGCATGGGTTTGATGTTAATGAAATCCAAAATTTTCTGGAAATTAACAGGATGGATATTACAAACCTGAAGAATGATTTAATGGATAAATTCGACTCAACCAATTTGTTGGAAATAATGAGTAAGGCGATCAATTATGGCTTTATTAATATTAATGACTTTGTTGAAACTCCTATTAAAAACCTTAGTATAAATTATGCCGAAAGCATCTATCATGAAGCTATTGAAACTAAAATGAATAACACGAAAAAGGATTTAAAAAAATTATTATTAAATTTTTTGAAAGAGTGTGATAGAGAAATGAAGAATTACACAAATCATATAATTACTACAGGTGAAGATGATGAAAACGAAAAGGTGAAGATAAAATTGAATCAGGAAGAATTGGATTTATTGGCATTGAAACATCGCGGTTTTAACAATCTTAAGGTCAAACTTAAACTTGAAATAAGTGATAAAAAATTTGACACATTAAGGCGAAGTATATTCTATAAATTAAATGCTAATAATTGGTTTAATGCATTGCGTAAATTACATAGAATGAATTGTTTAAAGCAACCTAAAAAGAAACTTAATTTCAAATTGGAGTTTGATTATTGCTTTCATGAAATCTATCGTTTGAAAAAAATTAGACGTCTTTTTGAAAAAGATAAAAAATTGATGATTTACAGTTATCTTCTATCATTTTACAACAAAATCGAATTTAATTCTGTTTTGGGGTATTTTCAAATTGACGATGCTATTAATTTAAGCGAATCTTAATATTAATTGGAATGAGGCCAATATATTTTCTCAACAAGTAATTTAACCGGTGGCATATATTTAGCGAAAATAACAAAAAATTATAACGCCGTGATTTCTAAAAAAATAATTATTAAGAATTCTAATTAATATATAAATAATACTTTAAATGTTGGGGCATTTTATGACGAGTTAACTAATTGTATAGATAGATCAGATAAAGGAATTTTGACTATGAGACCCCGAAAAATCCCAATATTAATTATTCTATTTTATTTAAAATTGATCAGTTTTGGCTACGCGCAGGAATTTAGTTCTAATTCTGCCGAGGACTTTATCTCCAAACTGTTATGGAAGATCAATGAGGTCGAACATGATAATGATGAAATATTAAAAAGATATTATTTAGGGCTTGAAGGATTAGAAAACAAAGTTTCAGATTCAATAAAATTCAAATTTCACTCTTATTTTACCGAAATAATGTCTCAAAAGCTTATCTTCCATGAATCTATTAAAAATGCCAAGCAAGCCGTTCTTTATGCAAAAAGAATTGGGAACTTTGATGCTGTTAGCAGGCATTATTCAAATATTGCCCTTAATTATATAAAGATAGATTATCCTGACAGCGCCAGGGCCATTTACCATGAAAACATTAAATTAATTAAAAACACTCCCAAATCAGTTTATTCTCTTTCATCCATCAATAATTTGGGTATTCTATTATTTGAAAATTACAAGGAAAATGATTCTGCCATGTATTACTTCAATAAACTATATGAGTATCCAAAGAAAATTCGGCAGGAACAATTATTGGAGTGGAGTATAAAGGACAACATGGCGTTGGTGCATATGTCCAAAAAAGAATATGTTAGGGCTAAAGAATTATTTCATGAGAACTATAAGGTTTATGGGGCCAATTACAAGATAGGTCAAAAAACAACCGAAAGATGGATTAGAGCAGGACTGCAATTGGCGGAAGTCGAAATTCTCTTAAATAATTTTAAAGATGCAAAGAAATTGTTGTTGGAAATACAGGGACATTTGGAAATGCTAGGTAATTACGGAAAATCTAGGACACAATCAGATCTACTTAATTATAAAATTAACCGTAAATATGAATTAGCCATTGGCAATTATAAGATGGTAAATGATTTAATGGTAAGAATAAGTCACTTGAGTGATAGTATCAATTCAGTACTTTTTAAAACCGAATTAAGCAATCGATCGGATATTATGAAGTTTGAACTAATTCATGCCAAAGAGCTTTTTAATAATGAAAAGAGAATTAGTTATGAAGAAGAGAACAGGTCATTTATACTAAAAATGTTACTCGTAATTATTGTGGGATCTATAATTTTGGCGTCCTTTTTAATCTTTCAAAGAAACAAAGAACGAATAAAGGCGATTGCAATTGAGAAAACACTTATAGAAGAGAAAATAAATTCAACGATGTTAGAGAAGCAATTATTGAAACAAGATTTATTCAATTTATCAATTAATATCACCGAAAAGCAAAACTGGAATAAAAGGATATATTTTACAATTTTTGAAATTCTTGAAAGTAAAGATATATCTATGATTAGGGATAAATTAAAAAAACTTGGAAGAGAAATTAAAAGTAAAACTGTAACCGAGCATTTAACAGAAGATATTCCTAAAAGAATAGAAACGCTTAATAGCGAGTTCTATTTTAACTTAAAAAACCGGTTCCCTAATCTTACAAAAACAGATGTCCGATTGTGTTCTTTAATAAGATTAAATGTAGAAAATAGTGATATTGCAATATTGCAAAATGTAAGCAAGAAATCCGTCTATACTAGTAGATTTCGGTTAAGAAAACGATTGGGATTGGACGAAAACATTAATCTCGATGACTTCGTAAAAAATATATAACGATCCTGCACTTGATTATTTTGTCTATACAATTGTCTATATAGGTTTTTAGTTTTATTAAATTAATTGTAATTATTTCGTATCAGATTATTCTTGTGTCTATCTCCCCAGACATGATATAATTTAAAAAATTGATTTATTAACAAAACTAATTAATAGAAAAATGAAAGTTTTAATTCCCCCAAGATTTAGACCGAATTTATGTATTATTTGTTTAATGATTTGTTTTAGTGCCAATTCTACTAATTTAGAGATTCCTTTTCTAAATATGAGTAGTAACCTACCAGAATATGATATATGCCAAATAACACAGGGATATATTATACCTGCAGGCCAATCAACCTACGACAAGTCGTTTAATAAATTTTATCACGAAGGTTTTTCCCTTACTAAAGAAAGTATGATTACTTTAAATTACGGAAGGCCTGTATTAACAATAGGTGTTTATAAAAATTTATCACCGTTACAAGTTAATTTCATCCTTATTGTACTTATTTTGTTTACCTCAATTCTTTCTTTGATTCTTTTTAAACGCTATAATTTTAAGAAGAGGCTTTTAGAACACGTTCAATATGACAATCAACTCATGTTAAATAAATTGAAAGAATTGGAATCCTCAAATAGAGCCAAGCAAAAGTTTTTGACTATTATATCTCATGATTTAATTAATCCCTTTAATGTTATGATGGGGTATTCAACTTTATTAAAAGAAGAATACAGTAAAATTTCCGATGGTGAGAGAAAAAAATTCATTAACGCAATTTGTAAACAAGTTCGAAGTAATTACAATTTAGTTAAAAGACTTTTAAATTGGGTCAATATCCAAGAAAACAAAATTGTACTTAAAAAAGAACTTATAAATGATGTTAAACCACTTATTGATGATGCAATATCCCCACATGTGCTCTATGCAGAAACAAAAAATATTTCGATAAGTAACAATATTAACGAAGACAACCAGGTAGCCTATTTCGATAAAAACATATTAATTCTAACAATTTCCAATTTAATTAATAATGCGATTAAGTTTACACATAAGGGCGGGAGAGTTAACATTTTTAATAGATTGGAAAATGAGATGATGCAAATATGTGTTCAAGATAATGGGGTTGGGTTTTCCAAGAGACAGTTGAAAAATATATTTTCTAACGATAAAAGAGAATCTACATTGGGAACTTTCAACGAACAAGGTAGCGGAATGGGATTAAAGATTTGTAAAGATCTCCTTACATTTCACAAAGGCAATATATTAATAGAAAGTGAAAAAGATTTGGGTACAACGGTTACTATATCCATACCAATAGACCACTAGTAGCCATATAACCCCACTTATTACAGGAGGGTTTCAAAATTCAATTTTATACATCATTTTTATATATACAAGTAAAAATGATGTATAAAATAGTCCCAAATATTAGCCTCATAGTAATTTGCTTATGTAGCATTTTGACATCATGCTCTGTTGACGGCAATAATGCTGATGAACCAATCTATAGTGTGAATTTAAATTTAGGAGAAGAGAATGATTGGAGTATGTCTAATGAAATTTTGGATATAATAAATCAGTATAGAATATTAGAGTCGAGAACCCCATTTTTAAGAGATACCCTTTATGCTACGGCATATGCAGTAGATCACACCAAATATATGATTGAGAACGACACGGTTAATCATGATTATTTTTTTAGGAGAAGTAACGGGTTAAAACATTATACCGGTGCCGTTAAAATTTCAGAAAATATAGCATACGGGTATCGGTCTGCAGAATCTGTTGTTAATGCCTGGTTAAACAGCTATGACCATAAAGAAGTTATCGATGGTGATTTTTCTCACATTGGATTTGGAATTATAAAAACCATAGAAGAAAAATTCTACTATACTTTAATCTTTTATAGATAAAATTTAAAAGACAAAAGAACCTCATGATTTTAAGTTTAAAAAACCTTCTGCAATTTTGAGAATCTCATCGGCTATGGACAGACACGCTGTAGCTGCCGGAGAGGGGGCATTTAAAACGTGTATGCTTTTATCCTGACAAACAATTCTAAAATCATCAATCATTTGTCCATCTTTACCTAATAGCATGGCTCTAACCCCAGCCCTTCCAGGGATAATATCATTTTTTGTCAAAGATGGGATTAATCGTTTTAGTGTCTCTAAATAATGGTTTTTAGAGAAGGCCCTGCGATATTCGTCCACGGCGAAATAAAAATTATTAAATAACAAGTTCCATGTTCCGGAATATGAGAGTGCATCTATCGTATCTTTAAAATTAAAATCAGTTTTTCTATAGCCCTCTTTTTTAAATGTTAGAACCGCATTGGGACCACATTCTACATCGCCATTTATCTTCCTTGTAAAATGGACTCCTAAAAATGGAAAAGAAGGGTTTGGAACCGGATAAATTAAATTTTTAACCTTTGCTTTCGCCTTATCTGTTAATTTAAAGTAATCCCCCCTAAAACCAATTACTTTTTCCCGGAGTTTTACATTATCTTTTTTAGCTAATCGATCTGCGAACAGTCCACCGCAAAAAATCATGTGTTTGGTGTAATATTTATTTTTACTGGTAATAACCAATGTGTTATCAGATTGGTCGATATAAGACAGAACCTTTTCTCCCAGGACAATTCTACTTTCGGGCTGCATTGCTTTTACTAAATATGCGAATTTTTCCGTGGTCGCTTTAAAATCAATAATTCCAGTACAAGGAACCCAAATACCCCCAAAGCCTTCAACATAGGGTTCAATGTCCCTTAATTGATCTGCGTCGATCTTTTCTATGCCTTCAATATTGTTTTCTTTTCCGTTGCGAAAAATCTTATCTCTAATTAACAATTCACTTTTATCTGCTGCTACAATTACTTTACCACATACATCATGATTAATATTGTGCTCTCTTGCAAACCGTACCAGTTGATGTCTGCCGTCAACGCAATTCTTTGCTTTTAATGATCCGGGTCTATAATAAATACCCGAATGAATTACCCCGGAATTACGCCCGGTTTGATGAGAGGCTAAGGAATCCTCCTTCTCAATTAGAAGTAAATTTAATTTTGGGTATTTTAATTGAAGTTTATATGCCGCTGCAAGCCCAACAATTCCACCACCAACGACCGTTATATCATAAACTTTATTAGGTTCCAAAACGCATAATTTTTAATATGTTAAGTTAACATTATTTTATTTGGATTAGTAGTATAAAAAAGAGTTCTTAGGAAGTAACGAATGAATTTATTTAATGATTTTCTATGACAAGTATAAGCTGTATTTTGAATACGGGTTTTAAGGTTAAAATGGAAATCAGGAGACTTTGTAAGCTTAATTTCTTAAAACTGATATTTATCATAGTTTGTTATGTAAAATAGCTGTTTTTTTGTTGAACATATTAATGGTATGATATGTTATTTAAATCTTAGACAAGGGAATAATTCAAAAATGATTTATTCCCTTGTTTTATTTAGGAATAAAAAGTTTGATTAAACACGTTTAATAGGTTTAATCTGTTTTAAGACTCTAAAATTAATTGACTAATATTTTGTGGGAGTAATATTCTTTTTATAAAATACGCTTAAGAATTTAATCATCAATCAGATCCTTATGCAGGTCCATTGCATTGGCCTTCTTATTTATTTTATCGTTGAACTCTTCCAACCATTTAAATTCGCGCTTAATTTCCCTTTCCCGCCTTTCAATAGCTCTTCTTTTTTCCGCTCTTATTTCATCTTTTCTAATCCGTTCCTGCCTTAATTTCTCCTCTTTTTCCCGTTTCCTTTTAAGGGCTCTCATCCCTTTGGCATCTTCTATTAAATTTGAGGATATGGCATACAGGTACATTCCTACAAATAATAAGGCTATTATTCCTAAAATTAGCACGGCGGATATCCCTGGCATGTTTAATGATTTAGAAATTACCACTTGAAAGATAAGAAATTCAGAAATAAATGAAGAATTACTTTGAAAAAAAAGCCTAACAAATTAATGTAAGGCTCTTTTATTGTAAAATATTAAGATAGATATTAATTATCTTTTTTCAATTTATTTGCAGCTTTTGTAAGCTCATTTTCGGCAGTTTTTTTGGCATCATCAACCACTTCTTCCACTGCTTCACCAGCGGCTTCAACAGCGCCTTCTGCGGCTTCGGTTGCTGCATCAACGGCACCATCTACCGCTTCCTCAACAGCTCCTTTAGTACTATCCGCAACCTCTTCAGCTTCTACTGCCTCATCAGTCGTTTCTTCAACTGCATTTTCTACCGCCTCTTCTGTAGTAGCAGGTTCTTTCTTTTCTCTACATGAAGTAAATGACAAACTTAATGCCAATACCAACGCAGAACTTAAAATTAGTTTTTTCATGTTTAGTGTTTTAGTTTAAATATTTTGCAATTAATGACATCTAATGTTTTTTAACAAAAAAAGTTTAACATTTTTTATGACAGTATCAATTGCAACCGTTTTACGCCCTATTTACGAAAATAATCAATGATTTGGACTACAGCACCTCTATTTTTTAAGATATAAGATGCGTTTGCCCTTCCAGATTGCTCCCTTAATTCATTATTTAATAATAATGAATTAAGGCTTGAATTAAATTCTATTTGATTCGAAATGGAACACATACCCCCATTTTCTATCATGTCGCGGGCTTCTGGAAATTTCCCGTAATTTTTTCCTATAATGATGGGTACACCAAAAACAGCAGCTTCCAGGGTATTATGAAGCCCGGTAGTTCCATAGGCACCTCCAATATAAACCACATTGGCATAACTGTATATTTTTGACAGTAGTCCAATAGTATCGATAATCAAGACCCGATAATCGGCAATGTCCAAATTGTTAATTTCAGAATAAAGTATAGCGCTTTCTACAAGTGATTCTTTTAACGCTTTTATGCGCTGCGATTTAATATTATGTGGAGCAATAATAAATTTGACATTATTGGAAAACGCATTGATAAATTGTGTGAGTAAATTTTCGTCTTCAGGCCAGGTACTTCCAGCAACTACGCAGAGCTTATCTTGTTTAAAATTTTCTATAAACCCCAAAGTATTATCTAGACTTAACTGGTTGTAAACGCGATCAAATCGGGTGTCTCCCGATATTGTAACGTTATGATAACCTATAGATTCAAGAAGTGCTTTTGAGTCTGAATTTTGAACAAAAATATGATGAAAAGCATTAAGCGACTTTCGCATCCAGGCCCCGTAAAATTTAAAATAAATCTGTTCTTTTCTAAATAAGGCCGAAATTAAAATGGACTTGACTTTTCTTTGATACAATTCATTTAGATAGTTTGGCCAAATTTCGTATTTCACTAAAATCACGAGGTTCGGGTGTACAATATCTAAAAAGGTTTTAGCGTTATTGGCGGTGTCTAAAGGTAAATACACAACAATATCTGTAATCGGATTGACCTTACGAATTTCGTAACCCGAAGGCGAGAAAAAACTCAAAACTATTTTATAATCGGGATAAAGGAATTTAATTTCTTCGAATACGGGAAGCCCTTGTTCATATTCGCCTAAAGAAGCACAATGAAACCACAATACCTTATCGTCTCTGGAAATATTCGATTTTAAAAATTTGAAGGTGCGCGCCCTTCCTATAACTCCCAGATGAATTTTTTTATTAAAAAGTGCAATAATATTTAAAAGTAAAATAACAGGGAAGATGAGTATGTTATAGAGATATCGCAATGATTTTTCTTTAAAGCTAAAATACATTTCTTTATCCTAATTTCAAGTGATAGGATGAAATGTTTTCGAGTGCTATTTTTAGACCTATTAGAGTTATTATCAAACCCTCATTATAAGATTTAAAGATTATTTTAAAATGACCGTTTCATTGGCATACATGAATGAATTTCGTATTTTCGCTTTCGATGAAATGTAATCTGCACAATTAGTAAACTACAAAAATCGCGCATGAAACGAACATTAATAAATTTTAAAAAAATATTCACAAATGGGTATGTTTAAAATTTTTAATGAGAGAACGGAGTGGTCGCACGCGTTCTTAATTTTATAATTAATTTATTATCAAATAATTAACTAAAATTTAAACGTGTGAAAAAAATACAAATGGTTGATCTTAAGGGTCAATACGAAGCTATAAAAGATGAGGTCAATTCATCTGTTTTAAATGTCATTGAGTCTACAGCTTTTATAAACGGCCCTCTGGTACATGAATTTCAAAAAAATCTGGAAAATTATTTAGGGGTAAAGCACGTCATACCCTGTGCCAATGGAACCGATGCCTTGCAAATTGCAATGATGGGATTAAATTTAGAGCCAGGAGATGAGGTCATTACGGCCGATTTCACATTCGCGGCGACGGTCGAGGTTATTGCTTTATTGCGTTTAACACCCGTTTTGGTAGATGTTAACCCAGATGATTTTAATATAGATGTAGCGGCAATTAAAAAAGCAATTACCCCAAAGACAAAGGCCATTGTACCTGTACATTTATTTGGCCAATGTGCTAATATGGATGCCATAATGGAGATTGCCAAAGCTCACAATTTATATGTTATTGAAGATAATGCCCAGGCTATTGGCGCCACCTATACTTCGGGTGATGGCACGAAGGTAAAGGCAGGAACCATAGGACATATAGGGTCAACTTCATTTTTCCCATCTAAAAATTTAGGATGTTATGGTGATGGAGGAGCCATTTTTACTAATGACGATGATCTGGCACACACCATTCGGGGTATTGTTAACCACGGTATGTACAAGCGGTATCACCATGATGTGGTAGGTGTAAATTCACGATTGGATTCCATTCAGGCTGCCGTTTTAAATGCAAAACTACCCCATTTGGATGCGTATTGTGAGAGGCGCAAAGAGGCCGCTAACAAGTATGACCTGGCTTTTAAAGGACAAGATCAAATAATTACACCATACAGAGGTGGAGGTGATGACAATCATGTGTTTCATCAATATACCCTAAAAGTGAATGGAGCCAATAGAGATGCCATGGCCCAATACCTTAATGATAATGGAATTCCATGTGGTGTATATTATCCTATTCCTTTGCATAATCAAAAGGCATATCGTGATTCGCGATATAACGAAGCAGGTTTTTCGGTAACTAATCAATTGGTTAAAGAAGTAATCTCGCTTCCAATGCACACCGAACTGGATGACGATCAAATCGAATTTATCACTTCCAAAATTATTCAATACCTAAATGGCTAAAATTCTAGTTACAGGAGGCTTGGGATTTATTGGTTCTCACACGGTTGTAGAACTGCAAAATGAAGGCTTCGATGTTGTCATTATTGATGATTTATCTAACTCTTCGATAGAAGTTTTAAGTGGAATCACTTCAATTACCGGTACTGCCCCAATTTTTGAACAAATAGATCTAAAAGAAAAAGACAAGGTACAATCGTTTTTTAAAAAACATCAGGATCTACAAGGTATCATTCATTTTGCGGCAAGTAAGGCCGTTGGAGAAAGCGTAGAGAACCCCTTATTATATTACGAGAATAATATTAATACTTTGATATATCTGCTTAAGGAGATACAAAATATGAATGCTGCTAATTTTATTTTCAGTTCTTCATGTACCGTATATGGCCAGGCCAGCACATTACCAATTACAGAGAATGCACCTGTTATGAAAGCGGAATCTCCTTATGGAAATACCAAGCAAATAGGTGAGGAGATAATAGAAGATTCATGTCGGGTTTATCACAATATAAATGCAATTTCTTTACGATATTTCAATCCTATAGGTGCTCATAAAAGCGCTAAAATTGGAGAGTTGCCTATAGGGATCCCACAAAATCTGGTGCCGTTTATTACACAAACCGCCAGTGGAGTCAGGGAACAGCTTTCTGTTTTTGGGGACGATTACCCCACACCAGACGGGACATGCATACGAGATTATATTCATGTTGTCGATTTGGCCAGAGCCCATGTTATTGCATTAAAGCGCTTGATGAATAAAACAAATCCGTCCAATTACGAAATTTTCAATGTAGGAACCGGAACCGGAAGTTCGGTTCTGGAAGTTATAAGGTCGTTCGAGCGGGTAACCGACCAGAAATTAAACTATAAAATAGCCGATCGAAGATCAGGAGATGTTATCGCAGCGTATGCAGATACAACTAAGGCTAACGATGTTTTGGGATGGAAAGCCCAACACACCCTGGATGATGCCATGAGGGCGGCCTGGACTTGGGAACAACAATTAAGAAAAAACAATTAGATTTGTTTTTATATAAACCATTAACCTCTTATCTATTTAAAATGAAAAATTCAATTTTTCTTCTGGCAGTATTATTTTCTTTTGTCATTACCGCTCAAAATACTTATGTGCATTGCGGTAAGTTAATAGATACTAAAAATGCTGTTGTGCTCACGAATAAGACCATTATCATAACAGGAAAAAAAATTTTATCGGTTCAGGACGGATTTGTATCCTCCGATAATTCTGAAGATATTACAATCGATTTAAAAGATAAAACTGTAATGCCGGGATTAATCGATATGCATGTTCATATTGAAAGCCAATCGAATCCCAAAGCCTATATGGACCGATTTACAAAAAATGAAGCCGATATTGCTTTCGGGTCTTTAAAATATGCCGAGAAAACATTAATGGCCGGTTTTACAACGGTAAGGGATATGGGAGGAAGCGGTGTAAATATTGCCCTAAGAAATGCCATAGCAAAAGGAGAGGTAAAAGGCCCTCGTATTTTTACCGCCGGAAAAGCAATTGGGACTACAGGAGGTCACGCCGATCCAACCAACGGCTGGAAAAAGGTTCTTATGGGTGACCCGGGACCTAAAGATGGTGTTATAAATAGTGTGGATGACGCAAAAAAAAGCGGTTAGACAGCGGTATAAAAATGGTGCAGATTGTATTAAAATTACTGCTACCGGGGGTGTTTTGAGTTTAGCAAAGAACAGTCAAAACCCTCAATTTACTCTAGAAGAAATTAAGGCCATTTGCGAAACTGCTAAAGACTACGGAATGATTATAGCGGCACATGCCCATGGCGATGAAGGTATGCGGCGCGCAATATTGGGTGGCGTAACAACCATCGAACATGGTACTCTCATGAGTGAGGAAACGATGGATTTAATGATAGAACGCGGCACCTATTACGTGCCAACGATTTCGGCCGGAAAAGAAGTCGCCATAAAAGCTAAAATTAAAGGGTATTTCCCCGAAATAATTGTGCCAAAGGCATTAGAGATAGGCCCTAAAATTCAGGACACCTTTGCAAAAGCCTATAAGAAAGGAGTAAAAATTGCTTTCGGTACAGATGCCGCGGTTTTTGAACATGGTAAAAACGGCAGAGAGTTTGGCTATATGGTCGAGGCAGGAATGCCAATGCTTCAGGCAATACAATCTGCAACCATCACAAATGCTAAAATTCTTGGGATGGAAAACGAATTGGGACAGTTATACCAGGGATTTATTGCTGATATTGTTGCCACTAGCGATGATCCAACACAAAATAATAGCGCCATGGAAAATGTTGTTTTTGTAATGAAAGAAGGGAAGGTTTATAAGCAATAATTATTTTTTGCGATAAATAAAACTGGCCGTCAATATTAATATCATTCCGGTAGTCACTGAAAGATCTGCTATATTAAAAATTCCGGTTTTAAAGACACCGCCCAGATCTATATGAAGAAAATCGGTGACACTGCCATATAGAATCCTGTCGTATATGTTCGCAAATCCTCCACCAATTATGCAACAAAACCCAATTAATGAAAGCCTGTCAATGGTTTTATCCTTAAAAATATAACGCAGGACAAATCCCAATACAAGAATAGGAATAATAAGTAATACAATAAGTTTTAGGGTTGGATTTAAATCGCTTCCCATGCCTAAAAAGGCTCCGGAATTTTCAACATTGGTAAGAATAAAATGGTCGCCAATGAGTTGAGATTCTTTATGTGGTTCAACAGTATTTCGCACCCAAATTTTGGAGATCTGGTCAATGGCAATGTTCACTGCAATTATAACAATAATGTAAGCTGTTCGAGATAATTTCATCCTATGCTTCGTTTTCAAAAGTTGCCGAAGCCGTCACCGCATCCCTGTTTATTTTTTTTACAAGGCCCTGTAATACTTTCCCTGGGCCAACTTCGGTAAAATGCGTGGCACCATCGGCAATCATTTGTTGTACCGACTGTGTCCATCGAACCGGGGATGTTAATTGAGAAATTAAATTGGCTTTGATCTCCAATTCGACTATAACCGCATTTGCCGTCACATTTTGGTAAATAGGGCAATTGGGTTTACTAAATGTTGTATTTTCAATAGCCGTTTCCAATTCTTCACGTGCAGGTTCCATTAGAGGGGAGTGAAAAGCGCCACCAACGGGAAGCACTAATGCGCGGCGTGCTCCGGCAGTCAACAAGGACTCACAGGCCTTGTTTATGGCATTGATCTCGCCCGAAATAACGAGTTGTCCCGGGCAGTTGTAATTTGCAGCTACAACAATTCCATCGGTCTGGGCACATATATCTTCTACAACGGCATCTTCCAAAGCCAATACCGCAGCCATGGTGCTGGGCTGTATCTCACAGGCCTTTTGCATAGCCATTGCACGTTGCGACACTAACTTAAGTCCGTCCTCAAATGTTAAAGCACCATTGGCTACAAGGGCCGAAAATTCTCCAAGAGAATGCCCTGCCACCATATCAGGTTTAAATCCCTCACCCAAAGTTTTGGCCAATATTACGGAGTGCAAAAAAATGGCTGGTTGGGTCACTTTGGTTTCCTTCAGGTCTTCTGCAGAGCCTTCAAACATTATATCTGTGATAGAAAATCCAAGGATATCATTGGCCTGTTCAAATAATTCTTGTGCTAATGGAGCCTTTTCATAAAGGTCCAGGCCCATTCCTGAAAATTGTGCCCCCTGACCGGGAAATATATATGCGTTCATGTGCTTTTATTTTAATGCTGCAAAAATAGGAATAATATGTGTATTCCGAATAGTGTTAATATACCAGGGTCAATCTTTCTTTAATTTTTATTTCAGATTAATTTTTCTTACTGGAGATAATTAGTAAGTTTAAAAAAATTATACATATGGAGTTTACCTTAAAAACAAATATTAACGCCACGGCCAAACAAATTTATAAAGCCTGGTTAAGTACCCAGGGGCATACTAAAATGACTGGCGGAGCCGTTTTTATTTCCGATAAGGCAGGAGATAAATTTACGGCCTGGGACGGTTTTATTACAGGTAAAAACATCGTTTTGGAACCTTATAACAGAATTGTGCAGTCCTGGCGCAGTTCAAAATTTGAAGAAGGGAAAGAAGATTCGCAAATAGAAATTACCCTTAATGAAACACAAGGTGAAACCGAATTGACCTTAACTCACAGTAAGATCCCTGAAAGCGGAGAACATTATATGAAAGGCTGGGATGAGCATTATTTTCAGCCCATGAAGGCCTATTTTGAAATTAGAAAATAAAGGGCCTTAAATTATTAAAATAATGCGTTTCATTGTTCCGGTTTCCATCCCGGACCCCTTACAACCTGTCCCGGAAGTTCACCAGTATGCTCGCCGTCCTTTAATACCTGCGTGCCGTTTACAAACACATGAATCATTCCGGTAGCATACTGTTGAGGTTCCCGAAATGTAGCGTGATCCTGAATTTTTTCCGGATCGAAGATCGCGAGGTCTGCGTAATACCCTTCTTTTAGCGCCCCGCGTTTTTTGATCTTTAAATTGGTGGCCGGTAATGTGGTGAGTTTATAAATGGCTTCTTCCAAAGAAATTACCTTTTCGTCCCTTACATATTTACCCAGCAACCGGGCCACATTTCCATAGGCACGGGGATGGGTGCTGGATTTCAGGAAGACCCCTTCTGGAGCCGCAGATTCAGCATCTGACCCAAAGCTCATATAGGGGAGTGCAATTTGCTTTTTTACATTCTCTTCCGACATTAAAAAATAAAGCGTTCCAACACGGCTACCGTCCTCAACTACCAGATCCATTGCGGTTTCTTCGGGAGATTTACCACGCATGGCAGCAACTTCCGCAAGCGTTTTACCGGTGAGTGGTTTTAGGGATTCATTTTTAAATCCGATAAGCAAAACCTTATCTGCCGAACCGGCCAATTTCATCAAATTTTCCCAATCATCAGTGGGCTCAAGCATCTCTTGCACCACTTTTTTTCTGATATCGGGGTCCTGTAAACGTTCGGCCCACTTCTCGTAACCGCCTTCCTGGACCCAGGGAGGCATCGAAGCATCCAGACCGGTAGCCCCGGCAATATAGGTGTACATATCCGTAGTGATATCCAAACCGGCAGTCCTGGCAGAATCGATCTTGGCAGCGACGGCATCGAACTTATCCCAGTTGGCCTTTCCGGCTTGCTTCAAATGATATATCTCTGCCCCTATGTTGGCTTCTTTTGCAATTGTGATAAGTTCGTCCATACTCTCCAATATGCCAACACTTTCATTACGCATATGAGAAATGTACATGCCATCGTAAGCCGAAGCAACTTTACATAATTCGACCAACTCTTCAGTACTGGAATAGAACGCAGGGGCATAAATTAACGAAGAGCCAACACCCATGGCTCCTTCTTCCATAGCCTGTTTAACCATGGATCTCATAGATTCCAGTTCTTCATCTGTCGGGGCTCTGTCTTCATATCCCACAGTGTTAATTCTAAGTGTGGTTGCACCAACGAAAGAGGCCACATTGGGCGAAATTCCTTTGTTGACTAAAAATTCGAGGTATTCGCTAAGCGTCGTCCATTCGATATCATATTTTATATCGCCCTGATTTTTAATAGA
>PVMK01128319.1_pt1 | contig 44157 bp, 41 predicted proteins | sample 1853481 | NCBI WGS metagenome assembly PVMK01 (sample SAMN08533507, study PRJNA380276) | Marine sediment metagenome, whole genome shotgun sequencing project.
TCCGGGACTTCTCCTGAATCTTCCGGGACTTCTCCTGAATCTCCTGGAACTTCTCCTGAATCTTCCGGGACTTCTCCTGAATCTCCTGGGACTTCTCCTGAATCTTCCGGGACTTCTCCTGAATCTTCCGGGACTTCTCCTGAATCTCCTGGAACTTCTCCTGAATCTCCTGGAACTTCTCCTGAATCTCCCGGGGCTTCTCCTGAATCTCCCGGGGCTTCTCCTGAATCTTCCGGGACTTCTCCTGAATCTTCCGGGACTTCTCCTGAATCTCCCGGGGCTTCTCCCAAATAAGGCTCGACTTCGGCGGCTTCAGGACCCTTAGGTCGATCTTCGACATCATAAAGAACCCACTGCCCTTCTTCGAAGTCGTCTGGATTACCTATCGTGCTCGTCTTGTGAAAAAAGATATCCTCACCGGCGCCGCGGGCGATAAATCCATATCCCCGTACCGGATTGTACCATTTCAACCGGCCGATATATTTTCCGGTTTCAGGATCGATCTGAATGATATCTGGCTGCGTAAATTCTTTGCGCTTCCGTTCCGGCGGAGACGATTTAGCAGGACTTGGCGTGTCCTTCAACTCACTAAGCGATTCGGCCTCTATTGGAAGCCCAGCACGCGCCAATTTGCGTTTCATTGCAACGGTAAATACATACTTTTTTCCATCTTCGTCCTCGGCCCATGTATCTGTATAAGTGTCTTTTCCTTTCTCGCTTTGTTGGTTCATCTTCTCCTCATCTTGTTGGTTAAGTGTTCTCTCGTTTTAGTGCCTGTCTTTCACGCAGGAGTACTGCTCCTGTCACTTGATTTCTCTGTCCGAGGCGGACCACAGGTAGCGGCTTGATTGGTCGACCGCCCGTCTTTGCCTTGTCTAGCTGCATCCGCCTGGCGGAACCGGCGGCAGTGATAACATAAACTGTTGCCGCTGGCGAACCGACGACTGCGGAGACAACCTCGGAAGCGTCCTTAGGTAGCCGGACATTGATTACACCCTGTCCGTGACGACCCTGAACCGGGTAGGCGGTCATCGGTGTACTTTTAGCCAGTCCGTTATCCGTGATACTCCATAGGTAACCCAGTGGATCGGCGATCTCCATCGCCACCAAACCATCAGCCTCGTGGGCTAGTTTAATGCCCATAACGCCACCTGCTGGTAAACCCATCGGCCGAACCTCTTCCTCACCGAAACGAATAGCATACCCGGCAGCAGTGACTAAGACTATCTCGTTCTCTCCGTTGGTCAACCTGCTCCAGCCAAGCGAATCATCATCGGCAACGTTGATGGCTACAAAAGGTGTGCCAGTGATGCCGGGAAGATCGTCAAGTCGAACGCGCTTCACCACCCCACCGATGGTTCCAAGTAGTAGATAACCCTCGGCTTCTGGCGGTATGACACATGCTGTTGAGAGATATTGTCGCTTCGAAACGCCCGTTAGACTCGACCAGTGGGCACCGTCTCCCATCGTCTGAGCTTGAGGCAGTTGGTAGACCGGAAGGCTTACTGACTGTCCATCGGCTGCAAACAGGTACAAGATATCCTGCGTGTTTGCCTGGAGAAGGTTGAAAGGTACCTCGCTTGGTTTAGCGGGCATGTTGATCATCTCAGGAGTTGCGGTTCGGGCAAGCGTGCCTTGCTCTCCAACTAAGACCCACACCATCTGATCTGGCAAGAGGTCCGAGGCAGTCAATTCAGCGGCGTCGCTGCTTTCGCCGACGATCTGCGTCCTGCGAGCGTCTCTATAACGCTCGTTGATGGCGAATAGCTCCTCCTTGACAGCTAACCTTAACAATTCGGGATTTGACAGTAGTCTTTCGAGGTTAGCGATCAGTTTCTTCTTCTCTAGATATTCATCCTGTAACTTTCGTCGCTCCAGACCGGCAAGCCGACGCAATCTCATGTCAAGAATGGCTTGTGCCTGTTCGTCGGTAAACTTGAATACACGCAGCAAGTTCGATTTAGCAGTTTCCACGTTCCGCGAACGACGAATGGTGTCAATTACCTTATCGATGTGATCCAGGGCCTTTAGCAGCCCCTCGAGGATGTGGGCTCGGTGGACAGCTTGTGACAACTCAAATTCGCTTCGACGCTGGATGACTGATAGCCGGTGCTCAATATAGACTCTTAGCGCTTGTTTCAGGGTCAAAATACGCGGCTCACCATTGACTAGGGCCAGCATGATGATGCTGAAAGTGGTCTGCATCGGCGTTAAACGGAATAGATGGGCTAGAACCTCTTCAGGTTCTACATTGCGAGTCGTCTCCAGGATAATGCGCATGCCGTTTCGATCGGACTCATCGCGTAAGTCAGTGAGACCTTCTATCTTTCCGTCACGGTGAAGGTCGGCAATTCTTGACATAAGGTTAGGCTTGTTGACCTGATAAGGTAGTTCGGTGATCACGATTCGCGACTTTTTGCGCTCCATGTGCTCGACGTGCGCTTTTGCGCGAACAATAACTCTTCCCCGACCTGTCGCATATGCATTTGACAGGGCGTCTACCTGGCCTTTGTCTGACTCACCTTTGTACCGAAAAACGAGACCACCGGTAGGAAAATCTGGTCCTTTTATAATCCGCATTAAGTCGGCGATGGAGATATCCTCTAGATCCGCCCAATGCTCAAGCATAAAGGCCAGCGCGTCAATGACTTCGCCCAGATTATGAGGGGGAATGCTGGTAGACATCCCAACGGCGATTCCCGATGAACCGTTGACTAATAGATTGGGAATTGCCGAGGGTAATACGGCTGGCTCTTCGAGCGAATCATCAAAATTCGGCACAAAATCTATGGTGTTCGATCCGATGTCCTGGAGCATATCGTTGCCCAGTTGAGATATGCGTGCCTCTGTGTAGCGCATCGCCGCGGCCGCATCCCCATCTATCGATCCAAAGTTCCCCTGGCCGTCTACCAGAGGGTAGCGCATCGAAAAGTCCTGGGCCATTCTCACCATGGCATCGTAGACGGACTGATCTCCATGTGGGTGGTATTTTCCGAGCACTTCACCGACGACACGCGCTGATTTCTTATGCGGGCTGTTTGGAAACAGTCGCATATCGTGCATGGCGTACATAATCCGCCTTTGCACGGGTTTTAATCCATCGCGCGCGTCAGGCAAAGCCCTGGAGACAATAACGCTCATGGCGTAACTCAAGTAGGAGTCACGCATTTCGCTGTCTATACTTACCTGGCGGACGAGACCAATTTCACCAACAGCCATCGATCACTTCAGTGAGAACAACGCGCGAGCGTTCAGATCATTCGAACGAATAGAACGGGTATTCTATAAATCGCCGTCAAATATAGGCGAATTACAGAGGCCTGTCAAACAAAAAAACCTCCCGATCACATGAGTGAAAACGAGAGGTGCGATGGCGGATTAAAGAGGTCTTACCAGTCGTCTGGCGACTCAATAAGAATATCTTCCCCTTCTATTCTGACCTCATACTTCTGCACCGGAACCACGGCTGGCATAGATAAGACACTACCATCACGGATATCGAATAACGCTCCGTGGCGCGGGCATTCAATGGCATAACCGTCAAGCTCTCCCTCGGCGACGGGGCCGCCGTCGTGAGTGCATACGTCCTCGATACAGTAGTAATGTCCGCTGACGTTGAACAGGGCAACAGTCACATCTTCAAAATCGATCAGCTTACGCTGACCTTCAGGAATTTCTCCGGCCGATGCGACCTTTACAAACTCAGTCATAAAGCTTACCTGCGCAATTCTTCAGGATCAGGCATACCGTATGCTCCAGCCTTTAGCACTTTTAGTGAAAGCAAAGCGCATTTGACGCGGGTCATACTTAGCTGAATTCCAAGTAACTCCAGAAGTTCTTCCTTTGAGAATTCCTTTACCTCGTCCAGCGTTTTCCCCTTTATCTCTTCGGTGAGCAAGGAGGCAGACGCCTGGCTTATCGCGCAGCCCTGCCCACTCCACTTGACACCTTCAATCCGCTTATCGTCGTCGAGTTGCAGGAAAATCCGGATAACATCGCCGCAAAGTGGATTATCCTCCTCATAGTCAAAGTCGGCCGCTTCAAGCGTGCCGTAATTGAGAGGGTTTTCATACAGATCAATGATCTGTTCCCGATACATTTGATCATCCATATATATATTCCACAAACCGATTCAACAGATGAGATCGAATTATCTTGTGGCTGCCCAGCTTATTCTCCCTCACAGGCTGATAAGTTAATCCAATCTGAAGACTTTTCGAACACGATTTAATCCCAATACAAGACGATCGATATCGTCGGTCGTCGTATAGAGATAAAAACTGGCCCGAGCGCTTGCCGGTATCGATAACTTGTTATGAAGGGGCATCGCGCAGTGATGTCCGGCGCGAATGGCAATTCCATCTTCATCAAGAATCTGGGAGACATCATGGGGATGTAAGCGATCTAAGGTGAAGGCGACCACACCACCTCTTTGCCCAACTGGCGGACCGAGTACCCGTAACCCCCGTACCTCGCTCAAGGACTCGAGGGCGTAGCCGGTGATAAACTGCTCGTAAGCGTGAATATTATCCATTCCAAATTGGCTGAGATAATCTACGGCTGCACCTAAACCAATGCCTTCAGCAATACTCGGGGTGCCAGCTTCAAATTTCCAGGGCAACTCGTTCCAGGTGGATCCCTCGAACCGCACCCGCCTAATCATATCACCGCCGCTGAGAAAAGGCGGCATCTCCTCGAGAAGATCTCGTTTTCCGTAAAGGACTCCTATACCCGTCGGTCCACACATCTTGTGCCCGGAGAAGGCCAGAAAATCGCAATCCAGCTCTTGAATATCAACCGGTAAATGCGGGACACTTTGCGCTGCGTCAACCACAGTCAAGGCACCCACGCTGTGGGCGGCCTGAATTATCTCCTGGCTAGGATTAATCGTGCCAAATACGTTTGACATGCTGGCAAAACACACAAGTTTTGTGCGGTCGGTCAGCAACTCGGGAAGCCTGTTCATGTCCAGAAGACCAGTGTCGGTGAAAGGGATATAGCGAATTGATGCACCGTTCTCCTCGGCTAGTAACTGCCAGGGCACGATATTCGAATGATGTTCCATCTCGGTCAGCAAGATCTCATCGCCTTTCTGAATGTTTCTCCTACCCCAGCTATAGGCGACGAGATTCAAGGCCTCGGTGGTGTTTCGAACGAAGATGATAGTTGCCGGGTCTGGAGCGTTAATAAAGCTTGCTATGCGTTCTCGGGCGCCCTCATAGGCGCTCGTCGATTCCTCGCTAAGTTTATGGATCCCTCGATGTACGTTAGCATTGTACTGTTGGTAATAGTCGTTCATCGCATCGATCACCGATCGTGGTTTCTGCGACGTAGCTGCGCTGTCGAGATAAACCAGTGAAACGCCAGGCTGAAATTCTCTCGACAATATTGGGAAATCGCTTTTGATCTGCCGGGCGTCTAATAGCTTCTTATTCAACCAAAGTGCCTCTAGTCAATTCGAAAACAAAAGGCACGAAATGTCGTGCCCTTGCTGAATATTTAACCTTCTTTCAGAGTGAACCCAAAACCGCTCTGAGCTACCCAAGCTTTTCGAGGATTCTGGTAGCGATACGGTTCCGCACACCCTCAATTGGAATTCTTTCCATAACAGGGGCAAAGAAACCGCCGACAACTAATTGTACAGCGTTTTCCCTGGGAATGCCCCGACTCATCAAATAGAAGATCTGCTCTTCGTCCAATTGACCGATGGTGCTTGCATGAGTACATCGAACATCATCCGCTTCTATTTCCAAACCGGGGATCGAATCAGCGCGAGCGGTCTTATCTAACAGTAGGTTGCGATTGGCTTGGAATCCATCGGTTCTTTGGGAGTCTTTACGAGCCTTAATCATGCCCTGCCAAACCGAACGCGCCTTGTCTTTCAGGGCGCCTTTATAAAGCAGATCGCTTACAGTATCTGGGGCATTGTGATTTTGCTGAGTGTCGAGGTCTATATGTTGGCGACGGTGAGCGAAAAAGAGACCGGACAATCTTGCCCACGATCCCCTTCCATCTAATTCAATGGTCTGAAAGGACTTAGTCAATCGCGTGCCCATAACGCTGGCAATCCAATCCAGGCTTGCGTCTCTTCCAATGCGGCCTCTCTCATGAGTCATTTGCCAGACATTCGTACCAAAATCCTGCAATGACACATAAGTCAATTTGGCTCCATCGCGAACGATTAGCTCGACAACGCCGTTGTGTAATGCCTGTTCTTTCGAGGATGGCGAAGCATACTCGTCGATCAAGATTGCCTCCGAGCGGCTTTCCAAAATGACCAGGGTATGCGTAAATGTCTTTCCACTGATTGACCACAGTGCACTGTGTAAAGGAGCTGAAGCGGTGACGCCCTTGGGTACGTAAAGAAATGTACCACCTCGCCAGAATGCTCCGTGAAGCGCAGCGAATTTGCCATCGGTAGGCGGGACCACCTCGCCCATAAAATGTTTTTGCACAAGGTCGCCATGATCGCGAACGGCCGAGTGCATATCGCAGAATATGACTCCTTGATCATTGAGTTCATCACTTAGTTCGAACGTCTCAACAGATCCATCGATTTCCAGGAGAATTCCACCCGTCTTTTCTTCTGTTAACTGCTCACCGAGATACTTGGGGAATTTAACATAATGTTCCGAATTGCGACCATTCCCATTTATGTTCAGGCCGATTTCCTCTAATTTAAACCGCCGCAAATCGGTCCGTCGCCAAGGTTCGTCTTTCATTGTAGGCATGGGCGTTTTACTGTAGATCTCCCAGGCCGCGAGTCGAAATTCAAGCATCCAGGCTGGCTCGTCCAAAGATTCGGATAGCTGTATGACAGCATCTTTACTGAAAGAGGTCATCTAATTCCTCGTGAAAAAAGGCCGCTCTTGACCGGCCTTCAATCAACTAATCAACAATAATCCTGATTGTGCACCTAAAATGAAACTGGCCGCTAGCCGATAGATCCTTCCATCTGCAGCTGGATCAGACGATTCATTTCAACTGCATACTCCATTGGCAATTCCTTTACCAATGGTTCGATGAAGCCGTTAACTATCATGGTACTGGCCATTTCTTCGCTCAGACCTCGGCTCATCATGTAAAAAAGTTGCTCTTCGCCGATCTTGCTTACCGATGCTTCATGGCCGATTGTTACGTCATTTTCGTCGATTTCGATGTAAGGATAAGTATCCGATCGACTGTAATCATCCAGGAGCAAAGCGTCGCATACGACGTTTGACTTGGAACCCCAAGCACCTTCGTGGACCTTTAGCAATCCTCTATATGATGCGCGACCACCAGATTTACTTAGCGATTTTGATATGATCCGGCTCGTGGTGTTTGGAGCGGAGTGGACGACCTTTCCACCAGCGTCCTGGTGTTGTCCTGCACCGGCAAAGGCAATCGAGAGTATTTCACCATGAGCACCCGGCCCCATTAAGTGTACGGCCGGATATTTCATGGTCGTTTTCGAACCCAGATTTCCGTCAACCCACTCCATAGTAGCCTTCTCATAGGCCAGCGCTCGTTTGGTTACCAGGTTGTAGACGTTGTTAGACCAGTTCTGGATCGTAGTGTATCGGCAACGCCCACCCTTTTTTACGATAATCTCGACCACGGCTGAGTGGAGCGAGTCGGTTGAATACACCGGAGCCGTACAGCCCTCCACATAGTGGCAGTATGCATCTTCGTCAATGACGATTAAGGTTCGCTCAAATTGCCCGACGTTCTTTGCGTTTATTCGGAAATAGGCCTGCAGCGGCATCTCGACACGGACTCCGGGCGGTACGTAGATAAAACTACCTCCAGACCAGACCGCGGTGTTTAAAGCGGCAAACTTATTATCGTTATGGGGAATCACCGTGCAAAAGTACTCTTCGACGAAGTCTGGGTGTTGGGCTAGCCCCTCATCCATGCTCAGAAAAAGGACCCCTTGATTTTCCAGTTCCTCTTTAATGCTGTGATAAACAACTTCCGATTCGTATTGGGCGGCAACCCCAGACAGAAACTTCTGTTCAGCTTCAGGAATACCTAACTTGTCGAAGGTATCTTTAATATAGGGTGGCACGTCTTCCCAGTCATCGCCCTGTCTTTTCGAGGGCTTGATGTAATAGTAAATATCATCAAAATCGATGCCCGATAGATCCGCTCCCCAATTCGGCATCGGTCGTTCTAGAAAATGCTCGTAAGCCTTTAGTCTCTGCTCAAGCATCCATTCAGGCTCACCTTTCATCTCAGACATACGGTGAATCAGATCTTTATCCAGACCCTTCTCCGCCTTGTAAACGTAATCTTCCACGTCTGAGAAACCGAATTTCTCAGCGTATTCTACATTTACGCCGGCAACGATCTCTTTTTCAGTTAGTTCCCGTTCGAGCGTTGATCCCATAAGTTAAGCCTCCTCAACGTTGCTGTATTTCTCTCGTAACCAATCGTAGCCATTTTCCTCGAGCTGGAGCGCCAGATCTGGACCACCGCTCTCGACAATTCGACCTTTAAGCATGACATGGACATGATCTGGCTGGATGTAGTTGAGAATTCTTTGGTAATGAGTAATAACCAACATGCCCATATTTATGACCTGGTTGAGTGCATTTGCACCCTCGGAAACGATGCGCAGTGCGTCTATATCGAGTCCTGAATCAGTCTCATCTAAAATGGCTATCTTTGGTTCAAGCGTAGCCATCTGAAGTATCTCAGCTCGCTTCTTCTCACCTCCAGAAAAACCGTCGTTCAGGTAGCGACCGGCAAACCGGTGATCGACGTTGAGCATGTCCATTTTCTCTTTCAGCAATTTCCTAAACTCCGGTATCGGCACGCCTCGATCATCGGCATCGTTTGCGCGACGCCTTGCGTTTAAAGACTGACGCAGGAAGTTAGCTACAGTAACTCCAGGGACCGCCACCGGATATTGGAAAGCTAAAAATAAGCCGGCTCTAGATCGTTCATCAGGCGCCAAATCCAGGAGATCAAGGCCGTCGAAGATCACTTCTCCTGCCGTGGGTGCATATGATGGGTGGCCCGCCAACGAATAAGCCAGCGTGCTCTTTCCCGATCCATTTGGGCCCATCAAAGCGTGAACCTCGCCTTGCCTGACCAACAAGTCTATGCCTCGTAAAATGGGCTCATCATCGATGGATACATGCAAATTCTTTATCTCTAATGCGGTGGTCATTCGCTCCAATATCTCCCTATTTATCTATCTCGGTTCAGTCCAGAGATTGTACCTAGAATCTATTTTTGATGTCCATACTGACCGGCTGAAATCCTCGCCGATTTCTCCGAGCGGAGTATACCACACGGTACGTAGGCCGTCAATTTTTATAATAATTATGATAATAATAGGAACTTTGACAATCCCAGTGGTGCATGATACAATCGCCAGCCATAGCACTGGAAAATAATATGGTGAAATACGGAACTGACAACGGCAAATTGAGTACCCGCGAAGTAATATTGGAGGCCATCAAGCAGTCGAACGAGGCGACGGTTGAGAGTCTTGCCACGGCGGCCGACGTCTCCCCCGTAACCGTTCGGCATCACCTGAACTCGCTCCAGGCAGTAGGTCTACTGGAGACAAGAAGCGTTCGGCGAAAAGTTGGCCGACCCTATTACGTTTATAGCCTTAGTGACAAAGGGCACGAACTGTTCCCTCAGCGATATGTTCGTCTCAGTAGCAGATTGCTCGACGAGCTTAAAGAGAATTTCCCATCAGGCACCGTTCGCAAACTTTTTTAGGAACGTGACCGAACAGATCGCGGAAGATCACAGGAAAGAATTCGAAGGCTTACCTCTCGAACCGCGCCTCGACTATCTGATTGATCTTCTTGCTGAGGAAGGGTTCTTGGCTTCCTGGGAATCTTTGGGCCAGTCATATACTCTCACCGAGTACAGCTGTCCGTATTACTCTGTTGGACAAAAACACGACGAAGTCTGTGATTTCGACCGTCAGCTGGTAGAGATCGTACTTGAGACTGAGGTTGAGCAGGAGAGCTGTATGCTTCACGGCGATACGTGTTGCCAGTTCACATTTGACGTACCCATAAGTGTCAACTAAGAACGGGACGACAGGCTCAACAACAGATTAGCACATATATCGACAAGGGTAGTTAGATGATCATCAGCAAAGAGGAAGAGGTATTTGAGTCACTTCGAAATGTTATAGATCCGGAGATCGGTCTTAATGTTGTAGAACTAGGTCTAATCCGAAATCTCGAAGTAGAAGGCGATTCTACAAATGTCACCATGATCCTGACCACTCCTTTTTGTCCCTATGGCCCGGCGATGATCGACCAGGTTCGCCAGGCAGCACTAGATGTAGCTGGCGGTGATGTAAAGGTCGAGATTGGGACCGAGCTCTGGGATCCATCGATGATGGAGGATGGAGCTGGTGGAGATTGGGGTTTATTCTAACAACGTTTCAGCGATAGCCTATTGGTAGAGCCCTCTCGACGAGGGCTTTTTTTTATTTGATCTGATTTCTTAGCTAATATCCTGCGGGTTATTTTTTTTATGGAGCCCAAAAAACCACGCCAAAATAGAGACTTATACAACTTAAGATACCAGGATCTAACGGACCTGACCGCGAGCTGGGGTTTTACTCCTTACCATGCCGATAAGATCTGGCGTGAACTTTATGTAAAGAATATCACCTCGATTGGTCAGATGGGCAAGCTCAGGTCAGATTTGTTGGCAAGATTGGAGCAGGGGACAGAGATCCGTTTGCCGGCTGAACTCGCGTCACTCCAGAGCAGCGACGGTCAGACTGTGAAATATCTGCTTTCACTTGGAGACGGGGAGAGCATCGAGACAGTGCTCATGCGCTTTGATGGGCGGACAACTGCTTGCATTAGCACGCAGGTTGGCTGTGCCATAGGGTGTGTGTTTTGCGCAACAGGTCAAATGGGATTTGTTCGCAATCTATCCTTGGGAGAGATTGTCTCCCAGGTGATTTTTATCAAGCGTAAGCTAAAAGAGGAAGATCGAGAGCTGCGCAACGTGGTTTTTATGGGAATGGGGGAACCTTTAAATAATTACAAGGCCACCTTGACGCTGTCGACATACTTACGGATGACCGCGGATTGGCCATTGGACCTCGTTATATTACGGTCAGCACGGTCGGTTTGCCGGAGCCCATTCGAAGGTTGGCTCACGACCAAAGGCCGATTAATCTTGCGGTTAGCTTGCACGCAGCGACAGAGAGGGAGCGAAAGGCGCTGGTGCCGGTCAGCGGCCGCTGGACGCTTGACGAACTGATTGAAGCATGTCGCTTGTACACGACAAGGCGACGGCGCCGCATATTTTTCGAATGGGCCCTAATCGCTGGAAAAAACGATTCTGAAGACCAGGCACGCGCCTTGGGTCGACTGATCGATGGCATTGACGGTCACGTCAATTTAATTCCGATAAATCCAACAGCTGGTTATGGAGGCTTGCCAAGCGATCCAGGAGCAGTTCGTAAATTTCAAGCCATCCTGGCCGGATACGGCATTCCAAGCACGGTGCGCCAGAGGCGAGGAACTGATATCCAAGCAGGCTGTGGTCAGCTTCGGGTTAACAGGGCAGCAATTATAGATAAAGAATCCACACAGTGATTCCGTTGAGCTAATTGATTAGCCTAGGAGCCAGAATCCGTCGACCGATCGCGTTCTACTCTAGCGAAGAACCGCTTCAGTCCAGGCTTCTATATATTCCTCGCGATTGGATTCGATGTCGGCGGGATCAAGCAGCGCCGGTTCTAATGGAATCTCGGCCCACTCAACAAAAACCTGTGGCAAATTAGCCTGGCTGTTCGCCGGAAATACAAACATGTGTAAGGGAATGTCCTCTTGAAAAGTGGTGCCAAGCATAAAGTCGATAAAATCTTCGGCTAATTCCCGGCGCTCGGTTCCCTTGAGAATGCCAACAAATTCTATTTGCCGGAAGCAGGTGCCGCTAGCGGTTATGCTGGCCGTGGGCGCTTCACTCACCGGTGGATCGGCGAAGACCACTTCGGCTGGTGGACTGCTGGCATAGGATACAACCAGTGGTCTATCTCCATCGCCCGAGATGGTGAACTGGCCATAATAAGCATCCTCCCAGCCGTCGACCACCAGTACGTCATTTTTCCTGAGATCTCGCCAATAATCCAAGTAGTTATAGGCCGTGTCAGATCCGAATTCGTCTATGGTAGCCAGCAGGAACGAAAGGCCTGGACTCGATCTGGCTGGATTTTCAACGACAAGCAGGCTTTCGTATTCTGGATTCGTCAGGTCAATTAGCTGCTGTGGAGGTTCGAGCTCATGCTCGGCAAACCAAACTTTGTCGTAATTCAGACAGACATCTCCATAGTCGACGGGGAGTAGCCGGTTGCTCGGATCGAGTCTAAACTCTTCAGGAATAGTTTCGAGCGCTGGCGACTCATAGGGCTCGAAGATACCGGCATCGAGTGCTCTGCTAAGGAATGCGTTGTCTACTCCGAAAAATACATCTGCAAGAGGATCTTCTCGTGAGAGAATTGCCTGATTTAACGCAGCGCCGGCGTCCCCGGCCGGCAGCAACACAATCTTGACCTCGTGAGCAGATTCGAATTCGGCCAAGACATCCTCGCTAATGTCAAAACTGTCATGACTCATCATCAGCAGTTCATCGCTCGATTCGCCTGTTCCGCAGGCAACCAGGGCGATGCTTATCAATATTACTATCTGTGAAAGTAATCTCATCCTCGGTCACGCTCCTTAAGATCTCGCTCTGGCGACGGGGGTATAGGTGCCGCAATCCTGTCCTAGCGGTTCCAGCTCTGGTACGTATGCACACATAGCAATCTGCCAGCGGCAATATAAATCTCTGCCTGATCCTCTGTCATTACGTTGCTTACACCCCGCGCTGGACCCGGAGATAGTGCTTCTTGCTTCAACTTCCATCTGAGACCTGTTGTCCTTTCTACTGTAACCTCGCCCCACTGGGGCAATAATGAAACAAGATCCCCTACTCTTCCGTGGATTGACGTCTGGTGGTCGACTAGCCAGGCCATTTGATTTTGCTCAACAATTCTTACATCACGGCCACGTAATCCAGGATGGGCCAAAAGCAGGACGTTGCTAAGTGTCTGGTCTAGTCGGCCGCCGCTAGACCCAAAGACCCGTATACTCCCCTCATAATTCTGAGCTGCGAATAGTAGAGCAAGCTCTAAGTCGGTCTCATTTTTCTCTTGCGGAGAGGAGACGAAAGCTATGTCTTCATCCTCTAGACGTTTTTTGTGAAAGGGATCCAGAGAGTCCATGTCGCCGATTATTACATCAGGGAACAGATCTAGATCAAATAAATGTCGGGTTCCCCCGTCGGCGGCGATCATGGTCGATTCGCTCGTCACGTGATTTCTTACCCACTCCCAGCCCATTGGCGGCTTATCTCCATTGGCAAATATCAAAATATTATTCATGTATTTAGACCCGATTAAGGTTTCACTCCTGGTGGATATAACGAAAAACCACCCTGTTCGGGGTGGCTTTTACATTTGCTAGTTAATTGTTCATGACCATTTCCTACGCCGGCATTATCCGGATCAGGTACGCAGGTCAGTGACGTCTGTGGTCACTCTCTCAGCCAGGCTAACCCTAGCTCCCTGTGTCGAATAGTTTAGAGCCTCATTATACAACGACGAACGGGATTGCGGAAATGTGAGTCAAGATCGAATGGGCGGAGCTATTGTTGCCGATCGGTTAAACTTGCAGTTTGTCCCATGTAATCTATCATTCGCCAATACAGGTTAGCTTATGAGTGTAAAAGAAACGAACGACGATTTCCTCTCAGAGCTTCTCCGCGAGCTAGGCCAGCTCTGGAGAGAATTTCGGTTTGCACTCTCCCGGGCGCGATCATCATATCGAAATTGGCTTCGGCGACTGAGAAAGCTCAGATTAGATTATGTCGTTTTGCCAATTGGGGGGCCTTTGCCTGAACGCTCAGGGCCGCGGCGAAGTTTTATTCAAAGACAGTTACCATTGCCAGCCAGGCCACTAAGCATGGAATCACTGAATAAGATATTTCAGGCAGTCTCCGATGCCGAGAATGTCAAGGGCGTGGTTCTTGTTCTTCGCACTCTTTCGACTGGAATTGCCACGCTCCAGAGTCTTCGATCAGCTATTGAGCGTCTCCAATCGGCTGGAAAAGAAGTCGTGGTTTTCACACCAAATCTCGATATGGCCCATTATTTCGTTGCCGTGGCAGCCGATCGAATCGTGATCCCTCCGAGCGCTATGTTTGACGTTGTCGGCCTGCACGCAGATGCGGTTTTCCTCAAAGACGCTCTCGATCGAATAGGTATCCAGGCTGAGGTCGTGCAAATATCGCCCTACAAAGCCGGTTTTGATAACCTATCAAAATCTGAAATGTCCCCGGAATACCGGGAGCAGATTAACTGGATCCTGGATGACACCTATGATTTGCTGGTTGAGGCAATTGCTCGAGGGCGTGGCAAAACTAGAGAACAGGTTAAGGACCTTATCGATGCCGCCCCGTACTCGTCAAGGCTTGCTCATGAGAAAGGACTGGTCGATGACCTGGCCTATGAAGATAGTCTGGCCTATCTGTTGGCTGACTTGAGTAAAACTGAAAGTGCCAGAGTTTCATCCGGTGGAGATGTCGATGGTCCAGACGGGGAAGACAAGTCTGGTTCGACACCAAGGCCAAAAGCGAGATTAGCGACCTGGTCGCAGGCTCGTCGAATCATGCTCGAACGCTATCGTCACCGATCAAAATATTACATCGGCGTAATCAGTGTAGAGGGAGCTATCACACCAGGTCCCAGCCGGCAACCTCCTATCAACCTGCCTCTCCCTATTCCATTTCTTGGTAATGCGACGGCAGGAGAAGAGACCGTTGTCCAGCAACTGAGGATGGCGGCGCGTGACAAACAAATGGCGGCTTTAATTCTTCACATAGACTCTCCTGGTGGCGCCCATATTGCGTCTGATCTTATCTGGCGACAGGTCTTTACTCTTGCCAAAAAGAAACCAGTCGTATGCTACTTTGGCAATGTGGCGGCATCCGGAGGATATTATATCAGCGCACCGTCTACGCACATCGTCGCTCAAGAATCATCGATCACCGGATCGATTGGCGTCTTTTCTGCCCATATTAGCACCTCCGTTCTTTACCAGAAGTTAGGCATCAACCGGGTGATCTTGAGCCGCGGTGAGCGGGCTTTGCTAAGAAGCGATGACGCTCCTCTCACTGAAAATGAACGAGAAATCCTCTGGGATAGTATTGTGAACGTCTATGATCAGTTCAAACAGGTTGTGGCAGACGGTAGAGATCTTGAAATCGAGCAGCTTGATCCGATCGGCGAAGGCCGTGTTTGGACAGGGCGACAGGCTCTGGCCCATAACCTGATCGACAGTCACGGAGATTTTATCTCGGCCGTGGAAAAAGCCGCTGAATTATCCAAACTTGCAGTAGACGACGAGCACCGCGTTGAAGTAACAAACATCTACCCGCGGGCTCGATCGTATCTCCTGCCCAGGCCATTTGAACCAGTACAAGATCTGGTATCTGCCTTGTCGATAGAGCAATTAATGGCATTCCATAATCGTCCAGCGCTAATAATGCCTTTCGAAATTAGAATTTGGTAAACTGGACTTTTCAGGCTCGGCTATCAATTTGCCGTGAACACATTTCCTCAATAATCCCGTTAGGAAGGAAATAAGATGTCGAAAAAAGAAGCAATAACTGATAGCGGCATGACCCGGGAAAGCGATTTATCAGGGCTAACATCGCTGGGAGAGGGAAAAACCCAACCAAAAAGGAGTCTTGAGACATTCCCGAACCACCACCCGGATCGAGAATATGAGGTTACTTTGTCAACTGACGAGTTCACCTGCATGTGTCCGGCAACAGGACAGCCTGACTTCGCCACGATTACGATCAAATACGTCCCCGATCGACGAATCGTTGAATCAAAGTCATTAAAACTGTACTTGTGGTCTTACAGGAATGAGGGGGTCTTTCACGAACACGTAACCAACGTCATACTGGACGATTTGGTCGATGCTCTAGATCCGCGTCGGTGCGAGGTCAAAACCGATTTTGGTGTTAGGGGCGGCATAGCTATTACCGTAGTGGCTGATTACAAGAGACCGGAGTCCCCAGAGTAAAAATGGTCGGTTCAAAATGGTATCCAGCAATAACGGCCGCCTTTGCCACGAGCCTGGTCATTTCAAATATTATCGCGGTAAAGTTAATAACCGTTGGTTCCTTGGTATTACCGGCCGCCGTGATAATCTTTCCGTTCGCCTACATTTTCGGAGACATCCTCACCGAGGTATACGGATACTCCAAAGCAAGACAGGCGATATGGATCGGATTTGCCTGTAACCTGATCGCCGTTGTTGCCATCTGGGTTGCGGGTCTGATTCCCGCCGCGCCATTCTGGACGGCAAACACCTATGATACCGTTGAAGAGGCACAGCTCGCCTACGAGGCGATATTGGGTTTCGCTCCGCGACTCCTGGTTGCCTCCTTTCTGGCATATCTGGTTGGCGAGTTTCTTAACTCCTATGTCTTGGCCCGCATGAAGATCTGGACAGAGGGACGTCATCTCTGGAGTCGTACGATCGGTTCGACTCTTATAGGTCAACTTGCGGATTCTATTATATTCATTACTATCGCCTTCGGTGGCGCCATGGGCGCTGCCGAGCTGTTACAGGTAATTCTCTCCCAGTGGCTGTTCAAATCCGGGTACGAGATTATCGTTACGCCGCTAACCTATTGGATTGTAAATACGCTTAAGAGAGTTGAGAAAGTCGACGTCTTCGACGATGAGACCGATTTTAATCCTTTCAAGGTCCAGGCTCAGAGCCCGAGCGGAGAGTGATCGAGTCCAGTCTAAGCTACTGTTTGCCTTCAAAAGTTCGTCATTGATCCAGAACCGAAAGAAATGAGTGCCAGTGAAAGGCTGAAGATCAATCCTGTTCTTACCTGGCGATTACTCATCCATCTAGTCGAGAATGAAGTCTCGAAATCTGGCTTCAAAAAGGGAGTCGTTGGTCTTTCAGGAGGAGTATATCCAGCCCCAGATTGCTCTTTCGCCGCAGACTGCTCTTTCGCCGCAAACTACTCTTTCGATACAGCTTGCTCTCTCGCTACATCCGCCCTTAGGACGGCGAATGTTATTGCCATGAGATTACCATACCGGGAATTAGCAGGCGAGAATCCGAAGCAAGCTCAGCTTATCGATAAAGAGCTTGAGATTTGCTCTGAAACAGTCGACATCACCCCTTTCGTAGAGCCCATGTTCCATACAGCAGTGGGTGGCCGGTCACGACTTTCGAAAGTCGCGAGATTGGGGCGTGCACAGTCTTTTTACAGTATCGTCAATACCCGCATTGGAGAATGAAATGAAGCGCACATACGCCGGTGTTATGGCCTTGCTACTGTTGTTGGTTGGTCTGGTTGTAGCACTTATTGTTTCCCCGCAACTAGTAAGGGCGTCAGATTGGCAGGCTGAAGTTGACCCCTGGATCCTCGAGACAGCCAGCTCTAAAGGAGAAACCGAGTTCATCGTTTTTCTAACCGAGCAAGCTGACCTGAGGCTGGCTCAATCTCTACAGACGAAGCTTGAGAAGGGAACTTACGTTTTTGAGGCGCTTTCGGCGACCGCCGATCGGACTCAAGTGCCGGTAATCGCCGCTCTGGATGAACTGGGCGCTGAATACCGGTCCTATTGGGTAGCGAACATGATATGGGTACGGGGAGATTTATCTGTTGTCGAGAAAATGGCGCGCAGGGCTGATGTAGCTCACGTCTATGCTAATCCATCTGTGCGAATGCAAATGCCAGAGCAGGCAATCGGTCCAGATAAAGCTCCCGATGCCATAGAGTGGAATATCACCAAGGTGAACGCAGACGATGTATGGGATCTCGGATATACCGGTCAAGGTGTCGTGATAGGCGGACAGGATACTGGCTACGATTGGGACCATCCTGCCCTAAAGAGCCAGTACAGGGGCTGGGATGGCAATAGCGCTGACCACAATTACAGCTGGCACGATTCTATCCACAGCGGTGGTGGAACTTGTGGTTCAGATTCCTCCGAGCCCTGCGACGATCACGGACATGGTACCCATACGATGGGAACCATGGTTGGAGACGACGGCGGCAGCAATCAGATCGGTATGGCGCCCGGTGCCCGGTGGATTTCTTGCCGTAATATGGACCAGGGCAACGGTACGCCAATTACGTACGCAGAATGTTACCAGTGGTTTGTCGCTCCCACAGATCTAAATGATCAGAATCCAAATCCCGCATTAGCGCCGCATGCCATCAACAACTCCTGGAGATGCCCGGTAAGCGAAGGGTGTACAGATCCTAACGTCTTGCTTACGGTCGTCGATAATGTACGCGCTGCAGGTATATTGTCTGCTCATTCAGCTGCAAACGACGGCCCAGGCTGCAGCACAATCGATGCACCGGCCGCGATTTACGACGGCTCCTTCACGGTGGCTGCCACCAGCAGTTCAGATGCTGTGGCCAGCTTTAGCAGTCGCGGACCTGTAACGGTGGACGGCAGCAACCGAAGAAAACCTGACATCGCGGCTCCCGGCGTCAGCATCCGCTCAAGTGCGCGTGGCGGAGGTTATGTTGGTGGATGGAATGGCACCAGTATGGCCGCCCCGCATGTCGCCGGTCAGGCTGCCTTGATGATCTCGGCCAATCCATCACTTGCCGGCCAGGTCGAAGAACTCGAATCGATCATGGAGCAGACAGCCTTCCCCATATCTTCAACCCAGAATTGTGGCGGCATTCCAGGAAATGTTATACCAAACAACATCTTTGGTCATGGGCGGATCGACGCCTTGGCATCTGTTGAGGAGATCCTCATTAGTAGATTCTTTTTACCATATCTCACCGGAGGATAGATCTTTATTGAGTCGTTGTCTGAACACTTTATGTCAATTGTTGATTTATAGTTGCCAGATCGAGAGAATTTTCGCGATATGGTAGCCACACGCATTATGGGTTGGCTTTGTTGGAGTAACTGGAAGGAGTAAGTGGCATTGTATCGGCATCTCTTAGTTGAACTTTTCGGCTAATCGGCAGTCAGGGTTGATATGGATTGCATTATTCTAGCAGGAGGTCGCGTCAAACCGAGCGATCCGCTGTACAAATACACGCATGGGAAACCGAAGGCTCTCATCGATCTTGGTGGTCGAACCTTGATAGAGCATGTGGTCGAGGCGCTGGAAGAATCAAGTTACGTGGATGACATCGCGGTGGTCGGCATAGGGAGCGAGTATCAAGTGACCTCAAGGAAGCAGCTGTATCGGATAGCCGACCAGGGCAGTATTGTCGCCAACGGATTAGCGGGTGCGGCCTGGGCGCGCGAACGTCGTCCCGACTCGTTGACATTCATGGTCAGCACGGCCGATATCCCAGCAATCAACGGACAAATCGTGGACGGTTTGGTCGAAGCCTGCCATCCTTTCGACAATATGGCTTACTATTCGTTTGTCACTCGGAAAACCATAGATGATCGATTTCCCGGAGCGAACCGTACCTACTCGAAAATCGACGGCGAGGATGTCGCTGGATGTGATGTCTTGATCGCTCGATGGGAGCTTATCGATGCAGATCAGAGCTTGTGGCAAGCTCTGGCGAACTCCCGTAAACAGCCCTGGAAACTTGCCCAGTTAGTTGGAGCTCGTGTGCTGGTCAAGTTTCTGGCGGGTCAACTCACGTTGGCTGAAGTTGAAACCGTGGCTCAACGCGTATTAGGCGGTCCGGTAAAGATATTAATAAGCAGCCATGCAGAGCTCGCCATGGACATCGACAAACCGTCACACGTCGAGATTCTCAGGGCGGAATTCGAAGAAACGACGAATTCATCCTAGAATGCTCGAGGTACAGATGTTATACTTCTTCGGCAGATCCGATGTACTTTCATTTTTGGACCGTGGCGTCATATCTAGCGATCCCTCTAAGATTACTGCCGCCACTCGATTACATTGACTCACTTCTAGAACGATGAATGATCGTCAATACTACGTTGATTCGTATACGAAACGCTTCAAGTCCAGTATAGTCGAAAGATTGTCTCACGGTGCTCAGCCAGCTGTTGTGCTCGAGAGCACCTATTTCTACCCTACCTCGGGAGGACAGCCACATGACATTGGAAAGATAAATGGCGCGAGGGTTGTTGATGTCGTCGTTCGTTCAGGCGATGAGGCCATTCTTCATGTATTAGACGACGTCGTGGAGAGTGACCAGGTTCTGGCTGAGATAGACTGGAGTCGCCGCTTCGACCACATGCAGCAGCATAGCGGCCAACACGTATTATCTCAATCGTTTCTCCGAGAATTAAAATCGAGTACTGTCAGTTTCCACATGGGTGCAAAATCATCCACACTTGACCTTGATGGTGGCCAGCTGGATGAGGTCGCGGCATTGGAAGTCGAGCTACTGGCGAATCAGATAGTTTGGGAAAACCGCCCAATTGTTGCCCGCCAGGTTCCTCGCGAGGAAGCTACGGCGCTTCCTCTCCGTAAACAACCCCCGGGTCAAAGCGACTGGCTGAGGTTGGTTGAGATTCAGGACTTTGACGTCTCGGCCTGTGGCGGCACGCACGTAGCCCACACTGGCGAAATAGGCATCATTAAGATAGTAAAGTGGGAGCGGAGCAGAGGTTTGAACAGGGTCGAATTTCTCTGTGGTAGTCGGGCCGTTTCCGATTACGGCGCAAAGAGTCGCATCATAAGCAATTTAAGTACACTTTTTACCACTGGCTATTGGGAGCTCGAAGATTCGGTTAAGCGTCAAATAGAAGAAGCGACCTCCAACCGCCGGCAACTTCGAAAATACCAGAAATCACTAATAAAGTACCAGGTCGGAGAGATCTTGAGAGACGCCGGCAAGGTGGGAGACTGTACAGTAGTTGAGCAGGTGTTCTTAGATCGGACCCTGAACGAGATCAAAATGATGGCCAATCAGATTTCATCCTATCCCAATAGTATCGCTCTCTTAGGAGCGGTCGAAGAAAAAACCTATCTGGTTTTCGCCAAAAATAAGGATGCTTCCGGTGACATGGGCAGGCTAATCAAAGACGCGTTCGCACTTCTAGGCTCTGGTTCGGGCGGTGGTTCACCAACCTATGCCCAAGGTAGCGCGCCGGACGCCGATGCGGAGCAGATAACGAAAGTCCTCTCTTACATTAGCAGGAAGTTGGAATGAAACGCTAAGCTTTGAGCTTCCATGTGATTGGCGTCGGACCAAACTGTCATAAACCTGAAGAATCTGATACCTTACATGCTTAAACATAACTGGAAGAGCTGATGGTTGAGATATCAGAAGGAATATTCGTCGGTCTTGAATTTGACGGGGTTAACGTGGGAGCCATACGGGTCGACGATGATCTGTTCTGTGTTGACTCACCTTCCTATCCTCGAGATGCCAGGCGGTGGGCAACATCCTTGCGAAGCATCCATCCAAAACACGCGAGATATCTAATTCTAACTGACGGCAACGGAGATCGGATCTTAAATACTCGATGGTTAAATGCGCCGATTATCATCCAACAGCGTGCAGCGGAAAAAATCGGCGGTTTGAAGAGACGATATCCCCAACCCTGGCTGGCAAGCCTAAGCGCCAGAAACCCCGCAGCAGGCAAAGAGCTCACTAGCGGACCGATCGAATTGGCCTCTTTGAGTTACAGCACAGAGATGAGAATAATCGCCGATGGTTTAACACTCGTTCTACGACACGAACCTGGCCCAACCTCATCTAGCTCCTGGGTATGGATTCCGGAAAGGAGGATCGTCTTCACCGGTGACTGTGTCGTCAACGGTACCTACCCACCAGTCGCCGAGATCAATAGCGCTGACTGGATCAGAAGCCTGACTAAGTTGTCGCTCCTCGCCACGGAAATTGATACGATCGTCCCTGGTAGAGGACCGTTATGCGATACCTGCGCAGCTGACGGAATTATCGAATACCTGCAGCTTGTACGAAATACTGTACAAAAACACATAGATGCGGGTAAAATGCAGGAGTCGCTTTCAGATTACGTCGACGAATTCGCAACCTATTTCCCATCAGAAGCGCTTCCAATTGACTGGATTCGAAGTCAGGTTGCTTCAGGTTTACTGCGCGTTTATCAGGAATTGACCACGGAAGATTATTTGGACTCATCACTATTCACCCAGTCGTGAAAAAGTTTATCGATACTGCTGTCTCGAGTCAGACCTCGTAAGGGAGTTAGAAAAATGGTTGATCGATCAAACTCGGCCGCCGATGCATTAAAGATCGTACCTTTCTTCAAGAATCTTAGTGGAAGCGATGCCAGCGATCTCGCTGATCGACTGGTAGAACGCCGGTTCAATTCAGGCCAGATCATCTTCCACATGGGGGATCCAGCTGGCTTACTTTACATAATAACAAGTGGCAAGATTAGGATCGCTTACGCCTCCAGCGATGGCCAGGAGGCTGTCCTGGCTATCCTTGGCGCCGGAGATTTTTTCGGAGAGCTTGCCTTGCTGGATGATTCACCGCGGTCGGCCTCTGCTGAATCCATGGAGTCAACATACACCTTAACATTGCATCGCGATGAATTCTTGGGATTCATTGATAGGAATCCAGCTTTTGCCCGCCAGGTTCTTAATGTCCTTGCCCGTCGCATCCGTCATCTAAACAACCAGATTAGCGACATCTTCTTCTTGGACCTACCTGCTCGTCTCGCTCGTACTTTACTTCTTTTGGCAGAACAGCATGGCAAACCTGACGATGATGGAACTGTTATCGAGCTATCGCTTACCCAAACCGACTTAGCTGAAATGACTGGGGCAACACGAGTTAGCATCAACAAAGCCCTCGGGCGCTTTCGGCGTTCCGAGTGGGTGAAAGTAGACGGGCGAACTGTAACTGTCATAGACGCAGCAGCACTGGAAAATCTAATACATGTATCAGGCGGATAAGACTCAGATTAATTGAAATCGGCTTTCCTGATGAGAACATTTTGATATGACGCAGGATGTCTCGGGTGGAGCTAATTATCGTACCAATCCGGGCGAGTGAATAACCACCAGGCACTTCGAACAGCCATCGCATCATGCTACAGCCGAAAGGCCTCTGAAACCTGGCAGCTGGCAGCCAGCGAGACACCCCCAGATTGGCCCGAACTTACAATTCTGGCAACAGAGCTTGGCTTCGCCCCTCTCCTCTACGACGCACTCCGTCGTACTCCCGATGCTGATATTTCTGAAGATACCCTGGCAGAATTAAGAAAAAGTTATTATGACACCGCTGGGCATAACTTAATCGTTCTTCGAGAACTAGTAGCCATAATTAAGTCGCTTGCAGCTCAGAACATCACTGTCGTCGTCCTCAAGGGAGCCGCCCTCATTCTCGATGTATACGAACGTGTGGCCCATAGACCGATGGTCGATCTCGATCTGTTAATTAGATTCGACGATCTACCAGGTAGCACGGAGGCTCTAAAGATCCTGGGCTACGATGTTAATGAACCTCTCCCGTTTCACGACGAGAGCGGCCTGGTCTGGAACGAACGGATTCTAATAAAACGTGATGGCACCGGTCCATCGGTCGAAATCCATTGGAATTTACTGGATAACCCATACTACGCTACCCGGCTCGCTGCCGATTCATTGATAGGACGTAGCATTGAAACCAGTGCAGCCGATGTTAATGCCAACGTACTGCGACCTGAAGATCAGATAATCCATCTTTGCTGCCACAACGTGTACCATCACAAGAGTGCTTTTGCTCGTTCATTGGTGGATATTGGCTTCGTGGTCGCTAAATATGGTGACGACATACGTTGGGCAGATGTCATGGCAAGGTCGGTCGAAAGTGATACTCGGATGGCTGTTCGCTTGACTCTGGATAGTGCAGCTAGCGACTGGTATGCGCCGATTCCCCAAAGCGTATTGGAGGAGATCAATAGTTGGCAAAGTACAGCCAGGGAAAGGTTCTACATGACGAGCCAGGCCAGCGGGTATTCTCGGGCGCTAAGAACGCTAAGCGCACTGCCCGGAACACGTGCTAAACTGACCTACATAAAGGGACAGTTGTTTCCAGATCGAAAATATCTTGAATGGCGCTATGGACTCGGATCGGATTCGCCCCGCGTAATCGGTTATTTGAAGCGTTATGCCAGCGGTTTTGGTTCTGTTGGCCGCGCGATTACCGGACGTAATGCAACGAGATAAAAAAAACCGGTATCTCAGGTAGATACCGGGCTGTTCTTTGCCTTAATAGTCCCAATTTCTAGTTAGATTCTTGAGCCACCTTTCTCGACCGGCGCCTGCGCCATTTCCCGTTTCCTCCTCCATTACTTGAGGATTTATCATCGTTCTGTTCTGCGGAATCATCCATATAGTAAGATTGGCGATAGTAGTAGTATGTGTAGTATCCGTCGCTCCGTGGGGTAAGCCGGTTGAGAACTACCCCTATTATGTGCGCATTACTCGATTGAAGCTGTTCAACAGCTTGTTTAAGTTGGCCTCTTCGAGTCGTCCCCGCATCTGCCACGATCACAACTCCATCGGAGCGCTGACTCAATACGACTGCATCTGTAACCGCTAAAACGGGCGGGCTATCGACCAGGACAAAATCGTAATGCGCTGCAAGCGTCGCCAGGGCGATTTCCATTTTCGTTGATCCCAACAACTCCGACGGATTCGGCGGAATTGGACCACTTGGAAGCACATGTAGGCCATCGACTGAAGCAGGCTGAATCATCTTTTTCATTGATTCAAGCATTTCTTCATCCGTCCCGGCAAGATTGAATTCAAGCAAGAAGCTGGTGATTCCTCGGTTTTGGGACAACCCGAACAACTTGTGTTGCACAGGGCGTCTTAAATCGGCGTCCACGATTAAAACGTTATGACCGGCTTGAGCCATTACAATCGCCAAGTTAGCGACGGTGAGGCTTTTTCCCTCAGAAGGGCTGGCGCTGGTTATCATCAAAACAGCCCGCTCGGGATTGTCCACAGAAGAAAAGTGAATCCCGGTTCGCAGAACGCGATACGCTTCAGACACTGGCGATCTAGGCTGGTTTAGGGCAATCAGCTTATCGCCTGTATCATCTCCGTCAATACGCGCAATTCCAGCAAGAGTCGGCAAGCCGGTCACTCGTCGGATTTCCTCCTGCGTGGAAATCGTATCGTCGAGAAACTCGAGCAAATAGGCCGCCCCGACGGCGAGTGCGATGCCAATCACGGTAGCTACCAGTACTGTTGTCCATTTATTAAGTCCTATTTGAATTACCGTTGCTGGTTCGATAATGTTTAAGGTGTTAATTGCGCCTTGTCGTGTGTTAGCTAACAGGTTGGAATAATTGGATTGAAGGGTGTTTCGCTTAGCCTGCAAGGCCGATATTTGAGTCTGGGAATCGGCGATCTGCCTGGCGCTAAATGCGGCTGCTAATTCATCTTGCAATAAAGCGATTTCAGTCTCAGTATCCGTGATGTTTGCTTCCAAGCTATCAAGCTGAGCGTTGATAAAATCATTTCGCGATTGGTCATCCTGCTCAATATTGGTCGGGCTCTGCAGAATGAGTTGCCTGGCTAGCTCGTTGGCTACCGCCTCGCGCGCTCAGGGTTCGTATCTGTGACGCTGATCTCTAAGAGTTGGGTATCGGGCAACGCTCGGACCGACGATTCAGGTAGCCAGTCCAATCCCAGCGCATCCTTCGTGGCTTGGCGCACCGGTTCGCGAGTGGCAATCTCAGCGTATGTCTGGGCTAATTGCTGCGTAAGCCAGAATTCGGTTCCGGTCGGATTCGGATTATCAATCGCCCGACCGATCATCAAGGTAGTCCTTGCTCGATACAAATTGGGTTGCTGGGAGGCAGCATAAAAACTGGCCAAACCTGCGACCAAACCTGCTGCAACTATCAACCACCACCACTTTCGCAGTGGCGCAATATAATCTTTCAATTCCATAAGCTATCAGTGTATAAAAAGAATCAACTTGACTGAGCCCAGTATACTAGACGTAAAATGATTGACAAAATGGCCAATCCATCCATTAAGACCGCTTACACCAATCAATACTACTCCTCGCTGCGTTTTGTTCTTACCCACTGAAGCTGATTCAATCTCAATATGGCTAAGAGGGAGACCCAGATTCGCCACACGGCATAGGCTGGTCCGAGAAAGATGTACGGGTAGAGGCTGGCAGGTGCTCTATCAAAAAGCAGACCAAATACCGGCACCAGAATCCAAGCCAGGATTATCAGGAGTGTCATGGCTATTGATGTTGACGAAGCAGATGAAGGAAACAGCAACTGCAACATAAGCACTGCAATTCCCGCCAGGGCCATTAGAGAGTACGGAGGAAGAATGAGCTCGATCCCTTGATCGAGAGCCGACATATCGCGCCTTCGAAAGCCCGCGCTTAATAGGCTGGGCACATAGCGCCTACGAAGATCCATCATTCCTCCAGACCAGCGCATACGCTGACTTTTCGCCCTCGCCCATCCCCTTGCCGCCTGACCAAAACTTTTTGCTTCCGGTGCATAATGCAGATGGATCCCTTGCCTCACCAGTTGAATCCCATATTCCCTGTCCTCAACCAGGGAAAAGGCATTCCAGGGAAATCGCTCCAATATAGTTCGATGAAAACACATTGCGTCGCCCATGAGACGGCAAGATAGACCAAGGTTACTCCGCGATTGGTTTCTTAGACGATTATTCAAACGCATGTCGATATCCGCCAATCGTGTAAATACACTGGCCTCAGGATTAGAGATGACGTGTTGTCCCTGTATCACAGATTCTCCAGCCTGTAAATTGCTTGACATAATGGTAAGAAAATCAGCAGACGGCCTGCTGTCTGCATCAAACACAACGATGGCGTCGTATTGATGCTTTTCAAAGGATAACTGTTCTAATAGCCAGGATAAAGCGAATGCCTTTCGGCCGGAAGGACCAATATTCCGCTCGTGACATATGGCGCCAGCTTCACGCGCCAACTGGAATGTATCGTCGTCGCAGTTGTCTGCAACCACAATCACGTCGAACCTATCGCGTTGGTAGTTCAGCTGTAACATGTTTGAGACGGTTGTGCCGATGACGGAGGCTTCATTGTGGGCCGGGACGAGTAGAGCAAAACGCCGTTGGCCAGGCGCCGCCTGACGACTCCGGGATCCCTGAAGCCGCAGAACGCTAGCGACAAGGTGAAAATAGGTGTAAAAAATCCCGACGAGCAAGGCGAGGTGGATGACCAACACAACAATGGCAATAGTTGACATAACTAGTTTGAAATTTCCACGGTTTGAATTCGGATTGTCAGGGTCAGGTCCATTCGTCCATACCTGCGGGTAAGTTTCCACCTGCTAATATGATTCCCGCTATCCGCTCCCCTGCCCGTCCGTCCCCATAAGGGTTTCTTGCTTTGGCCATCGAGTCATAGGATTCCTGGTCATCAAGCAGGCGATTTACTTCACGGACAATGCGCTTCTTTTCAGTTCCAACCAACATGGCGGCGCCCGCTTCCACGGCTTCAGGGCGTTCCGTCACCTGGCGTAGGACCAAGACAGGCACACCCAGGGTCGGTGCTTCCTCTTGGATTCCGCCAGAGTCAGTGAGGATTAGCTTGCTTCGCTTCATAAGTGCAATCATCGCCGGATATTCTAGCGGTGGCAGAAGGGTGATATTATTTCTTGCATCAAGCAGTTCGTTTACAGGTCGCCACACATTTGGATTTTTATGAACCGTGTACACGATATGTACGTCAGTTCGATCTGCAATTTCATCCAAGGCTGAGCAAATCTCTTCAAGAGGTTTGCCGTGGTTCTCGCGCCGGTGCGCCGTCACTAAGATCAGACTTTTCGAATCTGGGAATGATGCCTGTTCGAGGTCAATCTGACTTATAGAGCCCATAATTTCAAGTAGCGCATCGATGACAGTATTACCCGTGACGAATATTGACCCCTCTTTAATTCCTTCTCGGAGGAGATTCTCTTTTGCCAGTCTGGTTGGAGCGAAATGCAAATTACTTACATGGTCCGCGATGACACGGTTCATCTCCTCCGGGAACGGGTTTGCCCGATCGAAGCTCCGTAAACCGGCTTCTACATGAGCGACTCGCGCGCGCCTGTGGTGTGCCGCGATGCTGGAGGCCATGACAGTGGTAGTGTCTCCCTGGACGAGTACCCAATCGGGTTCGAGATCGGCAAGAACTAAGTCCAACTTCTGGAGAACCAAAGAGGCCGTCTGGGAGGGATTCTGTGCTGGCCGCATGATATTCAGATCGATATCGGGCACGATGCCAAAAAGAGTCAACATCTGATCCAGCATCTCACGGTGCTGTCCCGTGACGCAGACGTGGATCTCAGCCTCCGCACCAATCTGTTTCAGTTGCTTGAGAACTGGGGCTAGTTTTATGGCTTCTGGGCGCGTGCCAATAACAGTTAATAGACGCAAGATCTGTCTATCGGCCTCGAAATGCTAATACTTTAGTAATCGTGCGCAGCATGATCAATGTGTCGAGCAGGGGACCGGCGTTTTTTATGTAGTACAGGTCGTACTCAAGTTTTTCCCGTGCACCATCGACCGAGTCACCGTAATCCTGGTGGATTTGAGCCCAGCCGGTTATTCCCGGACGCACTGAGTGTCGAGCCCTGTAGAAGGGGATCTGTTGCGAAAGGTTCTGAACGAATTCAGGTCTTTCGGGCCTTGGACCAACAAGGCTCATGTCACCACGCAGCACATTGAATGTCTGGGGCAGTTCGTCGAGATGAGTACGTCTCAGCCAACGTCCTGCCGCCGTAATACGCTCATCGTCGATTGTTGCCCATACGGCTCCCCCTGTAGCTTCAGCGTCTGGCACCATCGAACGAAACTTGTACACGCTGATTTCCCTGCCTCCTCGACCAATGCGTGTCTGGCTAAAAAACAATGGTCCATTTGACGACAGGGCATTTGCAAGGCCCACGAATGGGACTAAGACAATCAGGAACACTAATCCCACCAGCGCACCGAAAAGATCGATGATACGTTTTATTAGTCCGTAGAACCGGAGATAAGGCGCCTCGTCCTGACCCGTAGCCAGGGCGACGTTTCGGCTTGCGTGCTCGAATGCGACCCGCCCCGTAAGTCGCTCGTATACGGAGATCATGGTCTGAATTGGGATACCTCTTTCGCGGCAATCGAGGATTGCCTCAAATAGTTCGGGTTGGATATCCTCGGTATTTGTAATAGAAACGACAACTTCATCGACTTCCAGATCACGGACGAATTCAAGAAGTTGGCTGCTATTGCCTAGCACTGGAATCCCAAGAATTGAAGTATTTGCTTTTTCCGGGTCGTCGTCGATGAAACCAATTAGCTCGTGTCCGGTGCCATAATATCGCTCCGTGTTTCGAATGTGCCCATTTATTTGCAAGGCTTGAGCTAGTGCCTTGCCGCTGTTTCCAGCACCGACGACAATCGCCCGTCGTTGGAACGCCGGTTGTATGAAAAGCTGGCTATAGATAAATCGCCAAATCCCTATCAATCCTGTTGATGCGACGACGAAAATAAAACCCTGGCTCCGATTAACAATCGGGGGTGTTAGCCATGGGATTGTCAAGTAGATAAGGCTCGTAAAGCCAGCAGCTCCCGCAGCACTCAATACACCAATAGTTGGATCGGCAGCGCGAGAGAGATCATATAACCGGAAAAGAGTCGCAACGACCCCCCACAAGACCATCAAAGTAACAAACCATTTGACATTGAGCCAGACTGAGATCAGGTCGCGCAGGAAATCCGTCCGTAAAACCAGTGAGATTATCAACGCACTCGAGAGCAGGATTAGATCTATAACGACCAATAAGAGCTTGCGCTCAGATACTCGCAGACCAAGAGAAGGAAGCCATATCCGGCGATTGTTTGTCGATACCAGAGACTGGCTATTCGTCTCATGCCTGTCGTCTAACGATGTCAATTTAGAATCCTCATTTGTATGAATGGTCTCATTCTTAGGCATTTAAATGATACAGCAAGTTGCTTTGGTTGAGGTTCAATGGCTACCGGTAGCGTGTTTATTGTATAGCCCTATCAATTGGATTGCCTATGGCTTTCTTGATAAAGATTCACTAGTGTCGTCGTCTCCTGATCTCGCTGATTATCATACCATTCACGACCCGCCATGCCCATGGTACGCAGATGGGACTCGTGGTCAATAAGATTTAGGAGAGCCAACAAGATCGCCTCCGGATCATCCGGCGCAACCAGAAAGCCCGTTTCTCCATCATCAATATACTCGGCAAAAGCGCCTACGTTCGTGGCAACCACAGGTTTTCGAAAGTAGTAAGCCGAGGCGATAATTGAGGACTGTGTACCGTCCAAATAAGGCAATATCAACAGGCTGCAAGACCTGAACAGATCCATGGCCTCAGGATCACCAATGAACCGATCTCTCCACTCTACGCCAGAAGGTAGCCGGGTCGACCAGTCACCTTTCAGGCTACCGGAGCCAGCGAGCACTAGCTGAGGCATCTTTCGCCCGGCTTCTTTCTGTTTTCTTAGCTTGCTATATGCCTCGAGAAGGACCTCCACCCCCTTGTATTCCATCAGCCGCCCGAAAAATAGTATGGTTGAATTGTAAGAAACATCTGAAGCCGCCTCTTCAGCGGCATCTTGAGCATCGTGACCGAGAAACAGATGAAGCAAAGGGGTATAGGCGACCGAATCAGACGCCAACCCTCTCTGAATTAATCTCTGGCGGTATATTTTTCCGTGAACGAGAATCTTATCAGCTGAGCGAATTATGATCCCATTCCAGATGTGGAGGAGTCTTCCATATCTGGCGCCATGATGCGGATCAAGATCGTGAATCGTGTGGATGACCGGAATTCGGCAACGCTTCAGCCATCGAACAAGAATAGCATTCCAAAGATGTGGTCCAGTCAGGTGAACGACATCCGGCTTCAGCTTTACGATTGCATTCCTGACTTCTCTCGCTTGTCTGAGTTGCAGGCTACCAAGAGATAAACCGCTGTTACTCGTCCTGACTGGCGTTCGAACATTGACAGCCGGTGAATAGCGATCCGCCGGATACCTGGTCGTGGTTACAAGCCAAACTTCATTGTCGGACGCCATTCGATTGGCAATATCGGCCGTGTATTGATGCATCCCAAAAGTCGAGGAGAGAATCACATAGACCAATCTCATACAAATCTAATGAAATTTCGCCGAAAGTGGCTCATTCTGATCGCAAGTTCTTGTCAGAAGCGACTAACGTGGCTGGAATGAGACGCTTTGACTTCATCCAGCGGTATAGCTCAGATACTCCGAATCCGGCGAATACGATCAACACGGCGTCAACTGGAAGTCGATAACGAACATTAGCCCATGATAGGATGTGGACCAACGTGTATGTTAAAATAAATGCGAGCAGGAGCATCACAAATTCAAAAGTAGCTCTGGACTGTTTTTTCAAATCAACCGCCGGTATCCGCTGCGTTTCTCTAATTCCAGGCCATAGATAGCGTCGAATCGCCGCGACTACACCGTAGATCATGAGCGGTAGAAAAAGGGCAAAACTCAGAAGTCGAGCCATATTACTGAGCAGAGTTGAGTTGCTCTTAGGCCAAAACAGAAAGTAAACCGGTATTCTGCTTAACGAGAGCAAAATATAGCGTCCTGGTTCGTTTCGAATAAACTCCAGACCTCGAACAAGCAGCGCCCGGTCAAGCGCTGCCTCATCAAGTTCCAGCAGTTCGACCGGGATCAGTTCCTGGTAAGTTACTCCGTGGGATGGCGAAAGAACTGACTCGAAACGAGTACCGTAAATGGGGTGATTGCTCCAGAAGAATGCAAAGCCAGCATTTGTATTCAAGGTCGTAATACGGCCGAATGCCCGGTAATTTCGAATCACGACCGGCGAGATCAGGACAATAACGGTCAAAGCCACCATCACCAAGGGTGCGATCATCAGGCGGACCGATGCCCTGCGCCAGGCGAACCATACCAGCCATAGGATTAGAACGAAGACGAAGGCTAGAATGACCTGCCTGAGAAGGATCGCAACCAACAGTGCTAATCCTAATTCAAGTCCAAGTAATAGCCGGCGCTTGAGTCCAGGTGGCTTGCTTGACAGAGAGTAATCTGAGATCGACATTGCCAGACGCATTGAGACATCAATGGACCATAAAATACTGACGATATAGAGCGCTTCCGTCATCAGGGTCGCGCCATACATTATGAAGTAGGCGTATACTGCGGCTATGGCTGCCGCCGCTACTCCGGCATTCTTGTTGAAGGTTCGGCGGCCGATTCTGTAAACGAGCCAGGGCGTCAAAATACCGACAACTAAAGCCTGAAGTAAACGTACGATGACAGGAGAATGGCCTAGAAGTTCGTAAATACCGGCTAGCGAAAGTACGTACAGGTATGACCAGTGCGCCGTGGGCTCGCCTGCGCGGGTCGCCGGCCACCAGTCGTTCTCGAACGAGAACCCATGACCGTTTGAAACACGGAGGGCGAGCGCGTCGTAAGAAATCTGATCATATGTACCCCCCCGGAGTTCATCAATGTCATTTCCGAGGTATAAAGCCAAGCCAATTCGGAGAATTACCGAAACGACAATAATTATTGCCAGCCACGAAAACCAGCCGCGGTAGTTCTTTACCATTCCGCTTCATCCCCATACCCAAGTTTTCGCAGTTGATCGCCGGCGATTCGTTTAAAGACCGACTTTCTGTACCGGGACCACTTTCGCCAATGGCCAACTGGCGTGAAATCCTCAGATTTCTCAACCGGACGCCAATCGACGTCGCCGGCATCGCCGGTCATCGACGATCCTTGAACTGGAATTTCATCGACCACCTCCCACGGGTATTTATCCACATCCAGATCAAAATGGCGGCAAGCCTGAGTAATAAATGATCGTGGATCGACTACCGCCTCCTCATAACGTGTTAGCCAGAATCCAGGTCTTTGGTCACGGGGCATGGAGTTTACATAAAGCGTCATCTCGGCCGCCCGACGCCACCGTAAACAAGCCATCCAGAATCGAATTTGTGGCCATGTCCTGACCGTGGAATGGACGACGTCACGCCCATCACGTACCACAAGAAGGAGGTACTCATGAGGGAACACGTTAAGGAAGCGATCGAGATATTGAACTCCTGGGATCTTGAGTAACATGCGCTTGTTTTCAGGCGTCATCCGGTGAAGATAGGCGATGATCGAAGCCCCAAAAAGAGGCAAGAAATCGGCGCGACCGATTTTGTCCTTATTCTGAACGTAAGACCACAAGAATTCATTCTGAACCATTTCTAAATCAGTCGTTCGCTCGAGAAATGGAAGCTCCCATATGCCGCCCGGATAGGCATGTAGATCCGGGTGGTGGCGTAATAACTCTCCAACGTAAACAGTACCCGATCTGGGCATAATCCCATGAATCATGACCGCCGGTCCTCGATGGTGACCACGTATCTGGGCCGCCACCTCGATTGCGTGCTGACCAGGGGGTTCGGTCAGATGGGGTGCGAAAATCTGACCATCGAAAATATAGCGAAGGTATTTTCTTGCGTTTCGCCTGGATATCATGTTCGCAGGAGGAGCTGCCAACGGTGTAGATCGGCTCGAACCACTTTCGCGTGGCAAGCTCCTGTGGACTTAGGCTTCACGTTGCTCCTCTGAAACCTCAGGTAAATTCTCTAGAATGACGAGTCCGCCCAGAAAGATCCATATGAAGACCGAAAATCGGAAACCTGGAAAGCCGACATTATAGACAAACGGCAACATCCATTCCACGATTCCACTGGCGAGTAAGGTACCAATGACCGGCCATGGCGCCAGCGACATAGGCGGCTTTGAAATCGTCTGTGAAACGCTGCCTAATCCGCCAGACCTGAGCGCCGATTTCGGCAACCAGCCACAGGAAGACACTTAGACCGACCACACCCATTTGGGCGAATATGTCGATATAGAGATTATGGGAATTGACATTTGGCTGATACCAGGCTCCGTGTTCGGTTAACAGGGGGATAAATGTGTGATATTGGCGATAGGTCGTCAAACCAAGACCAAGGATGGGCTGGGTTTTGGCCAGGTTCCAGACCGATTCCCATAAAGTGAGCCGTCCGCCGACACTGAGCTCGCGTTCGAACTCCCAGTCAAAGAAGCGGAAGATTAACCCTGAGATGACGAATGCGATTATCACGCCGGCCAAAACACCCGCGCTAAATCGCGATCGAAGCCAGAGTAATAACAAGAGGACAAGAAGTGGGGGTAGCCAACTTGAAGTCCAGGTTGAATTCAGGAAAAAGCCGAGAATTGGCACGGCGACCGCCACAACGATCAATCCTGTCCGCCATTGAGATTTCAACTGTTTATTGAACAGCGCTTGACTTGCCGCGAGGGCAGTTAACCAAACGAAGAAGGCGCCGTTGCCAGCAGCATTGGTTAAGAGCATTTGGAACGGTCGGCCGATGATTCCACCGTAGCGGGCTAATAATGCTAAAGCGCCTAAACCAATAAAGCCGAAGGTTATCAGCTTAAGAACCCTTGTTGACTGCTGTGCCGTTACAAAATAGGCCATAAACGAGAGGAGAAAGATTGCGTACTGGCCGGCTTGGATTAAGAGCAGGTTGCCTGGTCTTGGAAATCGGAAATCCCAATTTGCATTCCCATACATCCAGGAGATCAGGGCTACCGCAAGAAAAACCAGCATGGGCAGCATTGTTCTTGATTGGATTACTATGAGATTATGGCGACGCAGTCCCCTCATAATCCACAACAGTGTGATCAGTGGGACAATGAAAATGACGGCGTTTATGGATACCGCAGCCGTCACCGATAGCTCAATAGGGATGAAGAAGGCGCCCAGGAGCAAGAACACCAGGCTCATCTCAGGCTTGTCAATCAAGTATAGCGTCAGCGCCCAGTCCGACGATTCCGACAAGAAGCAGTACAGACCAGATGATATCGAGCCTTGGCAGCAGCAAACCGACGGATGCGACCACAGCCAGGAGGCCGGCTGTAGTTACCGTCTTGACAACAAATCGACGGCGATCTGCTTCCAGTCTGCTCAACCAGCTATTTTCAAACACATCTACCTCTATCCGAGATTATTGTAGATGAAAGCATAGACGAAGGGTCTCAAGGTTAATACGCAGTTGGTCTCGTGCTCGGGATCGCCAACCGGTAGTAAAAATAAAATTGCCCAAACCAACTCTCTTCCGAGAGCAGCGGTCGCAAACATCAATCGCTGGACTGCGCTATAGAACACACTGTAGTGCTTGCGAGCGAAGAGCATTCGGCCGCGATATACCAGGGTGAACCGCCTGCTGCCCGGTTCGAAGCTTCCTCCGCCGAAATGAATTGTAGTTACTTGCGGAAGGTAGCATATTTTCCAGCCTGAGCGCCACAGTCGGTACTGCCAGTCTGTCTCGTCGGAATAGATGAAGTAGCTCTCGTCGATCAGTCCGATGGCTTCGATGGCTTCCCGGCGAACCATGACGCTGGCAGAACTCATCCAATCTACCTCTCTAACCTGGGGCCACGTATCGTGATAGCTAGGGTGCAGGGGATTTACTCGCCGGCCGAGATGGGTCACAATCAGAAACTCTTCCTTAAGTGTCGGGAAGAAACAGAAGCTAGATTGCAGCGTGCCATCTGCATTGAGGAGATTCCGCCAACCGCCCCCACCTGCGGATGTTCATCAAGGAACTCGACCATGGCCATAATCGACTCTCTATTGACGATGGTATCGTTATTCAGGATATAGATAAAACGGCCGCTGCTGTTCTGGATGCATTGGTTATTGCCCTTGGCGACGCCGACATTGTCCTGGTTCTGCACGACCTTCACATGTGGGAAGTCTTTGCAAGCATCTCGCGGCTGCCGTCTGTTGAGCCATGATCTGCGATGACGATTTCATGGTCAACCTCCAGCTCTGCCTCCTGGATACTTCTCAGGCAGTTTTCCAGGTACGCCCGGTTGTTCCAGTTGACTAAGGCGAAAGACAGGTCAGTCATATATGATCGTTCACCAGCCTCATAGCTGTATGCTTCCTACACATATCAGCGAAAAACCGTCGTCAAGCCCAATTGCGGTCCAGACCTGCTCTATATCCTCGAAGCTGATAAGCGCCCAAGACTGCCCAGTATAGCTTACGCATGAATCGATCGCTGATGGGCCGTTTCTCCATGGTTTTAGCGGCCGCCTCTGTAAACATCAGGACACCTGGACTGGCTAGAAGTTGGTGTAACAACCGTCGTAATACCAACCCGGGTCGATCCTCTTTCCATCGGATCGGCCCTTTATCGATAAGTGATTCAATTTGTCCGTCTAAATCAGGATGCTTCTTTAACAAGGCTGCTGCATACAGTTGATAACGTTCCTGCTGCCGGCAAGCTTCCTTCAGAGTCATTGGATGATTATGATATCCTATGGCATCCCTGCGGTAGACAATTTCAACCCCAGCCAACACTGCCCGGTACGCAAAATCAATATCCTCATAGGCCAGTAGCGCCGGATCAAAGCCGCCCAGCTCCCAGAAGAGTTCTCTGCGAATACTGAAGTTCGACGAGAAAACCTCTTGGAAAGTTGGCTCGTGCCGCCAATATTGGTCCAATTCGAGATTGTCTCGATTCATTGTCCTTGAAAATGGCGTCGTCATCGCCTGTGGCCAAAATCTACGCGCGCCGGCTACGAGTATTGGTCCTGAAGTAGCAAGCGAATCAACGTGACGCTGCACAAGCTCCGAGCCAGCAATCATGTCCGCATCCCAGAAGAGTAGCAGGTCATGCTGGGCATTCTTAGCTCCGGTATTTCGGGCTGAACTCGGTCCGAGATTGCTCTGCTGAAGTGTCATAAGAGGTATATTCGACCGGTTCTGAAATCGTTCAATTTCGGCCCTGGAATCATCCGACGAGCCGTCGTCAACCGCAACTATCTCAATGCGGCTTGGGTCATCCAGCTGTGAGTCAAACGAGCCTAGCGTCAATCCGATCGCGTCCGACCTGTTGTAGACTGGAATTATTACCGATACTCTTTCAGTTGAGGTGCTCACTAAGGTTACTGCTTCATCTTTTCTGCATTGAGGGCTATTGCTCTGCGACAGGCTTCTTCCAATTTCGGTGTTATCGTCCGCCAGTCATAGTGTTCGCTTACAAATTTCCGGCCGAGAATTGCCATTTCTCTCCTCATCTTTGGAGACGCTACCAAGTTTACGATTGCAGTAGCGAAGGCTTCGGCTTCGTCAGCGATTAGCAGATGCTTGCCGTCAATTACACCAAGCCCCTCTGCTCCAATGGTAGTAGAGACGACGGGACATTCAGCCGCCATCGCTTCAAGTATCTTCAACCTCGTTCCTCCGGCGACATGTAAAGGTACAACTGTCGCCGTAGCGGACCATAACCTTTCTCGGATATCGGGTACGAATCCAAGCACATTTACACCGGTCTGGGATGCCAATTGCATTATTCTAGGGGTTGAATCAATACCAGTTATGTCAAGTTCAATCTCGGGTATTCGATTTCTGACTCGCGGGAGTACTTCTCGGCAGAACCAGGTTATTCCATCGGCATTAGGTCCGTAACTGAGGGTTCCGAAAAATAGGAGATTCCTCTGGGAACGTTCCGATCTGGGGGAAGCGAACTGTCTAATATTGACCCCGTTAGGAACGACATGTACCTCGGTGTTAGGGGACATTCGTCGTATGACATCTGCATCCTGGTTAGAAACGGCGATGCAAACCTTGAAGCGTCGAATCCAGCGACTTTCAAACAGTAGTAGTTTTCGCCACATTAGCCAATTTCGTAACCGGTGGACCAGATGAGATGGACGTTCATATGCCTTTCTGGCAATCCCACTCTCGATATTGTCCTCGGCCAAAATTGACGGAATTTCTCCAAGAATGTCGCGAAGTTCGACAACGAAAAGGTGGTGTAAAACTACGACGTCGATGTCTCCGCCGGCAACCAGATCCGACAGCGGCCTTATCAGGTCAGTAATGGGGAATGTCCGAACATATCGTGGTCGTTTGCTCAGGAATATCTGTCCCCATCCAACTAATCGGTTGCGCCACCCACCTGCGACCTGAAAATCTTCAATTGGGACCAGTTCCAACTGGTCACAATAAGGCTCAATGCTCGGAAGCTGCCCATACTCGCGAGATCGAATGAACGACAGAACTGAGACTTCGTGCCTCTCCGCTAACTGCTTAACGAGATTGAAGAGTCGAGTCCGCCCACCGCTGGAAGGTATCGGAAGAGTCGGCGCGATAAAGAGAATGTGCATCGGTGGTTACTTGGCCAGTTAACTCAGAGCGAGGTCTAGAGGCAAATTAGGTATCGTTATCAGGACGATTGTTATTTCAGTTTTCTATATAAATTCGATATTTGGTGTTACGAAGTTGTTGTTCAATCTCATCGTAGTTAACGATAACTTGAGATAGATCCTGTGGCGTTGAACGTTGATAGGTGGTTTTAACCAGCTTCGCCGGTACAGCTAGAAATTCTGTAATCTTGTCCAGTGTTTTTTGGTGATTAGCGGAATCTTCTAGATCTTCCTCGTAGACAAGATGAATGTGGGGTAACTCCTCAAGCACATCATGTTCGAATTCTGCTTGTTTTTCGCTTCCGTGCATCCAACTTATTAGCGAGTCAAATTCAACATGCATCTGTGGCAACTCATCCGAGTGTGATCTTTTTTCGACGTGGAAGACGTTAGTGCTTCTGGCGTATATGTTGGAGATTGCGTGCCTAAAAATATTCCGCCGTTCCAGGTAGATGATGCTGAAACCATTCCTGTGCAGAGTTCGCATAAATTGCTCTGGCTCATCGATACGCTGTATCCGTCTCAGTTGATAGGAAAGAAGTTTAAAACCAAAGATGGAACTCGTAGAAAAGTGAGAGCGACAGTTAATAAAGGATAGTGGAGCGAGAACACGCTGATGAAGTATTTCGCCCTCACAATGAATTAACGGATGCGAGTCGAGTAGACTGACGAGCAGCGTGCTGCCTGATCTGCCTCGACCGAAGACCAGAAACCGTTTTGTCGGCCGGGGAGGTCGAGATACGATCCATCTCAGGTAACATTTTAGCTCTCTGAAGATTCCTGCGTTTGTGACTTCTCAATCCTGCCTTTGCCGGAATGTGACGATCTTCGCTTAACCGGCTGAGACCAGGGGCTTGCCGTCCGCTGATCGTGTCATGGGTTGGCTCGACATGGTTCCTCTATGCGCCAACGGATACAGAACCCGGGTTTCAAGCCGGTATATTGGACCTAACCGCGCGGGCTGCAAAGTAATATCCACTTATTTCTACATTCTAGAAATAGCCCAAATCCTGGAGGCGCTTGATAACAGCCTCGTCAAGTTGTCGCATCTCACTCGTTGACTCAACAATTTCGTCTCCTTTGGTTCCAGGCCCAAGTTCTTCAAAGACCGAACGAAGGTATGTTGCTTTCTCGCTGCTCTCATCGAGAATATTATGTTGCTCCAGTTCATCGACATCGCGGTCATACAATTCGGCCGGATTATCATCCTGGTCGATAACAAGTTTCCATTTTTGAGTCTGAATTGTTCGAAGAAGTACAGGTCTATTGGGTTTGTGTTGCCATTCCCAACCTTCGGATTCTTCTAAATACTCCTTTAGATAGCCAGTCTCCGCAAAGACATATTCTTTGTCTAGCTTTTCTATTTGACTTAGCGTTTTTCCGTGACAAAATGGAAACTTCAGGCCAATCCATTCACAGATCGTTGGAGCGAGATCTGCAAGAGAGATCAAAGTATCCACCTGTCTACTTATATGCCCTGCTGGAAACTTCACCATAAGAGGAACGTGAACCAGTTCATCGTAGAGTGTACGGGTATGATCGTAACTTCCGTGTTCCTTAAACTCTTCGCCGTGGTCCGACAGCACCACAATCATCGTTTGATTCAATATCTGAAGGCGTTCAAGTTCGGCAAGAACGGTGCCAACTACAGAATCGCTGTAAGCGATTTCTCCGTCATATCTGGCTATTATGTGTTGATGATCAGCCTCATTTTCAGGCAGATCGCCATCGGGTCTGAAGAGACGTGCGACGTCATAATCACCGGCATATTCTGAGTCAAATCGGTCGAATTCTGCTGGAGGATCGTATGGCATGTGACAGTCGAATCCGTGCCAAAAGAGGAAGAACGGCCACTTTCGATTCCATCGAATCCACCGCAGGCATAATCTTAAATTGTGCTCAAACCGCCTGCCGTGACTCTGATATTCCATAAATCCGCGCCCGAGACCGAATTGTTCATCTACGAAACCACCGCCGTGTAAACCCAGAGTTACGTAGCCGGCAGCTTCTAGGATCTCTGCGAGCGTGGGAATATCGGTTCGTAGCCTCCCTGGCCGCGGATATTGAAGCAGGCCGTGTTGACTCGGCAGCATACCGGTCATGAATGAAGACCAGGCAGGAGCCGTCCACGAAGAAGTACTATAGCATCTACTGAATACCAAGCTTTGTTGGGCCAATAGATCGAGATTCGGAGACGTGTCTTTTCCATAACCATAACTGGGTAGATGATCCGCACGAAGCGTATCGATGCCAATGATAATGACATTCGGTCTGACGCCTGCTCGGTTGCCAATACGTGACCTTAAACCCTTATTGGCGAATCGTAGAAGTCTCCTTCCTTCTCTAACTCGTTTGCGGTAGCGATCTCGAGAGACCAACTTATACCTGTTCCCGTCTATTGTTTCTTTCTCCACTGTCTCGATTTCGAAGACCTATCCTACTTCTTTTGCGACCAGCAACTCCACGCAGAAATCTCCATATCTCGGGCGTCGAAGGATCCAGGATCATGGCTCTTAGCAAAAAACGGGCGGCGACGACTTTTCCGAGTGGTCTAGCCCCGGCCGCCCACCAGACGTAACGGCGGGCCAGCCAGCGCCTGCCTTTTCGCCTCATCATGTTGGCCATTCGGCTATTTCTGCTCCAAATCTTCGGGAAATACCCATATCGTCTGGCTACAGCATGCTGAAGGCTGGAACGCGCAAACTCCGATTGTTCGGTCTCATATTGGACAGAAGCCATGCCCTCATGTTGCCTGTACCGGTAAAGGACCTCAGGCAGACACTCCAGGTCCCATATCTCTGATATGCGCAACCAAAAGTCGTAATCCTGGCCCGTGACCATCCTGGTGTCGTAACCACTAACATCGTCGAAACATAGTTCCTATAGGCCGTTGATCCATGGATTAATGGGCATGTGCGAAGTAGTAGCTGTTGTATTTCCTGGTTATCCAGGCCCTGTGGCCATACCTTGTCAGATCTCGATTCTTCATCAATCCATTGAACCGCGGATCCGACAACCCCGGTTTCGGGATTTCGATCCAGAAAGGAAACCAGGGCATTTAGTCGTTCAGGGTGAGATATGTCATCAGAATCTTGCCTGGCAATTAAATCAGCTTGGGCTAAAGAGACACCTCGATTCAGAGATTGAGCCAAACCCAGGTTTTTCTCGTTTCTTTGCAAGATGATTCGCGGGTCTTCGTATTCTTCCAGTATCCTAGCCGTTTCATCCGTTGAGCCATCATCGACAACAATGAATTCAAAGTCATCCAAGGTCTGAGACAAGATGCTATCCACTGCCGGGCGCAAGAATCGTGCTCCATTAAATACGGACATGACGACACTTACTCTTGGGATTGACATTTCCTACTGTTCTACGAAACCCTAAACTTGGTCGATGTAACCAAGAGCGATAAGCCTGTCTAAAACCGCGGTTTCAGCTAACTTTTCGAGATCAATGGCAGGACCTCTTACGGCACTATCAATTAACTCATCTTGAGTCATTTTCATCTCTTTGACCGTGTCAGGCACGAATCTCTTCCACCGATTTGGAGCCATCTCATCAGGATCATTTCTGAGATCACTCCAGAATAACAGGAACTCTTGCCCAGAGTCCACAGGTTGCGCTTGGTCCCGGTAGCTTAGGATTCTAGAGCTGTAGTGGCGGAGCCGGCGCTGTAGGCGATCCCCCATGTTCATGTATCTTTTCATAAGGACTGGTTTATATTGCCGCAGCACTTTGAAATGCTCACTTCTCACACAGGTCTGGTAAATATATTGCTGCGAAATCTGGCTCTTGTCAGATATCCCGCTACCCAGACAGAGTTCGGCATAGTGAATATGCCCACCCTCGTGGTCGGCTCCGGAAATTACTGGCATAAGACTTCTACCCCCTGGCAGTCGTGACTCGTTGGTTAGGTAATTGTCATCCGCATTTTGTGATGTGAGCTCGAGGACGGTCGGTGCCAGGTCAACAAGAGAGACCTGTTGATCGATTACATTGCCAGAGAATCCTGGAAGGCCCCAGATTACAAGGGGGACGCGAAGGACGTCGTCCAGAAGAGATTGGCCGTGAGTAAATGTGTTGGTCCCTTTGCCGTCTGGATGCACACCTTCGCCATGATCCCCATAGACGAAAACGACTGTATTGTCAGACAGGTCAGCCGTTCGCAGGGTCTCCTCCACGACTGGCCATCGATATTGGTCGAACCAGTTGACACCACGAACGTACCAGTCAGACAATAATTGGATACATTGCTCAGTGTCCTGAATCTGTCCAGCCACCTCCCGCTGAAATTGCATCATCTCTTGTTCGCCGATGCGGTCTTGGGCTGGTAAATCGACTCGAGAGGCATTGGCAATCGCTTGAAGCTCTTCCCATGCCGGCGCGAATGTGACGTTTTGTTTGGCCCAGGATGAGTAGAGGTAAGGCGCATGAATATCCCATAAATGAAGGAAGGCAAAAACCGGTCTTCCGGTTCCGATGCTCTCTGCAGATCGACGGGCAAAGTCCTCTAAAGTGTGGACCACGACATTAAATCCACGAAGGACATCCACTTTCTCCAGAAGACTAGGCTCCGATTGGTGTTCAATTTCTCGTAACGCAATTGTTTCATAGCCGAGTCTACTAAGTCGTTGGGCTAGAGTCTCAATATCATCTGGAAGTCGTTCATATAAGAACGAACGCACGCCGTGGTGCGGCGGAAATAGTCCGCTCATTATCGATGCATGGGATGAAGTCGTGTGGGGTGAGCTTGACAGCGCCTGGGTGAAGTAAACACCTTGACTTGCAAATCTATCGAGATTTGGGGTCGCAAGACGGCCATCGAGCCCATAACGCGCAAGCCATCGTTCATCTGGTGCGATTCCAAGTGCGTCAAACCGCCAGGCATCGACAGTAACAAAAACGATATTTGGCAAATTTCGAATCATTTATGATGTTGCAAAGAAGATGGCTAGGTGACAAATGTCACTGTGGCTGGCGCTTTCCGATAACCCTCTCGAGTTAGGCTACTCATTGTTGTTGTCTAGGGCTCCGCTATTAAATACACCTACCTTCAACGTTGGGCATTTGGACGACATGTGCATCTTCATCTAAAGAGACTGACTCTGACAAGAACGAGATTCGGGGCGAAGAGATATCTTTACCTAATGCTGATAACGACGTCTTCTAAGACTTACAAGAACAACTATTACGATTAAGGCGGCTGAGGCTGTCACCCCTAGTATGAATGGATTGCCAAGATTTGTATTTTCAGGAGAATCGCTTCCCAGGTTTTGGGAAGGGAGAGATTCTGATATATCCGAGCTACCATCTTTAGGCGGTTGAACTTCCAGATTAGTTGACGAAGCATCCGTATTGGATGGCTCTATTGTTATCTCATCTGGCAGCGGATATGCAATTGGCTGAATCTCGGATGCCCCAAGCCTCCGCGTCGAATACCAGATGTTTCCCTCATCTGTCATAAATACTGCGTGCAGAAGGTTGCCGCCGGTAATGGCCGAACTCGGAAAATCCGGTTGAGTCCCCAGATCTCTGTTTTCGTAGGATATTCCGGGCCACGACAGTTCCTCTGGATCCCGCCATCCTTCACTGCCCCTGACGGAGTACCAGATTCGTTCAACTATGGGCGTACTGTCATACGCTGACATTACCAGGTGTGCTGTACCGTCGCCATCGGTAGCAATTGGCGCATTGCCGAGACATCCCTTAACGGGTGCGAACACTGTCTCCATCGGAGACCACGACTCACCGTGATCTGGTGAGATGCTCTGTCGCTTCATGCAGATTTTGCCGGCGGCTGATTCTCCAACTGAAGCTAGTTGAAGCGAATCATCACTTAATAAAGTCAACTTGGGCCAGCTACCACCTTCCTGAACGTACTCTGGAATCGACCATTCATTTCCGCTTTCGT